>ENA-OQCN01001192-OQCN01001192.1-human-gut-metagenome-genome-assembly--contig:-NODE-1192-length-13077-cov-5.845251_pt1 | contig 13077 bp, 11 predicted proteins | sample MGYA00242497_ERZ504576 | MGnify/ENA primary metagenome ERZ504576 (study PRJEB26092, sample SAMD00036296) | human gut metagenome | host: Homo sapiens | study: EMG produced TPA metagenomics assembly of...
AATAATATATAATATAGATATAAAAACAAGTTAAAAGAAGGAAGAAAAATAAGAGAAGTTTTTACCAGATATAGTAAAAGTTCTCAGGCTATGATGGTATAACAGGATAATGGAGGGGGTTAAATCAATGAAATTTGATGTTAAAACACAGGGAAAGAAAATGGAGGTTGCTTTGGAAGGAAGAATGGACTCTGCAACAGCACCGGAATTTGAGAAGGAGATTTTCCAAAAGCTTGATGGAGTTACCGAGCTTGTTCTGGACTTTACCGATCTTGCATATCTTTCCAGTGCCGGATTAAGAGTGCTTTTATCCTGTCAGAAGAAAATGAATGCAGCAAAGGGAAGTATGGTTGTAAAGCATGTCAATGAAATTATTATGGAAGTATTTGAAGCGACCGGATTTGACAGTATTTTGACAGTCGAACAATAAAAGACGGATGAAAATGGGGAAAAGAATATGGCAATTGAAGAGAGAAAATTAACACCTGCCGGACAGGGAAATCTGCAACAGATCAAATTGGGAATACCGGTAGTGGAAGCATTGAATCGGATGGCAGAGAATCCCATGGGGGAAAATGAAAAGCTGCTTTTAAGGATTCTGGAACAGAATAAGGATACGGAATATGGAAGGAAATATGGCTTTGCGGATATTCATTCCATAGAAGAATACCAGAAGAAGGTTCCGGTCAGTGTATACGATGATTATGCAGGCTATATTTTAAGAATGAGTGAGGATGGGGAGGAGAATCTGATTACCTCCGGTAAGGTTGTACATTATAACAAGTCTTCAGGAACGGTTGGAAATCCCAAGCGTATACCGTTGACGGAAGAGGCTTTTCAGGTTTTTCAGAAGTATAATGGTCCCTACCGTATGGGGCTGGTCGCAAAAGAACTCGGAGAAGACTGGATCAACGGACGGAATATGTCCATTGCGGAATCCATTGCAGAGATCCAGCACGTGAAAAGCGGTGTTACTTATGGAGCTTTGTCAGTAAAAATGATCGGTGAATTCCGCCCTTACCTCGGAATGAGTTTTACATCTCCCGATGAAGCAATTTATCCGGAATCGGAAACCAACACCAGATATCTGCATGCACGTTTCGGACTGATGGACCAGGATCTTACGAATATGGCAGCGAACTTTCTTGGATTTTTACTGGAAGTATTGCGTTATATGGAACAGAATTGGGAGCTTCTGGTTAATGATATTGAACAGGGAACGATTGATCTGGGTATTAAAATGTCAGAGGAAGTCCGTTCCAGTCTCTTAAAGAAAATTCAGCCCATGCCGGAGAGAGCGCAGGAACTGAGGGGAATTTTCATGCAGGGGTTTGAGGAACCGATTGTACCGAAGCTGTGGCCTCATGCACAGTTCCTTACCGGTGTCGGTTCCGGTGGATTTAAGGTTTATGCTGATAAGATCAAAGAGAAATATATGGGAGAAAAAATAGCCCGTTATTTTACCGGAATTAATGCATCTGAAGGCATGATCAGTGTCCCGTACCGGTTAAATGATGAGAAGAGCGTGCCGGTTCCGGACAGTATGTTCTATGAATTTCTGCCGACAGACGCAGATGATGATTTCTCCAAAATAGTAACGATAGATCAGCTTGAGACAGGTAAAGAATATGAAGTGATTGTTACGAATCTTTCCGGTTTTTACCGGTATCGTATGCGTGATGCGGTAAAGATTGCAGGAAAATATAAGAATCTGCCGATTCTGGAATTCATCGGACGTATTGATCAGACAGTCAGTGTTATGGGGAGAAGAAAACAGAAGTGCACTCAGGACTGCCGCAGAGGATACAGCAAAGCAGCTTGGCTTTGACATGATTGATTTTACAGTATATCCGGATGTTGAACATGTTCCTCCACGTTATACTTATTTTATGGAAATCGAAAGCCTTCCGGAGGGGATGAAAGCAAAGGAAATCCGCTTTTTTCTGGAGAGGAATCTTGCTAAGGCCAATCCGTCCATGGGAGATAAGGTGGCAAAAGGAATCTGTGCGCCAACTAAGTTAAATATCTTAGAGCCGGAGACATATAGCTTATACCGTGATCTGATGATAATGAAGGGAATTGCGCCGGCACAGCTGAAGCCTGTGCACATCATCCGGAATGAACTGCAGCGGAAATTCTTTTTCAGTCAGACAGAATACGGAGTGGAGCTTGTAAAATAAATGGAAGGACTTTGTGAAAATAAAAGGGGGAGCCTATGAAAATTTTAGCTTTAGTAGCAAGCCAGGATAGTACTGTGGAAGATGTTAAGACAAATGGAAGAAGGCAGATGCAGGCACTGATAGGTAAAGATAAGGAAGTGCTTTTCTGCGAATATTCCACGATTGAAATTTGCAGGAACGGGGAACTTGCGATCACCTGTCTGGGCGAAAAAATGGAAAAGCCGGATTATTTCTGGCCACTGCTTGGATCCACGGATGGATTTATTCTGGAGAATATGCTTCAGGATGCGGGAATTCCATCTATTTTAAATCTGCGTGAGCTTCAGGTCGCAAGAAGTAAGATTGCAACTTATCAGAGACTTGCACAGAATGGAATACGGGTGCCTGATACGATGGTGTTTTTCAAAGATTCTGATCCCGAAACACTGTCTGGTCGTTTTGGTTATCCATTTGTTGTGAAGCCGGACAGTGGATTTGGCGGGATTGGTGTAGAACTGATCCATAACGGCCAGGAGCTTAAGGATTACTTTGCAACTCTTTCCTATGGACAGGCTTATGTGGCACAGGAATATATTGCTACTTCCAAAGGAAGAGACATCCGTGTTGTTGTTCTCCATGGCAGATATTATTTTTCGATGGAGCGCCATGCATCGAATCCTGATGAATTCCGTTCGAATGTACATGTGGGTGGAACTACACAGGAGAAGACTCTTACCGAAGAAGAAAAGGTATTCTGTGAAAAGGTAGCGTCCATATTTAATCTTCCAATTATCGGACTGGATCTTATGATTGGTGATGGAGAGTATGTGCTGGCAGAGGTAAATGCATTTCCGGGTATGCCGGGGTGTAAGATGATGGATGCATATGCTTCCGTTATTGATGATTTTATGGAGGGACAGGCATGACCGGATTTTTGCGAAGAGTATTAAGCATACAGGGGACATTTGATACTGGTCATTTTACTGCAGCTTGGTCAGTCCTTTTTAACCATGTATCTGCCAACAATCAATTCCAGAGTGATCGATTATGGTGTGGCGAATGCGGATGCTGCATATATCATGCAGCAGGGAATTCTCATGCTAGGAATAGCTCTTATTCAGTTTCTGCTATCAACCTTGGCTGGTATTTTCGGAGCAAAGGTGGCACTGATGACCGGACGGGATTTGAGGGAGCAGGTTTATGAGAAGCTGATGTATTTTTCACGCAGGATGATCGGAAGCATGGGAGCTCCTACGCTGATTACCAGGGCAACAAACGATGTACAGCAGGTAACCCAGTTTATTACGTTCTTATTTACCGCGATTATTGCAGCACCGATGATGTTTATCGGAGGTCTTGTGCTTGCCTTGTCCCAAAGCGTGAAGCTTTCGGTGGTATTGCTTGTGACGATACCCCTGTTGCTTGGGGTTTCTGTGGTATTTTTAAAGCTGATCCTTCCTTATTATAGAGAACAGCAGACGAAAATAGATGAGATGAATACTGTACTCAGGGATCAGATTTCCGGTGTCCGTGTGGTAAAGGCCTTTACGAAGGAACAAGGCGAGAAGGAACGCTTTGAACGGATTAACGGAGATCTTTCAAGGATTAATACCAGCATCGGTAAGATTACAGGGCTGATGCAGCCAATCTTTACCCTGACAATGAGCTTTGCCAATATTTCGCTGATCTGGCTTGGCGGCCGTATGGCGGGAAACGGTCAGGTACAGATTGGACAGGTGATCGGCTTCGTAACCTACATATCCTTTATTCTGACAGCAACCCTGATGGCTTCCATGATTTTTATTATGCTACCAAGAGCCGAGGTATCGGTTACACGTATTGAAGAGATTTTAAACAGTGAAAGTGAAATTCAGGACAGAGAGGATGCTTTTTTGCCAGAGCAGTTCCGGGGAGAAATATGTTTTGAACATGTGACGTATTCCTATGCACCGGATAATGAGCAGGTGGAGCCTGTATTGAAGGACATTTCCTTCTGCGCACAGCCGGGTAAAACGACGGCGATTATCGGATCTACCGGATGTGGTAAGACTACCTTGCTTGATATGATTCCACGTCTTGCAGATGTGACAGAGGGGACGGTCTTCGTAGATGGCATGGATGTCCGGAAGCTGTTAAGGCATGAGCTTGATCAGGCAATCGGCATGGTTCCGCAGAAGGCTTTCCTGTTTTCGGGGACACTGGAGGACAATCTGCGGGATGGAAAACCGGATGCAACACAGGAAGAACTCTGGGAGGCTCTTTCGATTGCGCAGGCAAAGGAGTTCGTGGAGAAAAACGAACGTGGTCTTAAGATGAAGGTTTCCGAAGGGGGAACAAACTTTTCGGGCGGGCAGCGGCAGCGGCTTGCAATCGCAAGAGCAATTGTCCGCAGACCCTCCATCTATTTGTTTGATGATTCGTTCTCTGCACTGGATTACCGGACAGACCAGGAGCTGCGAAGAGCACTGAAGCCGGTTACACAGAATGCGGCTGTGATTATTGTTGCACAGAGAATCAGTACCATTAAGGATGCTGACCAGATCCTTGTGATGAATCAGGGACGTATTGAAGCGGTTGGAACACATGAAGAACTCATGCAAAGCAGCCGGACTTATCAGGAAATTGTGGCTTCCCAGCCCACAGATAAGGAGGTGGCATCATGAGTACAAAGCAGAAAAAGACCATACAAAAGGGGTCTTTCAAGCGGCTGTTAAAGCTCTTCTTCTTTAAAAATAAGATGCTGACCGCTCTTATGCTGTTCAGTATTATTATTTCAGCGGTTGCTACAGCGCTGGGACCGCAGTATCTGGGGTATGCAACGGATTCCATTGTACAGGATATGTCAAACCCGGTAAGCAGTAACATTCACTGGGACCGTTTTTTCTTCTGGGCAGGGATATCGAGCGTGATTTTTCTGATCCAGTTCGTATCGAAATGGCTATCCGCATGGTTTTCCACACGGATCATCTCTGATACGGCGAAAGAATTGCGCAGTCAGGTAGAGACAAAGCTATGGTCGCTGCCATTAAATTATTTTGATACAAACAGTCGCGGAGATATCATGAGCCGGACCACAAATGATATTGATAATGTGGTCACGACTCTGAATTCTTCCGGTGCAGATACGATTTACAGTATTTTCCAGCTGGTCGGGATGATTGTCATGATGACTGCAATTAACTGGAGGCTGGCATTGATCACTGTGATCATTATTCCGGTCTCGGGCTGGATTGTGACCCTGATTTCTAGGTTTGTGCGTAAGGAATATCAGAAGCAGTGGTATTATACCGGAATGATTAACAGTAATGTGGAAGAGAGTGTGAACGGACACAATATTGTGAAGCTTTATGGTCAGGAAGAGAAGTTCGTGGAAGCTTTCAGGAAGCAGAATCGTCTGCTGTATGAATCTTCCTTCAAAGCTATGGCCGTATCGAACTTGATTCAGCCATTGTCCCGGTTCTTTACGAATCTGAATTATGTGATTGTGGCATTGGGAGGTGCTTTACGGGTAATATCCGGACAGATGACGGTCGGAGATGTGCAGGCATTTATTCAGTATACCAGACAGTTTCAGACACCCTTTTCCAAGCTGTCCCAGGCGTATTCTTCACTGCAGTCCGGAATAGCGTCTCTTGACCGGATCTATGAGCTGTTAGACAGTGAAGATCAGGCTGAAGAAAAACCGGAAGCCAGAGAGAGCTACCGGTTGCAGGGAAAGATCGATTTCCGGGATGTGAGCTTTTCTTATGTACCTGAGAGGAAGCTGATCGAACATATGAACCTTGTTGTAGAACCGGGCCAGATGGTCGCTATTGTTGGAGGAACTGGTGCCGGCAAGACAACACTTGTAAATCTGATCGAACGATTTTATGAAGTAAACATTGGAGAAATTATTTTTGATGACAAAGTAGAAATTCACGACCTTACAAGAGCATGCCTGCGGGAGAACATTGCAATGGTTCTGCAGGACACCTGGGTGTATAAAGGAACGATCGGAGACAATCTGAAATATGGTTTGAAACGGGAAATCACGGAAGAAGAATTCCGGAATGCATGCCGGGAGACCTTCGTGGATCAGTTTGTAAGTACACTGCCTGATGGTTATCAGACTGTAATTTCCAATGAAATGTCAAGCCTTTCTGCCGGAGAAAAGCAGTTGTTGACGATCTGCAGGGCATTTCTTGTGAAACCGAATATTCTCATTTTGGATGAGGCAACAAGTTCTGTAGATACCAGAACCGAAGCCATGATTGATCAGGCACTTGATAAGCTGCGGGAGGGACGGACAAGCTTTGTCATTGCCCACCGTCTGTCCACAATTCGCAATGCAGACGTGATCCTGGTTATGGAGAACGGACATATCGTGGAGCAGGGCAGCCACAAAGAGCTATTAGCACAAAACGGAGCCTATGCCAGATTATATCAGGCACAGTTTGAATAATAGAAAATAGGCGGAGGAAGAGATTATGCGTATTGTATTTTATAGTGCGTCAACATCAGCACATTCCAATTCATCAACAAAAACAACCTACCAGCCGTTCCGGGCAGATACCTGGGATGAAATGGACCGGCTTTATCCGGACTGCGAATTTGTTGTAGCAGGACCCCTGAATGGTTCTTACATTTTTGACGTGGCAGATGGGGAAATCTGCAAAAAACCTGAGAAGGTGAAATACGTGCTTTTGGAGAGTGGAATGAGTGCGGAGGATACGGCAGAGCTGATTGCACAGCAGAAGCCGGATATTGCTGTAGCAATTGCATCGGGAGCCGTTCCCTTTGACTGGGTACCGATCAAGACCGCTCTCATTGCTGAGGAATTACAGAAAAGAGGAATTGCAACCATTGCCAATAATACGCTGGTGTCAGTGGCAGCATTTGATAAGTGGCGTAGTAATATCATGTTCCGCAGCTTTGTCAAAGCGGCAAAGGGAATCTATATTCACCATGAGCTGTTTCTTGCGGAGAAGAAGAATCCGGGTGTCAGTATAAATGTATATAAGGAATATGTTTTTTATCGGATTAAGGAAATGAACTTTCCGGTCATTGTGAAGGATACATTAGGTGCAGGGTCAATCGGAGTGGAAGTCATGAACTCCTATGAGGAAGTAGAGAGCTTTCTTAATTCCGATCGGAACAATTCAGATATAATGGTGGAAGAACTGATCCAGGGAGAACAGTTCGGAACGGAAATTCATGGTGTAGAGGGACGTTACAGTGTCCTTCCGCCGATTGCCTTTTCTGTAACAAAAGAGGGCATTACAGATCCGTTAAGCTCTGTAAAATTTGGTCCGGTGACGGATCCTTCCTATCATTTTGAAAAGGTACAGGAAGAACTGCTTAATATGGCACAGAGTTTGAAATTTGAAGGAACAGTGCAAGTCGATCTGGTTTACCGGGCAGGAGAATGGTATATTATCGAAATTAATCCAAGATGGTCCGGAATGACAACAACAACGGCTGCATGGAGGGAAGAAATCCACTATCTATTTTTGTGGACAGCATACTCGGAACTGACAAAAATTATAGTATGAAACGGAACCTGAAATATGCATTGAACTTTAAGATGAAAGCAAGGTCGCAGGAGGATCTGATCCGATTATATGGGAATCCGCATGTGGATTATATTATGCAGCTGGAAACCTCAGTGGCAGGTATGGAGAAGATCAACTATTGCGAGGTTGTTATCAGTACCGGTCAGGAAAAAGAAGATATTCTGAATATCCTGAATGAACTGGAAGAGGAATTCCCGGGGCTTGTTTCCGATGATGTGAAAGCAAATGCCGGAGAGCTTGTTGCAAAATATCAATGAGAAAACGGCGGTCGATAAGACCGCCGTTTTCTGCTGTTTGGAAAAATTAAAACCATTTTGCAGCGTATTGCTGTAATTGTTCCTGGACATCCCGGTAGCTGTATTTGCTGACCGGGATTATTTCATGATTATTCAGTGTGATTTCAAAGCGTCTGATTGAACGGATAGCATACAGAGAAACAATGTAGCATCTGTGACATTGCACGAAGATATCTTTCGGCAGAATTTCACGGACTGCAGAAAGGGATTTATATATCTTCGTGACAGTACCGTCCTGAAGGTGAATCTGCAGTTCTTTATTGATTATTTCAATATAGGTAATATCCCTGATATGAAAGGATACAGTTCTGGACGGAGTGTCGATTATAATGGATTTCGGGATCAGATGTCGGATTGCACGGGTTAGTGCTTCTGCAAGTTTTTGACGGCTGACCGGCTTAAGGATATAACCTACAGGTTCAGCAGAATATGCATCGAATACAAATTCCTTACTGCTGGAAATGAAGATAACGGGAATTTGGTTTTCAGTGTCACGGAGACATTCTGCAAAGCTGATCCCATTGTTTTCACCCAGCATAATATCAAGAATCAGAATGTCACAGCTTTTGGGAGTATTCTGCAATGTATTTTTTAATTCTGAAATAGAAGTATATTTTCGAATCTCACAGGATTCTCCCATGGATGCTAAAATATCGATGATCATTCTGATATCTGTGTTAAAAAAATCGGTTCATCATCACAGATGGCAATATGGTACATAGTGAAAGCCCCCTATTATTCGTTATTTTCGTCAAGACAAAGTGTTGTTGTTACAGCAAAAAAGCCACCACGTACCTGTACGCTCAGTATACCATTGTATTTTTCGGCGATTCCATTGATGATCTTAAGACCGTAACCGTGTCTGTCACTGTTCTTTTTACTGGATTTATATTTTCCATTCGTGATTCTCAAGTTATCCTCATTGCAGGAGTTTTCACATTTAATAAACAGAAAATTTCCCTTTGAATGGAGATTCAGCCGGATGACCCGCTGTCCTTCAGAAACCTTCTGACACCCTTCTACTGCATTTTCCAATATATTTGTCAACATCCGGCACAAATCAATGTCTTCCATGTTGAGTCTTCTGCCAATGATAATACTGTACTCCACTATGGCTTTATAACGGCTGGCACGTTCTGCAAATTCTGAAAGGATGGAATTAACCAGAGCATTGGCTGTGTAGGTGACAAAAGGAAGCTGTTCGGCTTCTTCAGTAAATTTCTGTATATACTGTCTGGCACCTGCATAGTCCTCCTGTTTAAGATAGGAGGACAGGGCATTCATATGATGCCGGATCTCATGGTGTATTTCCAGAATATGTTCGTTGTTTTCTGCCTGATTCCGGTAGCTTTCCAGCATGCGCTCGGAAATCCGCTGTTCTTCCTGTTTGCTGCGGATGTATCCCATGACACTGAAGAATACGGCATACACCATGAAAGCAAATACTGCAAACAGTACAAACATAACATGGACAACTATATTATTGGAAAGATTTATTATGCTTGAGAACTGTGCAATGCTGGCAATCAGAATAAACAAAGCAGGGAGGGAGCAGAGAATCTTCCAGATCCGTGATTCCAGATCTGCATTGATCATAGTACGGATTCGCTCCATCAGTATGAGAAATGGTTTCGCAAGAACCAGATTTATGATAAGTGTGAGAGCCAGTGCAAAGGCGGATACATAAAATAATCGGATGGAAACCGGAAAGTACGGTGCAAAAAGGTAACGGTGCTTGTAACAAAGAATCCGTAGCTCATTACAACAAAAAATACAAATAGTTTTTCTGCTATTTTTGCCTGGATGATAAAACAATACAACACTCCGAACAGTAGCAGGGCAATATAAAAAATAACATTCCAGATTAGCTCTTTGTAATCACCGCCAATGTTGAACTGTGCGATAAGAGAAAACGGAATGACCATTACAATAAAAATGGACAGTGCCATGAGCATTGTCTTTTTTGTGCTTAAGCGGAAACGATCCCGAAATGGATACAAACAGAAAAATGCATAAGGAAAAATCTGAAGAGAAAATCCGCAGAAATAACGCAATGCTATCATAAAACCCTCCTGTCATAAAGATAGATAATGGTCAGGTTACCTATTAAAAATAAGTATACCATTGGCAGAAGGCAAAATCAAATCATATGAAGGCCTTTTTACGCTATATTTTGACTATTCACGCAAAAATATGGACAAGGGAATTAAATTCAAATAATATAAAAATATAAATAATATAGCCACAAAAACATTCAAAAGAAAGGAGACTAAAAAATGAAGAAAAGAATGATTATTGTGACGGCACTGATTATGGGAACTCTGGGAGCAGGATGTGTGAGTGTCCAGGCATCGGATACGTTACCTGAACTGACAAAAGACAATGCACTGGAACAGATGATGAAAGCAGGAGAAACAGACAGTCTTGTAAGCAATCATAAAAGCTATGAAGCTACCTGTGAATATATACTGCAGAATACAAAGGTATATGATTATGAAGATTCTGAAGTGATGTATGTAGATATGTATGGTACTACCCAGATGCTCTATAAGGATGGCGAATTAAAATACGGAAAAGAAGGAGATGAGTATCTCTCCTGTCTGTATATTGATGAAGCAGATGGAAATGCAGATGATCTTATAAGCTTTTATACAGATGAAACCATGGAGGAAGAAGTGACGGATCTGAAGGACGATGGTGATACGATCATTATACAGACAAAAGTACCTGAAGAACTTACGCAGAGCACACTGAATTCTCAGGGCGATGGAGAATCTTATACAGAGGGAGACTGGATTTCTATGGAATATGTGGTTGCTTCGGATGATTACAGACCACTGAAACATACTCAGATTCTGAATCATAAGGACGGCACTTCAGAAGAAGCTTCGAAGATGGAATTCTCCTACGGCGTGGACAGACCTGAGGATGTAGCAGATCTCTGTGAAAAGTACGAAGAAGCAGAAAAAGCAGAAGGTGATGTACGTAATGTGACAGTTACTGCAGCTCCTGGTACAGAGCAGGAAAAGGATTATGCAATCACGGTTCCAGCAGATAATCATGTATGGATCATGCTTCATGACGATAATTCTTATTACATTATGTATACAGATAAGGAGTGTAAAGAACTGTACGAGCCAGAGGAAGATGTGAAAGAAGATAAACATCTCTATGCAGAGATTGAGTCTTATGAAGAGGCGGAGGATGAAGTATGAGGAGTTTGAGCGTATTTATCAGGAATATTATCTGAAAATTTTGACATTTATACATAAAAGAGTTCCTGATCTGTATGAAGCGGAAGAACTGACTGGAGATGTATTTCTGTCTTTTTACAGAAATATGGACAGTTATGATGAAGAAAAAGGTAGTATAGCTACCTGGTTGTATGCAATCACAGCAAACCGCCTGAAAAACTATTATAGGGATAAAAAGACTCATTATTCTCTGGAAATCCTGAAGCAGCAGACAATTCCCCGGGAAAAAATGCCGGAAGAGATTGTGGCAAAGATTATGAGAGAAGAGACATTAAGAAAAAGTCTGGAGCAGCTTTCTGACAGAGAACAGGAAATTCTTCTGGGAAGATTTTATTATCAGAAAAGTTCCACAGAGCTTGGCAGGCAGATGAATTTATCACCGGGAAATGTAAGGATGATACAGAAACGTGCTCTGGAGAAGTTGCGAATGATTATGGAAAAACAGAGGGAATAGGCGTTCAGGCTACAGAGACTCTGCCTGAACTGACTGGGGATAATGCATTGTAATAGATTATGAAAGCCGGATGACATATTTCAGATATGAGATATTTGCATATGGGTAGTTTGAAGAGGAGGGAATTGTATATGTGGACAAGGAGAGAATTGAAAGAGTGTGCCAAACAGCTTTTAAAGATAAATTATTGGAAAGCAGTTCTGGCAGGAGTTATATTATCCCTGATTGGAGGTTCAGGAGTGGTCTCGGTAGTAGAAAGGTCTTCTTCCGGAAGTTTTGATGAAGTGATAGGCGCAGTAGAAACTGATGATTTTGGCCTTGTTTTAGGAATTGCACTTGGAATTGTGGCAGTTGCGTTGCTTGTTAACTTTATTATGACGATTTTGATTTGGAATCCTCTGGAGGTGGGATGTAAAAAGCTGTTTATTCAATGTGAATACGGAACAGCGGAGACGAGATGTATCTGGTCGGTGATCAACAGGAGAGATGGAAAGAATGTTGGCTGGATTATGTTTGTGCGGACATTGTTTGTAAGCTTATGGAGTCTTTTGTTTATAATTCCGGGAATTATAAAACAGTATGAGTATATGATGATTCCGTTTTTGTTGGCAGAGAATCCACAGATGAATCGAAAAGAAGCTTTTGAAAAGAGCCGTCAGATGATGAAGGGAAATAAGTGGGCTGCATTTGTATTAGATCTGTCTTTTATAGGATGGAGCCTTCTGGGAATTATAACATTCGGGTTGGTTAATATATTCTTTGCCGGACCATATCAGTATTTAACACAGTCACAGCTTTATTTTCGCCTGAAAGAACAGCAGAAAGAGGAAAGCTATGGATATTGAGTATTTATTGTACCTGCAACAATTTCGCGAAACGGTTGGCAGTATTCTGACACCGCTTATGAATGCAGTAACAAAGCTGTCCGCAGGATTTTTACCTATTGCAATGATGTGTATGATTTACTGGGCATTTGACCGGAAGGCGGGACGAAAAATCCTGGCAGGACTTGGGGGCGGTCTGTTTATCAACGGATTTTTAAAGCTTACTTTCTGTGTCTATCGCCCATGGATACGGGATACACGGATTTTACCCTATGGTGATTCTAAAACAGCAGCTACCGGATATTCATTTCCAAGTGGGCATACAACGCGGGCAACGGCTATGTTCGGTGGAAGTGGACTTTGGTTCATGGAAAAAAAGCACAGTGTCGTTGCAGGTCTGTTGTTTGTGCTGGTATTCCTGACTATGTTTTCACGAAATTATCTGGGAGTACATACTCCGCAGGATGTTTCTGGTGGGATTTATATCAACAGCAGTTATGATGTATCTGACCGGGTGGTTGGAATTGTGGAGTGAAAA
>ENA-OQCN01001193-OQCN01001193.1-human-gut-metagenome-genome-assembly--contig:-NODE-1193-length-13069-cov-1.809380_pt1 | contig 13069 bp, 15 predicted proteins | sample MGYA00242497_ERZ504576 | MGnify/ENA primary metagenome ERZ504576 (study PRJEB26092, sample SAMD00036296) | human gut metagenome | host: Homo sapiens | study: EMG produced TPA metagenomics assembly of...
ATATCGGTACGTTTTTCTCCTGCCATTTTGAGAGCACCTTTTCCTGCCGTCATCATTCAAGAAAACTGCACCGCTTACCTGTACATCAAAATCTTCAGGTTTAATAATTTTAAGATTTATTAATGTCAACACAAATCTTTCAACAATACATCTCCCCTCCTCGACCAAATCGCACGCAAGCGATTCACGTCCAGGACGAAGCGAATGATAAAATCCCATATAACTGTCCAATCCCACACTTTCAAGTGCCGCCGCATATTCACGGGTAAAAATCGTATATAAAAACGACAACATTGCATTCACCCTATCGAGCGGAGGTCTTTTACTTCTCATTGCAAAACAGAAATCGTCTTTTTGATGAAGAATAAGGCTGTCAAACACATCAAAATATGCCTTTGCACCGTTACCCTCCGTACCGAGTATGCCGTCATAATCATCTGTGATATACACGCTTTTAATACAACCGTCCAAGCGTTCTATACAATGAGTCAGCTTGCCGTCCTCATCAATTTGCGGATAATCTTTAAGCGTTCTTTTCACAACACTTTTTGTATTCGCCAATTTTGCGGCAACGGTATTTTGTCTTAAAAGTGCAGGCGGTTTTGAAAAAAGTTCGTATTGACGTTTTCTCAGCAACACATTTCCGTGTGACGCACCCTGCACGCGAGCCAAAAATCTGCCTGACGGAGATATGAAGTTAATAGGTATGCCGTAATCGGCACACTTCCCCATGAGTGCAGGCGAACAGCCAAGATAGCTGAAACAAAATATCGCCTCAATATTTGAAAACGGAAGTCGTAATTTAACCTCATTATTTTCCTTGCACACAACATTTTCGCCGTCGAGAGTCATGTATATATTTTCATTCGTGACATACAAAGTATTCAAAAGTTTTCTCATACGCAATCCTCCTCAATAATCTGTTTAATGCTGTACTTTTTCGTTTTAGGCATACACAAATCTTTAATCGAGCAACCACTGCACTTTTGACCTTTTATTTTTGGAGGAATAACACCGTTTTCCATTACGTTTTGCATTTTACCGACCAAATCATCAAGCAAAGCTTTATACCTGTCATACTCCTCATCAAACGGCATTTTCACACGTTTTCTTGTATCGGCATAATATATGCACCCCTCACTGTTGCATTTCCAAATATAGTCCGCACACAATTTTTGAGCAAACACCTGTATCGCGTCAGTTTCTCTTATAGAGCCGTCTTTAGGCTGTGTAGGCTTGTATTCCACAAGTCTGACAGTGTACTTTCCGTCAAGACCGTCTATCGGTACGCCGTCTTTATTTTTGCAAAACTCTATACAATCCGCAACGCCATACAAATCAAGTTCATCATTATACAAAGTAACCGAGCTTAAAACAACCTTGTTATTGCTTTTGAATTGGTGTTTGCCCGAATGTACGTTTTCGTGCCATAATATTCGCCAACACAACCGAAACATTTTCAGCCCAGGCATTCTCAATTTCAAGCAATCCGAATCTTCTTGGCAATACATATAATGCTGTATTGTCCTTATATTAATCATGCTTTTTCCTGAAGTTCTACTCCTTCAGGCATATTTTTATCGACAGTGATTTCATAGTCATTGAAACTTCTCGGAACTTCCACTCCGTCTTTTTTGCTGATAACAATTTTGTCAAACAACACATTCGCCGGAGCATTTCCGAGTAAGGAATCATGCTTGAATACATAAAGTTTTCTTACGCACATTTTACCTCTTGCGGCACTTCTGTCGTGTTCAAACATATTGATAATGGCCTTCCACAAAAGTTCAAGATCTTCTTCCGAAAACTTAGTAATTTTCTGTGCAAGCATAGCCGACACATATCCGTCCGCTCTGTACAAGCCATACGGTACTATGCTCTTTCTGCCCATAGTAGCACTATCACTTTCATTTGTTCTTGCCTGTCTTGTAATTGTTATATCCTGTGTAAATATCGGATCAACACTCTTTGCGAAACTAATCTGAACAGGACCTCTGACAATACCGCATGGGTCGTTACCTGTACTCATAACCGCACCGAATGTTCTTACGTCAAAATAATTTTGACATATGTAATCTCTTGCCGCTCTTACCGCCTCAGGATTTTTACCCTTTTGACCTGTCTTTTCGCCTATTGCCTCATATGCCTCCGTAAATTTTGTGTTAAGTGCCTTATCAGGCTTTACAAGAATATTATAATACGGCTCATCTTCTTTAAAAATTTCCACAAGTTGCGGATTTTCTCTTTAAGCACACATCTGTAACAAGTCCTGCCGACGTTTCGGGATCAATTCTCGGCATATTGCTGCATCGGGATCACCGTTGGGATTGCCGTTTTCTACATCAAAAATAACTGTAAATTCGTATCTGTTTTTAATTGGTTCCATAATTTTCTACTTCCTTTCATATTTCCTTAGTTTTTGTGTCATTTGGTTTATATAAATCTTGCATTTGCTGATAATAGCCTATAATAAACTTACCTTGCTCACTAAGCGGTAATGTCTTTGGAAATTTGCCGTTTAGCTTGTCCATAATTTCACCCGTAACTATCTTATATTTAACTTTATATTCAAGTTTTTCAATGTGGTATTGCGAAAGCTTTATAAGTTTCGGAAATACCGTTGACGGATTTGCACAAGCTGACGCAAAATATGAATCCTTAATCGTTCTGTTTAATCCAGGCAATGCGTCCGATTGAACTTTTTCAAGTACGGCAAAAAGTCTGCCGCACAGATACGCTTGATTATTATTTTCAATATCAAGTGCCATTTTTATCTCCTCCTTATTTTTTGAATATCTATCTTTTCTGTTTATGCAAGCCTTGATAATGCCTGCACGAACATAATTTACCGATTTATCCGTTTTCACTCGTCTTACGGCATTTTCAAGCAAAGACTCGGGATAACGTGTACCGTTTATTATTGCACCGAACACCGAAGCCATAAGCGGCGGCGGTGTGGTGTAATTTGTGCTTTGAGGCGGTTTTAATTCTCGGAATATTCGCCACATCGGTATATTTCCTTTTGAATTAACAATCATTATATCTGCTTGATGTCTTGCTATATGTGAAAATATGTTGCCGAATTTATCACGGTATATAAACTTTTGTGCAAGACGCGAAACATTCGGAGCAATTCCCACAATATAAAACTCAACATTTTTATCAATATCGAGTTCTGTAAAATCGGGACTTTTGCCCTGATTTACGTCATTAAGCGATTTAAGCAAAATACCGTTCATTTCATCTGCATCAATCTTATCGTCAAACCCAAGCATTGAAGCAAACAAATCCGTTTCTTTTGAATCGTCATCTGACATCGCCCAAAATACAACTGTCATATCATCAAGATATATTCTGTGATTTTTGTCTGCGATTAAAGTGTTTAATGCCTCTGTGTAGTGTTTCATAGTAGTTTGCGTTATGGAACTGTTGTACGCCTGTTCTTTGCCGTATGAACACTCTGCCGTATTATTTACGCAAACCATTAACGCACCTGTTGCATTTGCATTTCTTACACCCTTGATTTTATCGTGCGTTACCGATATTTCGCCTTTTTCTCCCGTAACGGCACATATGTCATTACCCTGCACCGGTCCGACTGATTTTTTCAGTTTCGTTATCTTTTGAGCAATTTCGCCGTCAGTATCGTGCAATTTTATTTCAGGGTGTCCGTCAAGACCGAAAATAAAATTCGCCGTCGAGTATGCCTTGCCGAGATTTACAAGCAACTCATTTTCGGTTTCGACCTGCGGATTCCACTTTTGCAGAAAGTTTCTGTATGCCGTAACTATATCCGATGTCATACCCTCTGTAAATTCAAGGTTTTTGTCCACAAACGCTTTATGCGATTTCTTCGCCTTATCCGTACTGTCCTCAGTTGAATATGTACCGCTCTTATTGTCATAATTAAGTCCGAAAATGTATAACGGTCTGTGTTCGACAATATTTCCGTCTATACCGGGTTTCTGTGTTCTCTCCGGCAAAACTACCGATATAGGCTGAAGTTTGGTTTTACCCTTACTGTCGGGTTCACTTTCCTGCTCCACGTTTATAATATCGCTTACTGTACCGTCTTTTCTCAGCATAATCATATGCGTGATATTCTGTCTTGAAAAACCGTCTTTGCAAACCTTGTCATTTCTCGCAAGAATATCGTAATATTCATTCAAAGCCTTTATCAGCATTTCATCATCTCCCTATATTTTGCTACATCTATAACACCGTCAATCATATGCGGTCTGTAAAAAAAAGTGCGTCTGCCTTGTCCGAAAAATTACGTTTATCCCAATCATTATCTTTCGGATGTCCGCCGTCCTCAAACTTCATATGATACAGCATAAATCCTAAATCGGTATCACCTTTTAACGTATCCGAAACATTTTCAAGCGGAAATTCCTCCACAAGTTCAATACTCTTTACAGGGAATTCACGACACCCAAGCACGGGCTGTCTGAATTGTTGACCGTTTCTTAAACGTCTTAGAAGAATATTATAATGCTTTTCCTCCGACTCGTCATCATGGTCACTCTGTATACCCGTAAGTTCAAAGTGAAATTCCACGCCGTAACATACATCTTTCAAAATCATACTTCCGCGTTGATTTATCATATCTTTAGTATAAATCGTCGCATCACCGGTACCGTTTTTCATACTTTTTTTGTACCGATTGCAATTTTATTTTTTCCTTAACTTCATTACGGCGAACATTGATAAATGTTATCGGATTAAAAACGATAATCTTATCAATTACATACCGAATTGCCGGTTTCCAATACACCGACTTTATCAGTCCCTCAAGAGCTCCCGGTGTCGGAACATCATAACTCACACGTTCAACTTTCATTTCAGGGCGTTTAAACGCGGCATAATCGCCTTTAACCATAATTTTAAATCCGTAACTCATTTTAACCTCCTCATACAAAATAATCTACATCATTTTCCAACGTCAAACCCACGTCCGACTTATAATAATCTGTATTTGCAAGTATGCAAACACCACAATCAAGCTGTTCTATAATCCCCTCTTTAATCATTTCTTCAAGCTCCCAAATATGTACGGACGCACTGTACTGCTGTAATTTTCGTTTTACGGACAGTTTTCCGTATCTGAGCTGTTCAATCAAATCTTTATTTTCATCACGCGGAATTACTATTCCTATAACTTGATTTTTGATAAACTTAAAATTCTCGGCATACGTTCTGAACGGTATTTCATCAAATTTCAAATTTTCACCCATAAGCGAAGTTATGGTACTTTTGTCTATATTGCCGTCATTAAATGCAAATAAGCGACTGTAATATTCTTCAATACATTTGTCGGTTGAAATATTGTCAAATTCCTCAAATAAATTTCGTGTTATATTTGATTTAAGCTGAATTTCACCTTTTCCGCCGTCTGTTTCAAAAACAAACACATCGCCCATATCCATCTTACCCTCACGGTTACATCTACCGCCGGACTGCAATATGTTATCAATTCCCGCAATTTCTCTGAACACCGCCTTAAAATCAAGGTCAACACCCGCCTCAATCAGCGATGTTGAAATCACGGTCGTATTAATTCCGTTCTTTATATCTTCCTTTATTTTTGCAATAATCTCCGAACGGTGCAAAGGCGTCATATATGTTGACAAATGATACTTGTTACCGCTGCACATATCATATAATTCCCTTGCCGTTTTCCTTTTGTTCACAATTATAAGTGCATTGTCATATTCCTGTGCCTTTTCTGCCAGTGAAGCAAGTTCACACTTTCCGATATACTCATATTTGCACTTATCAAATACGTTAAACAACGACGTATCCTTAACCGCATTTTCTATTTTGACACCTGACATATACCTTTCCATAAATTTATCATAATTCGGCATTGTCGCCGACATCAAAATTGCCGTACTGTTAAGATACTTCGTCACATACCCTATTGCCCTTAAACAAGGCTGAATATAGTCAATCGGCAGCATATGTATTTCGTCAAATATGATAACACTGTCCGCCAGATTATGAAGTTTCCTAAGTCGTCTGCCTTTATAATGATACAGTGATTCAAAAAATTGAATATTCGTTGTTACTATAAGTTTTGCGTCCCAATTCTCACAGGAACGTTTTAATTTTTCCGAAGTTATTTCGTTCTCATCTTCATTTTTATCATCATCAAAATCATAATTTGAATGGTGCTGCAACACAGGAAGTACATCACCGAAAATATCCTCGAATACCTTTGCTGTCTGTTCAATTATACTGACATACGGAATTACATATATAATACGTTTTTTCTTATTCTCTATCGCAGTTTTCAAAGCCGCTCTTATACTGCAAAGAGTTTTTCCGCTGCCTGTCGGCATATTCAATGTATACACATTCGCATTCGATTCAACGCTTTTATAAACCTGTTCTTGTATAATACTTCTTGATTCTTGAAGTTTGGTTTCTATTTTAAAAGAATTAAGTTTTTCACATACTTTTTCGTATGCTTTTTGAAAATCTCCGTCTATACCTCTGTCTGTGTTGGGAGTTACAAACCGCTCCGTATCTATAAAATCCGCGTCCGTAAGGCATGAAAACAAATATCTTGTAAAAAAAGAATACCTTTCAATAATTTCTCTCTGATTACTGACATCAAAAAGTTCTCTCAAATTATCTTTGGGATATTCAAGTTTAACTTCATTTTCATACGCAGAATAATCGCCGGTTTTTCGTTTCATTCTGCCGTGCAAGGTCGAATCTTCTTCACCGTCAACTTTCGTTCCGCCATCAGGTAAACCCGAATGATGTCCCGCAACGCAATACTCAATCATAGGCACATATGATTTCGGCGGTGCTTTCGCAACTTCTTTTGCACCGCATATTGCGTGTTCCACTCGGATATTTTCCGCACCGTTTATACGTTTTTGAAAACCCGATGTATACTTGCCTATATCGTGTATTTGCCCCACAAATTCGGCTATATCCGCCCAAAATTCATTCGCATTTTCACGACATAACTTTGACGTTCCGTTCAAGTGGTCCAAAAGCAGCTGTTTCCGTCCGTCGTCTGATGTATGCCCAATATATTCCACAACTATCATCCCTTTTGCACAAATTATACTTTTATCATATCACTTTATTCGTGCAAATTTCAACATATATTTTACTTTTTAGTAATTATCTGTTAAATATACCTATAATTTTTATATATTTGCACCAAAAAAGGAACATATAAACAAAGCATACGCATTGTTTATATGTTCCCCAATGATTAGCTTAATTGAGTCTGCAGACAAATCCGCAACGATTTTGACTGCATTCTGTTTAATTATTATTGATATTAAAGCAATATCTCGCCTTTTCAGGCACTGAGCCTATCATACAAGGATTATGAATACTGAAATAATCCATAACATAACCCTTGTCGGTATAGATGTTTACACTCTTTTTGTCTTTCATCATTCCCGTATTATTTTCAATAACAATCTTCTTTATTTTTTACAGTTGATTTCAATGTCCGAACGAGTGTAATTGCAAGCAATACTTGCATCTGTATTTTCCAAATTCACAGAATTGTTCAAAATGTATATTCCTTGTACTCATCATCTCTGTTCGAGTAAGAAGAAAAGCATCTCAAACCTCTTGTTCGATAGTTATTTCCTATATATTTCTGTTCAAATTCAGTCGTCAGCTTAATATATATCGCCTCTGTAGAGCCGGTATAACGCGCAACGGAATTTTCGCCTGTATTTTTTACCGTATTGTGATAAACCAATTCATACGGACCTTCGATACCCGTTTCAACGCAATTTTGTACAACGTTATTTTTCACAATCGTATTAGGGAGTGATGTTCCCATACCCGCGAATATCGCCGCACAACCCACACCGCTTGTAAGTGCGTTCGTATCATTTACGGACGGTTTGCCGAAACCGATATTTTTGCACACATTATTTTCAATAACGTCTGCATATTTGCCCGAAACAGTCGGAGTCCAATAATCAATCGCCCCCCAAACGCTGTTGTTAATCGTGTTATTTCTTATAACATAATCGTTAACATCGCCGACAAAACTTATCGTCTTACCGCAGCTGTTCTCGAAAGTACAATTTTCAATAAGCACATTTTCAGCCGGACTTTGTGCATCACCGACTATTCTTATACTGTAACCGCTGTTTGAACTGTCCGAAATCTGATTGCCGCAATTTGTGAACTTACTGTTCAAAATCGCGATATTACTGCAATCTCTGAACACAATTCCGTTGTTTTCAAAATCGGTAAAAGAACAGTTGTTGAAAATAATATTATCGCAATTTTCAAACTTTATCATAGGAAAATTTTCAAAATCTATATTTTCGACATATAAATTCTCAACATTCTTCACAATCTGATATGACGGCACATCGTCCGAATAATCTGCAACAAGCGTTGCCCGTTTTCCGCCGGAAGTTTTTATCACCGTGTCTGAATTGAATATTGACGGATATTTTCCGTATTTAATTGTACTGTGAACTTTGTATTCATTCGGAGCAAGTGTGTTTATTGTTCCGTCTTTGCCTTTTATGTCGTTTGAAACACCGCCGGCAGAAAACTCATACAAGTCAGTTCCCAACAGTACTGATGACGTATCATAATCTTTAAAATCAGCTTCGGCGATTTCTTCGGGTGCAAGTTTAAACAGTTCACTGTTTTTCGATTGAATACTCACCTTGTGACTGTCTATCTCCTTACGTATTTGCAAAACAGCATTACGTGCCGAATTACTGTCCGCCGCATATACAAAATTCGCACCGAATATCATGCACATCATCAATGCCGTTAAAAGAGCCGTAATTTTTTTCATTTTCAACTCCATAGCCTTTCTCAAATAAAAAACAATTTTAATAATAGCGTCTGTAAAAATTGCAAATTCAATTCATACAAATTTCAACCGCCATTACATACATTTTATCATTAATTATTCATTTAATCAAGACTTTTCGATTAATATTTTCAAATAAAAAAGCATATCATTTCCAAAAATGATATGCTGAAATTTTTAATAATTTTCTGCGTGAATTTCAAAATATGCTTGCGGGTGATTGCACACAGGACAAACCTGCGGAGCTTTTACGCCTACAACGATATGACCGCAGTTACGGCACTCCCAAACCTTGACTTCACTCTTTTCAAAAACCTCTTTTGTTTCAACGTTGTGAAGCAATGCACGGTAACGTTCTTCGTGAGTTTTTTCTATTGCGGCTACCATACGGAACTTTTCAGCCAATTCGGTAAAGCCTTCTTCTTCGGCAGTTTTTGCGAACTCGGCATACATATCTGTCCATTCAAAATTTTCGCCCTCTGCCGCCGAAACAAGATTTTCTGCAGTTGTTCCGATTCCGTTTAATTCTTTAAACCACATTTTTGCGTGTTCCTTTTCATTGTCGGCTGTTTTCAAAAACAAATCCGCTATTTGTTCAAAGCCGTCTTTCTTTGCCTTCGACGCAAAATATGTGTATTTGTTACGCGCTTGCGACTCACCTGAAAAGGCAGTTCTTAAATTTTCCTCTGTTTTTGTTCCCGAATATTTGTTTGCCATTTATATTACCTCCGTAAATTTACTCATATATAATATATACCACTATACACGAATTTTAAACAACATTTTTCTATGTCTTGCATTTTTCCGTTTTTTGTATTAATATATGTTTTGGGGTGATGATATGAATGTTGAAAAAATATGTTTACGATCGGTGAAATGGCAAAATCAATCGGAATTACAAGAAAAATCATATTGAATTACGAAGCAAAAGGATTGATTACTCCGGACGTTAAGGACGGCAAAAACGGAAATCGTTATTATACCGTAGATACGTTCACTAAAATTCGTACAGTACGTATTTTGCAAAAGCTCGGTCTGTCGCTTGATGAAATTCATGCCTATTTAGACGGCGAAACCGATTTATTACCGCTTATCCGCCGCCTTGAAGCTATGCGTGACGAAATAAATTTGAATATTGAAAAGTTGTATGAAAGAGCAAACACAAATCCCACACAAATCAAGGAAATCCACATTGACAAGCAAACGATTTATCGACGCACTTTTACTACGGAAAGTATTCTCGATAAAACAAATATTCTGCGCGATACCGCAATACTTGCCATGCGTGAATACGGTACCGATATGACAAGGCGAATGTATTTTTTAGAATACTCATTGTCCGCACCCAACGAAATTTCTTACTGTGTTGCCGTACCGCCTGAAAGCAGCGGCGAACATATCGTCGTACTGACCAATGCGTGCAATTTGCATTTATCATCACGGTGCATATGAGGAACTCCCGAAAGTCGCGAAAAACTTTGTTGTATGCCAAAGAGCATAATCTCACACCTTTGGGAATGTGCCGTCATACATATCTTGAAGGTCCCCCGCAGCATAAGGATAAAAAACTTTTCATAACACAAGTGGCTCTGCCGATAGAAGAATAAAAACTCCCGAACATATAAGTTCGGGAGCTTTTGTTTTTTACATAAAGAACGGAAAAAAATCGTTCTGAACCATATATCTGTTATTCATTTCTTCGATTTGCAATCGGTATAACCTCTGTTTACCGCTTTTCTTGTGTTTAAATTAACAGCTTGTACCAAACCGATTACTTTTTTTGCATTATTATCATTTAATTCAACATTATACTTGTCAAACAAGCTAAGAATATCAGGAGCATTTTCATTGCTCATTTTACATTCCATTTCAATTTCAAAGCATAAGTTTTCGCCCTTTACTTCATCCATACCCATTCTCTTAATCAAGTAATGTCTAAGCGCAAGATATTCGTTGGTTTCTTCAATATATCCCGGGTTAGCCATTTTCATAATCTTTTTTCTTGACGGAATATAGAACGGCTTGTTACCTTGCGTTTTCAACAAATCATCATAAAACCTCTTCCAAACATAAGTGTTTACAATCGAATTGTTGTATATTTCCCACAAATCCATTTTACCGTTGACAGTATTAATCAATTCCATAAAATCTTCTTTTGAAATATCATGATTTTGCTTGTCGTATATTTCAAAACCTTGTCCAACGGAACAATTTCGTAAAGTTCTGCAAAAACATTGCAGTAATTTATTATTTTATCTCTGACTTCCAAACCGTCTTTTGATTCGTTTGTATAACATTTAGCAACTAAGTATTTTACTTCGTCACACAAGCTGTACTGTTCATTTTCAAATGATATATAACCTAATTCCAATAAAAGTCTGATTTTGAAAACGTCTGACTGTTTAATTTCATGCTCTCGCACAAATTTACAAGACATTCTGTTTGTTCTTTGTCAAGCACCGCAAGAACCGTCTTAAAATACTCGTCTGATAATAATATTTCCGATATGCTTTCTGCCACTTCGCCCTTGTTCATTTTTGAACGACCTTTTATATTAAGCTCTTTTGCCAAGTCAAGCATTTCGGGCTTTTTCCAAGACATTATATTATCAAATATTTTCATTTTTCTACCCCTTAATATTTTTTTAATATTATATCATTAAATTTTCACATATACAAGCCATAAAAATAAACAATACTTTCCGCAAATTCTATCCGTCAAGTCAGCCAAACCTCTAAAAATTCCGCATAAAGCAACACCTGCGGCAAGTGTTAGAGTTCAAGGCAACGCCCTTCGCTCCCTCACAAATACCGCAGGTGATATTTTAAACTATATCAAATTGTTTTGAGAATGTCTGACTTTTATGTGCCCCTCTTTTTTAATCAAAGCCGGTAAGAGGGTTATATTAATCATATTTATCTTCTTTGACACTCACAGTCACTGTCAACTTTCGGCTCGGATATGTGACTTCGTCACCGCCTCAAATGAACCGTATATTATTTTATCAGCCACAGCCTCATTCGGATCGTCATACGCAGTCATACCCGGTATTATCCAAATTGTTTGGTTCTTTTCTTCCCAGTCAACTCGGCAATCCAACACATCTGTTATATCACGAAGTTTAAAGTAGTTGTTACCGTCGATATTATAGCAAGTTGCCTGAACGGGAACTCCGTCAAGAGTTAGAAATGCCGATGAAGAAACGGCTGTTCTCGTTTCACCGTCACCTGCCGTCAACTCACCTCCGACCGATGTGTAATCAAAATAGCTTAACATATCAATCGAATTTGTTGACGCGTCATACTTAATATCAAATGTTTTAATTGTTCCGTTAAGCATTTCCGCAATATCTCTGAGTTTGAAATAGTTACTGTCGTCAATGTTGTATGCAACGGCGTTATATTTGTTACCGTCTATATAAACAGGCTGTGTTTTGGCAACAGATGTTTTACTGAACTCAGTTCCCGGATAATATGTAAACGTTTGATAATGTTCATCATTCTGTAGGATATAACGAATATTTCCGTCATAAAGAATAGTATATGCTTTTCCCGTTTCTATTTCGTCAGGATAATCAGGGTCGGGAGTATACGAATAATCTTCAATATTATATACATTAGCCCAATCTTGATCATTTAAAAAGCTTATTTCATTTCGATTTAAAAATGTCCGCATATATTTTAGCTCCTTCATATGACTCGCCGTACTCATGCGCCTTAAGAAGCTCATAAGCCTCTTTTGTATATGCCTCTGCTCCATATGCACTCCATGGCGAATCAACCGCAAGAACACCGATCGGCGCACCAAGTGCCGCTATACCCGATGCTGACGGTGTGCTGACAAAATCAGTCAAATTGCTTGTAGGAATATAACATTCTTTTGAATTGAAATAGATTTTTGAATTTGTGCCGTCATAATCTTTTTCAATAACATCAACTGTTGTACGTTTCACCTTGCCCACAACCGAAGAACCGTCCGAAACATCGCAGTCACTGCTTACTTCCGCCTTATACGAAATAGCCGGCTTTTGAGTATTTGTGTACTGCACATTAACATACTGTGATTCAACATAATACAAACCGTGCTTGTAATAAATCTTGTAATGACCGTTTTGCGGCGTTGCGTCCACTATTTGAACAGACTGATTTATTTTGTAAACACCCGATTTTACATAATCCGTTGAGTCGGGAGTTGTCTTTACCATAAGCGGAGCGGTTGCTTTTCCGATAGCTTCAATTTCCG
>ENA-OQCN01001195-OQCN01001195.1-human-gut-metagenome-genome-assembly--contig:-NODE-1195-length-13052-cov-1.690754_pt1 | contig 13052 bp, 19 predicted proteins | sample MGYA00242497_ERZ504576 | MGnify/ENA primary metagenome ERZ504576 (study PRJEB26092, sample SAMD00036296) | human gut metagenome | host: Homo sapiens | study: EMG produced TPA metagenomics assembly of...
TTCACTCTCAATTAAAAAAGCAAACCTCTGATCTGATCCCAACGGTCAATATTGATCTTTCCACTGATTTTATTTAACAGATCGTCATTTCCCTGACAAAGGTATCTGAAAAGAAAATAATTTTCCAGAGAATCCTGATTCCACTGACTGCGCTGTGCTTCATTTCTCCGCTCGGTAATTCTCTCTACCAGAAAATTCAGCGTGTTTTCGAACTCAGCAGGATCCACCGGCTTGACACATAGTTTGAAACGCCGGAAGCCATTGCCTTTTTCGCATATTCAAACTCACCATATCCGGAAAAAATTACCATTTCCAGATTTGGCTGTAATTTGTGAGCCACAGAAACCAGCTCAATACCATCCATAAATGGCATTTTTATATCTGTCAGCATAATATCCACTGCCCGATGCTGCAAATTTCGCAGGCCGCCTTTCCATTGGCGGCCTCCAAAATTTCCATCTCTTCACTGCGCCGGTTCAGCAGAAAACGAATTCCCTTTCGCTCCAGTTTTTCATCATCTACTACCAGAATTGTCAGCATACATTAATCCCCCAATTTCCATATATCCTGATTGTATTCCCGGATGGTACGGTCAGAAGAAAAGAACCCTGCATTGCTGATATTCACCAGCATTTTCTTTGCCCATGTTTTGCGGTCTGTATAATCTTCCAGCGCCCGTTCTTTTGTTCGGATATATCTTCCAGATCCAGGAATGTCATAAACCAGTCTTTATTTTCAGTTCACTGCTTAAACGCTCTAAATTTTCTTTCTTTCCAATCTCCATCATCTGTGGACCGGTGATAAATTCCACAGCCTTTTGGATCATCGGATTTTTTGTATAATAATCGGATGGTCTGTAATCACTTTTTTTCATAATGTGCAATTACTTCATCACTCTTTGCACCAAAGATATAGATATTGTCATCTCCGACAAACTGATGGATTTCTACATTTGCACCATCTTCTGTTCCAAGTGTCACTGCTCCGTTCAGCATAAATTTCATGTTTCCGGTTCCGCTTGCCTCTTTGGATGCAAGTGAAATCTGTTCTGAAATATCACATGCCGGGATTAGTTTTTCTGCTAATGTAACGTTATAATTTTCTACCATGACCACATTCAGATACGGACTCACTTCCGGATCCTGATTGATCAGTTCCTGCAGGCAGAGGATCAGATGAATGATATCTTTGGCAATTACATAAGCCGGTGCCGCTTTTGCGCCAAAGATCACCGTGATCGGAGTCTTTGGTAATTTCCCACTTTTTATTTCCAGATATTTATAAATCACATACAATGCGTTCATCTGCTGTCGTTTATACTCATGAAGCCGTTTGATCTGAATGTCAAACACAGAATCCTCATTCAGTTCTATGCCCTGTGTCCGTCTCAGATACTCTGCCAGTTGATGTTTGTTTTCTTTTTTTATCTGCAGAAGATTCTGCAGTGACTCTTCATCCTCTGCAAACTTCTCCAGCTTCTTCAACTCTGTTGCATCTTTTTTGTATCCATCACTAATCCACTCCGTGATCTGATCTGCAAGCAGCGGATTGCAATGAAGCAGCCAGCGGCGAAATGTAATTCCGTTTGTCTTGTTGTTAAATTTCTCAGGATAAAGCTGATAAAAATTATGAAGTTCTGTCTCTTTCAGGATTTCTGTATGCAAAGCTGCAACGCCATTTACGCTGAAGCCATAATGAATATCGATATGTGCCATATGAACCACATCGTTACGATCAATGACAGCCACACTTTCATCCGCATATTTTCGTCGTACTTTATCATCTAAAATTTCAATAATCGGCACCAGCTGTGGTACGATTTCCTGCAGATAATGCAATGGCCATTTTTCCAATGCTTCCGCTAAAATTGTATGATTGGTATATGCACAGGTGCGACTTACCACATCAATCGCATCATCCACAGAAAGTCCCCGGCAATTAATAAACGGATCAGCTCCGGATGATCATCGTCGGATGTGTATCATTGATCTGGATGACTGCATAATCCGGCAAATCATAGAGGTTACATCCCCGCGCTTCACATTCTTTCAAAATCAGCTGTGCACCATTACTTACCATGAAATACTGCTGATAAATACGAAGCTTTCGACCATCTTCATCACTGTCATCCGGATAAAGGAATAATGTCAGATTTTTGGCAATTTCTTTTTTATCGAAAGAAATCCCATCCTGTACAATGCTCTCATCCACAGAATCTATATCAAAAAGTTGTAATTTATTGGTACGGTTACCATATCCGGTTACCAGAATTTCGTACATGACAGACTGTAATGTCAGATTGCCGAAAGACACCGGAAAACCGACATCCGTACGTTTTAACCAGCCACTTCGATCCATCCACGGATTTTTTGTTTCTTTCTGCATGTGATCCGCAAATTTCTGCTGAAATAATCCAAGATGATAATTCAGTCCAATACCGGCCCCATTGTAACCAAGTGTTGCAATCGAATCCAAAAACAGGCTGCCAGTCGGCCAAGTCCTCCATTTCCAAGAGATGGCTCTGCCTCGATTTCCTCAATTTCACAGATATCTTTTCCATTTGCAGCAAGCATTTTGCGGACATCCTCATATATTCCGAGATTGATCATATTATTAGACAAAAGTTTTCCGATCAAAAACTCTGCAGATACATAATATACTTCTTTTTTCCTTCATTAGATTCCTTCTGTTCTGCCATATCCTGCACAACAGTCATCAATGCCTGGTAAATCTCCTGATTACTGCTTTCTGAAATTGCTTTTCCTAATTTTTCCGATACTAACATTTCCAGTTTCATAATAAAATTCCTTCCCGACCTCAAAGTCTATGCTCTCAAAAGAATCTGATACGCAGGAACCATTTGATTCATTGTATCATACTTTTTCCTGTTCGTGTGTTTCTGCTTATATTTTATACGGCATTGTTATTTTTTTCTTGCAGCATAATATCCTTTTATAGTACAATTCTATCAAAAACAGAATGGAGTCCAGCATGAAACAACCAAAACCAGAACAATACCACGAAAAAAAGCGTCATACGGAAGATCAGTTTCCGTATAACACTTATCTGTGCACTATACCGGATGATTTTACGGAAGTACCTGTTCACTGGCATGAAGAAGCAGAATTTATCGTCATTCAGAAGGGATCCGGCACAGTTTTTGTAGATCTGACACACTATCATGTGACAGCCGGAGATATCATCATTGTTCTTCCGGGACATCTGCATGCCATCAGAGAAATTTCAGGTCAGAAAATGGAATATGAAAATATCATTTTCGTCCGGAATTACTATGCTCCGATAACCACGACGTCTGTTTTGAAAACTTTCTGTATCCATTGTTCTCAGGGCAATTCACACAGTCGTCCACATTCACCCACGTCTGTCCTACTATCCGAAAATTCATGATCTGATCCGGACAATGGATCAATTATGCAGTAAAAAACCTGCCGGATATCAACTTGCTCTCAAAGGCTCTCTGTTTCTTTTCATGTTCCAGCTTCTTTCTCTGGACGAAAAAAAAGAATTATCCAACATACAGCAACGGTCACTGGACAAGTTGAAATTCATCATCACGTTCACGAATGAACACCTGGAAGAATCTATTTCCATTCGCCAGATTGCCTCTGCCTGCTATTTCAGTGAATCACACTTCATGAAATTTTTTAAGACACATATGGGTATCAGCTATATCCATTATCTGAATGATGTCCGACTGGCACATGCCAGAAATCTGCTGGTTTCATCAAATCTGTCTATTCTGGAAATCGCACAGAAATCCGGTTTTGAAAATGCTTCTTATTTCAATCGGAAGTTTAAAGACAAATATGGCATTACTCCACGCCAGGCAAGATAAAAAATCGCTTAAGACTCACGGTCTAAGCGATTTTTCTGTCAGGAAGGTTTTTTTACATCCCCGTCTTTATCTTCCAGTATTGATCTATACTCATATCGCGGAATAAAATTCCGCCTATCACATTTTTTATAATATTCCATAAAAATACGATCCATAACCATTGGAATCTGACTTTCATCCGGTTCAAACAAAACATTAAAATCAACGCATGCTACATCATGTAGTTTATTGCCACAAAATTTATATACACATGTAAATTTGTGTAAGTGCACGTCGTGCGGCACACAGTGCAGGGTAGCGCAAAAATTTATCAAAAACACTGTGTAACTTAAGAACTCCTACCATTTCTCAAGGAGTGATTGCTAGCGACTGAGGCAAAATGGTAGGAGTTCATTATAAAACCTAAATGGTAAATTTTAAGCTACCCAAAAAAATACAATTCCCGATAATGTTCATACCGATCCTGGAAATTCTCCGTATCTTCTTTTTTCACAGAATGCAGATACGCATGACGTCCCATATCCTCCTCACTGCTCTCCAGATACTTACACCAATATTGGAACAATGATCCGCAATCCGCTCCAGGCTCGTTGTCATATCCGTCAGCACAAATCCCATCTCAATGGTACATTTGCCCTCTTTCAGACGGATAACATGACGCCGTTTCAGCTCATCGCTGAGGTCGTCAATAACCTCCTCCAACGGCTCGATCTCTCTGGCCAGTTCTTTATCGTTATTACTCAGTGCCTGAACGGTCAGATTTACCAGATCTGTTACCGCTCTGCGCAGATACATGATCTCGGAACTTCCCTCAAAGGACATTTTCAGACCTTTCTCCTTCATCTCCTGCGCGCTTTCCTTTAAGTTCACGGCATGATCGGAAATTCTCTCAAGATCGTTGATACTGTGCAGAATGACAGACATTTTTGCACTGTCGTTTTCCAGCATATTGCGGTTTGTGATCTGGATGACATAGGAACCGATCTTGTCCTCGAAATGATCGATTCTGTTTTCCAGTGTTTCCACAGTTGCTGCTTTTTCCTCATCGTACTGATCCATCAGACCAAGCGCATCTACTAATGCTGCCTCACTCATATGTGCCATATAAGCGGTTGCTTCCATACAGTGACTGATTGCCAGTCCCGGCTGCTCCAGAAAACGAACATCCAGTTTTTTCAACTCTTCCTCAGACTCCTGTACACCATGCTTACGCTCTGTATGATCCTCTTTGATGGACATGTACGCCAGTTTTTCCAGTACTTTTGCAAACGGAAGCAGTACAAGAGTAGCTGCTATGTTGAAGATACTGTGTACAACGGCGATTCCTGCCGGTGTGGCTGCATCTCCAAGAAAATCAAAATGTACAAATGCATTTATGGAATAAAATACGATCATAAATAACGCTGTACCTATGATATTAAAATACAAATGCACTAACGCGGTTCGCTTTGCATTTTTGGATGCTCCAATAGAGGAAATAATTGCTGTTACACAGGTACCGATGTTCTGTCCCATGATGATTGGGATCGCACATCCAAAACTTACCGCTCCGGTGCTGCACAATGCCTGCAAAATACCGACAGATGCGGAAGAACTCTGAATGATTGCTGTCAAAATCAGACCTGCCAGCATACCAAGGATCGGATTTGTAAACATAGTAAGAAGATGTGTAAACTGCGGAACATCTTTCAGTGGCTCTACCGCGGAACTCATGGCATTCATACCAAACATCAGTACCGCAAAACCAAGTAAAATGCTTCCCACATCTTTGTGTTTGTCATTTTTGGATGACATCATCAAAAGCAGTCCGATAATTGCCAGAATCGGTGAAAATGATGTTGGTTTCAACATCTGGATAAAAAAGCTGCTGCTCTCAATACCGGAAAGACTTAAGATCCATGATGTAATTGTGGTACCGACATTGGCACCCATGATAATTCCGACTGCCTGGGACAGTTTCATAATTCCGGAGTTTACAAAACCGACTACCATAACGGTTGTAGCCGATGATGACTGGATAACGGCGGTGACACCGGCACCAAGTAATACCGCCTTGATCGGATTTGATGTCAGTTTTTCCAGAATTTTTTCCAGCTTACCACCGGAAACCTTGGTCAGACCGTCCCCCATAACATTCATTCCATACAAAAACAGGGCAAGTCCACCAATCAACGATAAAATCGCAAATATGTCCATAAAAAGATTCCTCCTGATTTTTCTCCCCAGTTCACTCAGCACATATATTAAGAAAACGCTCATGCTCGCATGAGGAGTTTTTTTTAATACTGCAAATGTTTCCAATTGAACTGTCATTAAGTAATAACATCATCTAACAATTACCACTCTAATTGATGTATGTAAAATTCAGGAGATTCGAATGTAAAGTCTTTGTAAATTTTTTACATTCTATTTACATTTCACATTTTTGTTTCTTTTCCGGTGCTGCTTTTTTCTCTCTGGTCAGCAGCATTGACATGATCAGGGACGTGATCGGAACCGTAAGGATAATGCCGATGGTTCCTGCAATTCCCCGCATGATCTCGATGGCAATGGAATACATATTCAGTATCTGATGCATCTGATAAGAATATGCATAAATGATCATGACCACAGTGATCGTTGCCGCGATAAACGGTGCTTTATCTGCGGTATAATCATCAGACTGTGCCTGCTGTCCTTCTGCCACCTGTGAGTAAATGGTCTTGTCAAGCAGTGTGGAAATTCCTTTTTTTGTAATTGTAAAGTCATCTGCGTAACGGTTTCCATTATAATCATAAGTTTTGATCGTAAAGGAATCATCCGTAAAATCAATGGTTGAGAAAGAAGGCAGACATGCATTGGTTCTCTCTGCAATGTAGTACGGAGTGTAGTTTAACAGGATCAAAGTCCGCTATTACTTATTTGTAGTCCACTCAACGCCTGTGGAAGGCGTGAGTGAACTGTCTTACTTTCTTACAGAACTGGTTCCGGATTAATGGTCGGATGGGTTCCATTGATGGAGAAAATAACCCATTCTGCAATATTTGTTGCATGATCGCCGATTCGTTCAAAATATTTTGCAACCATCAGCAGGTCTGTTGCTACTTCTGCGCCTGCGCCGTTGTTCTGGATCAGCTTGATCACTTCTTTTTTTGTATCACAAACATGGCATCGATCACGTCATCTCTTGCAATGACTTTCTTTGCCATCTCAATATCTTTTGCCACAAAGGCTTCCAGACCTTTCATTACCATCAGCATACATTCCTGGGACATCTGTTTCATACGGTCCATCATCGGCAGGTTTTTCTCATTTACCAGAGATAAGGATAATTCGGAAATATCCGCTGCCTGATCACCGATTCGCTCCATGTCTGTGATCATTTTCAATGCTGCTGAGATCAGTCGGAGGTCTCTTGCTACCGGCTGCTGTTTCATCAGAAGTTTCATACAGAGGGTTTCAATGTCTTTCTCCTGTTGGTCTACTTCTGAGTCAAATTCCATGTTTTTTCTTGCTTTTTCTGCATCCTGATGTACCATGGCTTCAATGGCATGCTCGATTGCCTGCTCTACCATGTGTCCCATCTGGATCAGCTCACCGTTTAAGGTATTTAACTGTCTGTCAAATTGATTTCTCATTTTTTATGTTCTCCCTTGCACTTACACATTGTTCCAAAATCTGCTCATCCGTTGTTCAAAATACACTGCTAAAACTCCGGATAAATTTCAGAAACTTCTGCACATCTGTTTAACCAAATCTACCGGTAATATAATCTTCTGTCTTTTTCTCCTTCGGTGTGGAGAATAACTGATCGGTATCACCATACTCTACAAGGTCGCCCAAAAGGAAAAATGCGGTCTGGTCAGACACACGAACTGCCTGCTGCATGTTATGTGTTACCATAACGATGGTGTACTGAGATTTCAGCTCCATAACCAGATCTTCGATCTTTGATGTGGAAATCGGATCCAGTGCGGAAGTGGACTCATCCATCAGTAATACTTCCGGCTGAACGGCCAACGCTCGGGCGATGCAGATTCTCTGCTGCTGTCCACCGGATACACCAAGGGCACTTTTTTCAGACGGTCTTTGACTTCGTCCCAGATGGCTGCGTCACGAAGTGATTTTTCTACAATGTCATCCAGCTGTGCTTTGTTGTGGATACCATGTGTTCTCGGTCCGAATGCTACGTTATCGTAAATACTCATCGGAAATGGATTTGCCTTCTGAAATACCATACCAACCCTTTTTCTCAGCAGATTTACATCCATATTATTTCCGTAAATATCTTCGCCGTCCAATGCGATCAGACCGTCGATCTTACATCCTTCTACCAGATCATTCATACGGTTTAAGGATTTTAAAAGGGTGGATTTACCACATCCGGAAGGTCCGATAAACGCGGTGATCTGATGTTCTTTAATCTCAAGATTAATATCTTTTAATGCATGGAAATCTCCGTAATGAAGATTCATATGCTCGATTGTCATTTTATTTTTTAACATGTTCGTTTCGTTATCCTCTCTCACATATTGCTGTTTGCAAATACGTTTCCTGTCACTTTTGTTTCGTAATCAAGATTCCAATACTTTAGTCCTGCTGCATTTTCTTTGCGATAACGGAAGATAAAATGTTGATCAGAAGTACCATTACCAGCAAAATAACTGCGGTGGCAAATGCCTGATCCGTATGCAGACCTTCCTGGGAAAGTACATACATGTGTACTGCCAGTGTACGTCCGGATGAAAGCAGGTTCTTCGGTAAGGTTGCCATGGTTCCTGCGGTGTAGATCAGCGCTGCTGTCTCACCGGCGATTCGTCCGATGGAAAGAATGACACCGGAGAGGATACCTGGAATGGCACTTGGAAGTACGATTCTAAATACTGTACGGAGTTTGCCTGCGCCCAGTCCGAAACTTCCTTCACGGAAGCTGTCCGGCACTGCCAAAAGTGCTTCCTCTGTGGTTCTTAAAACGGTTGGCAAACCATGATCGCTACAGTTAAAATACCTGCCATTAAGGAGTAGGACATATGGCATGCGGTTACAAAGAACAACATACCGAACAAACCGTAAACGATGGACGGAATACCTGTTAATGTTTCTGCTGTAGTCTGATGATTTTTACCAGTTTATTGCCTTTTTTTGCATACTCTGTCAGGTATACTGCAGAGAATACACCGATCGGAACTGCGATCAGCAATGCCACACCGATCATGATCAATGTGTTGATAATAGACGGAAGCATTGATACGTTATCACTGTCATAATGTAAGGAAAACAGTGACGGTGTCAGATGCGGGATACCTTTGCCCAGAATATACACGATCAGGTAGCCAAGCATCACAATGGTAAAAATTGCTGCCAGAATGATCAGTATTTTTAAAATCAGAGAGCCGACATAAATCTTTTTCTTTGTCTTTTTCATTATTCCTTCTCTCCTTTTCCTTTGATAATACTGAACGCCAGGTTAATGATCAGGATGAATACAAACAGTACCACACCGGTTGCGATCAGTGCTTCTCTGTGAAGTCCGGTTGCATATCCCATCTCAAGTACAACGTTTGTGGTCAGTGTACGCACGCCCTGTAAAATTCCTTTTGGCATACGCGGCTGGTTTCCGGCGATCATTACAACCGCCATGGTCTCACCAATGGCACGGCCGATACCAAGTACTACACCGGCTAAGATTCCGGATTTTGCTGCCGGGATCACGCATCGGAAAATGCTTGCCTCCTTTGTTGCTCCCAGTGCCAGTGCACCTTCAAAGTAGGCGTTGTTTACGGCACGGATGGAAGTCTCTGTCACACCAATGATGGTCGGCAGGATCATGATTCCAAGCAGGAAAGATGCAGTCAGAATGCTCATTCCGTCTGTCCGGTTTGTTCCGAAGATCATACGAACCGCCGGTACGATGACCATCAAACCGAAGAAGCCGTATACAACTGACGGGATTCCTGCCAGAAGCTCTGTTGCCGGTTTGATGATTTTGTAAAGTCCCTTCGGACAATATTTTGCAAGAAAGACTGCAGTAAAAATACCGATCGGCACACCTACTGCAATGGCACCGCCTGTAATGTACAGACTTCCGATGATCATCGGGAAGATGCCGTATTTATCGTTTCCGGGCTTCCAAACCTGTCCGCCCAGGAATTTTCCAAGTCCTATTTTTCCCATTGCCGGGATTCCGTTTGCAAATAAGAAAATGCAGATCATGCTACTGCCACGATGGAAATACAGGCAACAAGCAGGAAAATAATTTCAAACACTTTTTCTTTTCGTTTCATATGTTTTGTTTCTCCCTATGGGAATGCGCCACACAGATTCTTTTCTACATAAAGCGGACATTCACAATCCACTTTCGCTACTTGTTCATGAACACAATCGCTTTACGACCTGCGTTCAAATCGGAATCTGTAGTGACGCATATATAATTTGTGTTATTTAATGGAACTGATTATTTTACAGCATCCCACTGTGTAACTTCACCTGTGAAGATCTGTTTTACCATATCAGAGCTGATCTCATCGATCGGGTTTGCATTATTTACGATAACTGCGATACCGTCAAGAGCGATCTTTGTAGCTGTAACGCCTGTCTCCTCGTCTTTCAGATCACGGGAAGCCATTCCGATGTCACATTTTCCATCGATAGCGGATGTGATACCTGTTGTGGAATCTGTTGTCTGCTGCTCAATATCTGCAATCGGGTTTACTTTCTTGTAAGCCTCTACCAGTTTCTCCATAACCGGTGATACGCTGGAAGAACCATCGATTGTGATCTTTCCACTTGCTCCTGTAGATGTGAATGTGTCACCCTGTGCTACAGAGATATATCCGTCATCTGCGATTACCTGCTGTCCGTCAGCACTCATGATGTAGTTGATGAAATCCTGAGCCACATCACTTACGGTATCTTTTGTGATGATGTTGAACGGTCTGGATACTTTGTAAGATCCGTTAGATACGTTGTCTGTTGTTGCCTCAGCACCATCGATCTTAACTGCTTTTACTGTGTCATTTAAAGAACCAAGGGAGCAGTATCCGATTGCATATTCGTTACCAGCTACTGTAGACATCATAACCTCTGTGTTGTTTGTGATGGTTGCATCTACCGTTGTCATATCTTCTTTCTCGCCTGCATCATTTTTTACTTCGATGCCAAACAGCTCGATGAAAGCGCCTCTTGTACCGGAACCGTCCTCACGGGATAATACGCTGATATTTCCGGAAAAATCAGAAGATGCATCTGCGCTGCCTGTGCTACCGCTCTCTGTTGCTGCGCTTCCTGCGTTGTCTGCTGCTCCGTTATCGCTGTTTCCACATCCTGTAAGTCCAAGTCCTGCTACTGTTGCTGCGCAAAGTACAAGTGCCATTCATTTTTTTCATGTTTCATTTCGATTCTCTCCTTTTCGATTTACATCTTTTTTCTTGTTTATTTTTTATGTACAGACCTGCATTGCCTTTGGCTTATTCGGGTCATGCTGGCAAGTTGTTTTGTTTGCCTTACGACGTATACTTTAATCAGATTTGGCTTTTCATACTATCAGGATTGCGCAAAAAAAAAAGTAAAGCTTTTGTAAAAAACTTTACTTTCGAAGATATTTTCAGGGAGAATCTTTATTTTTCACAGAAATAAAAGCACAAAAAGAGCTATCCGACTTTCTCGTCATCAGATAGCTCTGTCACCTGTTAAATCTAAGCTTCACTATATAACCTCCCTTTCTTCTATTTCTTTTGTCTCAACTATGGATCTCTACCTCTCAATGGACTTGTCCTCCTTTAACTGATTGTTTTATAATGATAAACTCTGTCAAAAGAGATTATTTTCTTGCTTACTCCATTGGACTGACCTCCTGTAGTTATTTAACGAAAGAAGATTTTTTATTTTGTTTTCTCTCTTCTTTTGTTGTCTTTATTGTATTGCACATTTGTATTTTTGTCAATTACTTTTTCTGTATATTTTTTATATTATTTTAAATTATCTGTTAATTATGCTTTATTGCATTATTTTGTCTATTTCAAGAATGCTCCGGAATTTTTTCAAATCGAACATCAGTCTCCAAACTGTTCTCTTGCAGTTTCAATATAATCTAAAGCATCTTCATGGTTCTGCTTTATTTCCTCAGCAGTCACTTCACGTCTGACTTTTGCCGGAGAACCAACTGCCAGCATACCATCCGGAATCACTGTTCCCTGTGTCACCAACGCGCCTGCACCGATGATCGCATTTTTCCGATCTTTGCTCCATTCAAAACAATGGAACCCATGCCGATCAGTGCACCATCTCCGATCTCACATCCGTGAATGATCGCTGCATGACCAACCGTGACATGATCCCCGATCACAACCGGAAAACCTGCGTCTGCATGAAGAATGCAGCCATCCTGAATGTTGCTGCCTTCCCCGATAGTGATACTGTCATGGTCTCCTCTGGCTACTGCCTGATACCAGAGACTACTGTCTTTCCCCATACTGACAGCACCGACTACCGTTGCATTTGGCGCAATGTATGCACCACTTCTATTGCATGCTTTTTCTTCTTTCATCACTTTATACCTCTCCTTTTGTATAAAATTTTGTTCTTCTCCACCCTTCAAGTCGAACGCACGTGAGACTTGGTGCGTGATTCTGTCAGCGAAAGCTGACATATTCTTTTCAGAATCACTGCACATCCTCGCGGAGCATTTATCTCAGTCGGAGATTGAACTCCCACTGAAAAATACTTGTTACTACTCACCACTTGCAGAAGTGGGAGTCTCAACTCAGACTGAGATAAAGTTTGCTATTCTCTGAAATCCCCTTACGACTGGTAATGCCTTGCAGACTCCGTCGTTGCCAGACCGCCCTCGCTAGTCTCTTTTAAGCAAGCCGGTAACTGATTTCCAATCCGCCGCATACTGTCAATGACTTCATCCGGATCAATGGCACTGCGGATTCCTGCCACGGCAAGCTGTGCCGATGTCACCGCATTGACTGCTCCATAAGAATTCCGCTTGATACACGGAACTTCCACCAGACCTGCCACCGGATCACAAACCAGACCAAGCATATTTTTCAATGCCAGAGCTGCCCCATGCATAATGGCTTCGGCATCTCCGCCCTGAAGACAGACCAGCGCTCCCGCTGCCATGGCACTGGCAGAGCCGATCTCTGCCTGACATCCGCCGGACGTCCTGCCAGAGAACGCATTCTCTGCGATGACTTTTCCGATCCGGCTG
>ENA-OQCN01001196-OQCN01001196.1-human-gut-metagenome-genome-assembly--contig:-NODE-1196-length-13046-cov-1.803855_pt1 | contig 13046 bp, 12 predicted proteins | sample MGYA00242497_ERZ504576 | MGnify/ENA primary metagenome ERZ504576 (study PRJEB26092, sample SAMD00036296) | human gut metagenome | host: Homo sapiens | study: EMG produced TPA metagenomics assembly of...
TTCAGAAGGATATTGAACAAAGATTTGCAGTAGGTAGATCTACAGTTACGAATCTGCTTCAATTGATGGAAAAGAAGGGATTCGTAAGAGAGAATCGGTAAAACAGGATGCCAGGTTAAAAAAAGTAATCCTGACAGAAAAAGGAATTGCAAGTCAGGAATCTTTTGAGGATATTGTGGAGCATATCGAAGAAGAGCTTTCCGAAGGCATATCAGAAGAAGAACTTCATATTTTTTATAAGGTATTAGACCAGATTAATCAGAATGTGAAGAAATATGAAGTCAGGTAATCCGGAAAATCGGAGTTATAAATGTAACTATAAAACAAGAAACGAAATAGAAAGGGCGTAAATGGAATGATTAAGACATTAGCAAAACAGATTAAAGAATTTAAAGCAGCATCCATTGCAACTCCGCTCTTTATGATCCTTGAGGTATTGATGGAGATGATCATCCCATATCTGATGGCATCAATTATTGATAAAGGGGTCAATACCGGGGATATCCACCACATCTACAAAGTCGGCGGAATCATGGTTGTTGCGGCGGTCATCGGATTATTCGCCGGAATGATGGGCGGAAGATTCGGTGCAAAAGCATCGGCGGGATTTGCAAGGAACTTACGAGAGGCTATGTTTAACAATATTCAGACATTTTCATTTTCAAATATTGATAAATTCAGCACAGCAGGACTTGTAACCCGAATGACAACGGATGTAACCAATATACAGAATGCATATCAGATGATCCTGCGTATGTTCACCAGAGCACCGGCCAGTATGATCTGTGCGATGGTCATGGCATTTACAATCAATGCGAGACTGGCATGTATCTATCTTGTAGCGGTAATTATTCTTGGAATTTTATTGTTCCTGATCATGAGCCATGCGACAAAATATTTCCAGCAGGCATTTCCAAAGTACGATGATCTGAATGAATCCGTGCAGGAGAATGTATCTGCGATCCGTGTCGTGAAGGCATATGTAAGAGAGGAACAGGAGACATCTAAGTTACGAAGAGCAAGTGAGAATATCTATAACATTTTTGTAAAAGCAGAGACAAATCTGGTATTCAATGCACCGATGATGCAGACGGCGGTATACACCTGTATCCTGTTAGTGAGCTGGTTCGGAGCAAAGATGATCGCAAGTGATTCCCTGACGACAGGAGACTGATGAGTCTTCTTACATATTGCATGAATATTCTGATGAGTCTGATGATGTTGTCGATGGTATTTGTCATGGTCGCTATGAGTATGGCAAGTGCGAGACGTATCTCCGAAGTGTTAAATGAGACGAGTGATCTTAAGAATCCGGAACATCCGGCCATGAAAGTAGAAGATGGAAGTATTGAATTCCGTCATGTGGACTTTGCGTATAAAAAGGACAGTGACGAACCGGTACTGGAAGATATTGATCTGAAGATCCGTTCCGGTGAGACGATCGGAATCATCGGAGGAACAGGAAGTGCCAAGACGAGTCTGGTTAACCTGATCAGTCGTCTGTACGATGTGACGAAAGGCGAAGTACTGGTCGGTGGCAGAAATGTCAAAGATTATGATATGGAAGTGCTTCGTGATCAGGTATCAGTAGTCTTGCAGAATAATGTGCTGTTCTCCGGAACAATCCTTGATAATCTCCGCTGGGGAGACAAGGAAGCAACTTTGGAAGAATGCAGACACGCGTGTGAACTTGCATGTGCGGATGAGTTCATCGACCGTTTTCCGAAAGGATATGAGACATACATCGAGCAGGGCGGAAGTAACGTATCCGGAGGTCAGAAGCAGAGACTATGTATTGCAAGAGCACTACTTAAGAAGCCAAAGGTACTGATTCTGGATGACAGTACCAGTGCGGTAGATACCGCAACAGATGCGAAGATCCGAAGAGCGTTTCGTGAAGAAATTCCGGATACAACGAAACTGATCATCGCACAGAGAATCTCAAGCGTACAGGATGCTGACCGTATCATCGTTATGGAAGACGGTAAGGTCAATGGATTCGGTACACATGAAGAATTACTGGAACAGAATGATATCTACCGTGAAGTCTATGAATCACAGACCAGTGGTGGCGGCGATTTTGACGAGAAGGAGGGTGAATAAGATGCCGGGACCGGGAAGACAGCCGAGAGGAATGAAAGCACAGGTAAAAAATCCGGGTGAATTATTCCTCCGCCTTATGAAATATGTATTAAAAGATTATAAGTTTCACTGCATCAGTGTAGTAGTATTGATTGTTGTCAGTGTTCTTTGCAATGTGCAGGGAACGATGTTCATGAAGAACCTGATCGACGAATATATCACACCATTTTTATTATCAGATAACCCCAATTTTACACCGCTTGCACATGCGATCGCCAGAGTAGCAGCATTTTATGCACTGGGTGTACTGGCAACATTCGGTTATAACCGTCTGATGGTCAATGTGACGCAAGGGACACTACGCAACTTAAGAAATGATCTGTTCTCTCATATGGAGAAACTACCGGTTAAGTATTTTGATACGCATGCACATGGAGATATCATGTCGGTATATACGAATGATATTGATACATTAAGACAGATGATCAGCCAAAGTATGCCGCAGCTTCTGAACAGTGGGATTACGATCATCAGTGTATTTGTCAGTATGTTGATCTTAAGTATCCCACTTACGGTCGTAACGATGATCATGGTCGGAATCATGGTATTCTGTTCAAAGAAATCTGCTGGACAGAGCGGGGCATATTTTGCAAAACAGCAGAAAGACCTGGGAACTGTGAACGGTTATATCGAAGAGATGATGAACGGACAAAAGGTGGTAAAGGTATTCTGCCATGAAGAGGAGAACATGCAGAACTTCAAGAAGCTGAATGATGAACTATATGTCAGTGCAGACAAAGCCAATACATTTGCCAACTTTTTAGGACCGATCAATGCACAGATCGGAAATATCAGTTATGTGATCTGTGCGATCATCGGGGGTGTGCTGGCACTTGGAAAGGTCGGAGGTTTTACCCTCGGAGGTCTGGCAAGCTTCCTGACATTTAATAAGAGCTTCAGTATGCCGATCAACCAGATCAGTATGCAGATGAATGCAATTGTTATGGCAATGGCCGGGGCCGACCGTATTTTTAAGCTGATGGATGAAAAAGAAGAACTGGATGAAGGATATGTAACACTGGTCAATGCGAAAGAAGAAGACGGAAAGCTTACAGAGTGTGAAGAAAGAACCGAACGCTGGGCATGGAAACATACACATCAGAATGATGGCAGTGTGGATTATGTGGAGGTGAAAGGTGAAGTCGTATTCAATGGTGTGGATTTCGGTTATAATGATGAGAAGATTGTATTGCATGATATCAAATTATATGCCAAACCGGGACAGAAGATTGCATTCGTCGGATCGACCGGAGCAGGTAAGACGACGATCACCAATCTGATCAACCGTTTCTATGATATCCAGGACGGCAAGATCCGTTATGATGGAATCAACATTAATAAGATTAAGAAAGCGGATCTCAGACATTCACTTGGGATTGTTCTGCAGGATACACATTTATTCACCGGAACGGTGCGTGACAATATCCGCTTTGGCAAACTGGATGCGACCGATGAAGAGATCGTGGCAGCAGCAAAGCTTGCAAATGCCGACAGCTTTATCCGAAGACTTCCGAAAGGCTATGATACGATGCTGACCGGAGACGGAGCAAATTTAAGCCAGGGACAGCGCCAGCTTCTGGCAATTGCAAGAGCCGCTATTGCTGATCCTCCGGTATTGATCCTTGATGAAGCAACCAGTTCCATCGATACCAGAACGGAACGGATCGTACAGGATGGAATGGATAAGCTGATGCGCGGAAGGACAACATTTGTTATTGCCCACAGATTATCGACAGTCCGCAATTCTGACTGCATTATGGTACTGGAACAGGGAAGAATCATTGAGCGTGGTACACATGATGAACTGATCGAAGAGAAAGGCAGATATTATCAGCTGTATACGGGAAATGCGATCAGCGCGTAAATGAATCGGATGATGAATGAAAATGAAAAAGGGACAGGACATTTTTTAATTTGGGACGAAGGATTTTTTTAAAATCCTCCGTCCCAAATTGTTTCTTGCAGAACCCGGACAAAGCAACTATAATGGAAACAGACATTCGAAAAGGGGTAGAATGCATATGAAATCAATCATGCTATGTTATAATCTGAAAGGCACGAAAAAGGGAAGAAAGATCGGCATGCTGGGAAGTTTTCTTGGCTTTCGTGTGAAATATGTAGAAAAAGAAGAGTATTCAAAGACAATCGGAGTACTGACCGGACTGAAAGAAGAAGTGGCGGAAGAGGCATCAAGGGAGAAAACTTCCGGGACAGACAATGAAAAAATGAAGAAATCACAGACTTTGAGGAAGAGATGCTTGTCATGCTACTGGCAGACAATCGGATATTGGATAAGCTATTATTCCAGATGAAAAAAGAAAAAGTACAGGTTCCGCTGAAGGCAATCGTTACTGCAAAGAATCAGAACTGGACATCAACGGCTCTTTATAGCGAAATAAAAAGAGAGCATGAATCCATGACGAAAGCAGAACAGGCCGGAAAGAAAAAAGAAGAATAAAAACCGGAAAGAAAGGAAACCATAAGATTGAGTATATACGATACATTAAATGAACAACAAAGAGAAGCAGTGTTCCATACAGAAGGACCACTTCTGATCCTTGCAGGAGCAGGATCCGGAAAGACCCGTGTTCTGACACACAGAATTGCTTACTTAATTGAAGAGCAGCAGGTGAATCCATGGAATATCCTTGCAATTACATTTACGAATAAAGCAGCCGGAGAGATGAGGGAACGTGTCGACAAATTGGTTGGATACGGATCAGAGAGTATATGGGTAAGCACCTTCCATTCCATGTGCGTGCGTATCTTAAGACGCCATATCGATCTGCTCGGATATGATACCAACTTTACAATCTACGACAGTGACGATCAAAAGACACTGATGCGTGAGGTCTGTAAGCTTCTGCAGGTAGATACGAAGATGTTCCGGGAAAGAGCACTGTTGTCAGAGATTTCCAAAGCAAAGGATGAACTGGTGACACCACAGGAATACCGTATGCGTGCGGAAGGAGATTACAGCCGGAAAAAAAATTGCAGAAGTATATGAAGAATATGAAAAACAGCTCCGATCAAATAATGCATTAGATTTTGATGATCTGTTGTTTAAGACCGTGCAGCTTTTCCAGACACAGAAAGATGTACTGGAATATTATCAGGAGCGTTTCCGTTATATCATGGTAGATGAGTATCAGGATACAAATACAGTACAGTTCGAACTGATCCGTCTGCTGGCATCCAAGTACCGTAATCTGTGTGTGGTTGGAGACGATGACCAGTCCATATATAAGTTCCGCGGTGCGAACATTAAGAACATCCTGGATTTTGAACATGTGTTTGATGATACTAAAGTGATCAAGCTGGAGCAGAATTACCGTTCTACCGGCAATATCCTGAATGCAGCCAATGCCGTGATCCGGAACAATCAGGGAAGAAAAGACAAGACGCTCTGGACAGAGAATGAAGATGGAGATATGATCCAGTTACGTCAGTTTGATTCTGCTTATGAAGAGGCAGAATATGTAGTCGGTGACATCAGACGCCATGTCAATAAAGAACTCTGCAGCTACAAAGATAATGCAGTTCTTTACCGTACCAATGCACAGTCCCGTATGTTCGAGGAACGTTTTGTCCGTGACAGTATTCCATATAAAGTCATCGGCGGTGTGAACTTCTATGCGAGACGTGAGATCAAGGATCTTCTTGCATATCTGAAGACGATTGATAACGGAAGAGATGATCTGGCTGTCAGACGTATTGTAAATGTTCCAAAACGAGGTATCGGACTGACCAGTATCAACCGTGTGCAGGAATATGCATCAACCAGAGAATGCAGCTTCTATGATGCACTTCGTGCCGTAGACCTGATCCCGAACATCGGAAGAGGACAGGCAAAACTGGAATCGTTCGTTGCAATGATCGAGCATTTTAAGAATGATACAGAAGACATGAGTGTATTGGAACTGTTGGAGGAAGTTATCAAAGAAACTGGTTATATCGATGCGCTGATCCACGAATGCGAGAGTGAAGAGGCAACATCAAGAATTGAAAATATAGACGAACTCCGCAATAAGATCGCTGCTTATGAAGAAAGCTGTGCGCTACAGAATGAAGCACCGACACTTGGAGGATTTTCTTGAGGATGTAGCTTTGGTAGCAGATATCGACAGTCTGGATGAAAGTACGGATTATGTCGTATTGATGACATTACATAGTGCAAAAGGTCTGGAATTCCCGCATGTATATCTGGCAGGAATGGAAGACGGACTGTTTCCGAGCTATATGACGATCACAGCAGACGACCCGGCAGAACTGGAAGAAGAAAGACGATTATGTTATGTAGGAATCACAAGAGCAGAGAAAGATCTGACACTGACCTGTGCAAGAAAACGTATGGTACATGGGGAGACACAGTATAAGAAGATGTCCCGTTTCTTAAAAGAAATCCCATTGGAACTTCTGGAGACAGGACCATCAGCAAAAAAAGAGAAGAAAGAAGAAAGCGAGCAGGTAAGGGTGAAGACCTCTTTCATGCAGGCGAAAGAAACATTTAAGACGAAGGCATTTACCGCACCAAAGCCGGTACAGCAGTTTGGGACACCAAAAGGCGGGAAGCTTCCTTACGGAGTGGGAGACCGTGTCAGACATATCAAATTCGGAGAAGGAACGGTAACTGCAATCATTGAAGGCGGACGTGATTATGAAGTAACCGTTCACTTCGACGACCCGGAACGAAGAAGATGTTTGCCACATTTGCAAGACTTCAGAAAGTATAACAATCCGGAATCTATCCGGGATGCAGGAGAAAAATCTGAAAAATAAGTAGTCATACACTACGTAAAGTGTTATAATAAGTAAAGAATGATTTGCCGAAAGAGCAGAGGAAAGGACGTGGGAGCATGAGTAAAGTAGAAGATATTATTGCAGCATCCAAGCTTAGCGAACTGATGAATAAAAAAAGAAGAGGACAAAACACGGTAAGACCGTACTCTGGATTCTGGCAGTAGTCGGAGCTGTAGCTGCAGTTGCAGGAATCGCTTATGCAGTATATTGCTTCTTTACCCCGGATTACCTGGAAGACTTCGAGGATGATTTTGATGATGATGATTTCGACGATGACTTTTTCGATGATGACGATCAGGTATAAGAACCGGGCGGATGAATAAGTGAAGAAAGAAGCAGGTTAGAAACCGATCTGGTAAAAGAAAGGCGACTGGCCTGCTTTTCTTTTGCAATCTCAAATGCGTCCGCATGGAAAATTCAGTAATATTTATAGAAAGAAGAGAGAGAAGGTATGCAGGAACAGTGTTATGCACTACTGATTGATGCAGATAATGTATCAGCAAAATACATCAAGCCGATCCTGACAGAATTGTCAAAATATGGGATCATTACATACAAAAGAATATACGGAGACTGGACGAGCACACAGCATTCAAGCTGGAAAGATGAACTTCTGACAAACTCGATCACGCCGATCCAGCAGTTTAGTTATACACAAGGAAAGAATTCTACCGATTCAGCTATGATCATTGATGCGATGGATATCCTGTATACGAATGATGTGGATGGATTTTGCATTGTATCCAGTGACAGCGACTTACAAGACTCGTCAGCCGTCTTAGAGAGAGCGGAAAGATGGTTATTGGCATGGGAGAAAATAAGACTCCGGAGCCATTCAGGAAAGCGTGTGATAAGTTTACGATTCTGGAAAATTTGATGAGTGAGCAGAATCCGGGAACATCGAAGAGCGAGACAACACATGACAGACGAAGTAAAGAGAAGATTGAAGATGCGATCATTAAGATGATCATTGAGAATCAGGATATCAATAAGCCAACCGGACTCGGTGAAGTAGGAAGCCGTCTGGTTAGTCTTTACCCGGACTTTGATGTGCGGAGCTACGGGTATAATATGCTGTCCAAGTTTCTGGAGGAATTCACAAGAATCCAGATGGTAAAACATGGAAATATTGTGTCGGTTACTTTAAGAGAGGATCAGGATCTGAAGGAAAATATCGACAGCTACGTCGTACAGATTGTGAAAAAGTCGGGAAGATCAGGAGTAGAACTCAGTACACTGGGAAATAAAATGTATGAAAAATACAAAGACTTTAAGATCCGCGATTATGGATATTCCCAGTTCAATCAGTATGTGAAAAGTCTGAAACATGTGAAAGTGGAACAGGAAGGGACAATCCTGAAAGCAGTATATAAAGGATAGAAAAGCGGAACAAGAGACAGAACCAGAAATAGTAAAGATAATGAAATAAATTGCAATAGACAAAAGCTATGACAGAAAGGATAGATATGAAAAAAGGACAGGTATACGAAGGAACTATAGAATCCGTAGAATTTCCAAATAAAGGGCGCATTTATCTGCCGGAAGAAGACAGATGGGTAGTCGTAAAGAATGGCGTGCCGGGACAGAAGGTAAGGTTTCTGTCAATAAGATCAGAAAAGGAAAGGCAGAAGGCGTCTTCTGGAAGTACTGGAACCGTCAGCCAGCGAGATTCCGTCAGCCTGTCCACATTTCGGACAGTGCGGAGGCTGTACTTATCAGAATCTTCCGTATGAAGAGCAGCTTGCATGAAGAATGAGCAGGTGAAAAAAATGATGGATGAAGCGGTAGACGGGGAGTATATCTGGGAAGGCATCAAACCAAGTCCTGTCAGAACCGAATACCGCAACAAGATGGAATTTTCATTCGGAGATGAATACAAAGACGGACCACTGGCACTTGGAATGCATAAACGCGGAAGTTTCATGATATTGTAAATGTGACAGATTGTCAGATTGTAGATGAAGATTACAGAAAGGTTCTTGCATGTACACTGGAATGTGCGGGAGAATCGGGACTTCCATATTATCACCGTATGCGCCATGTCGGATATTTCCGCCACCTGCTGGTAAGAAAAGCAGTAAAGACAGGAGAGATCCTGGTGGATCTGGTCACAGCATCCGATACGGCAGAACTCGGAGTTGACCCTGCAGAGGCAATGAAAAAAATCCAGACATTCAAGGCTTCATGGCTGGAAAAGATGACATCAATGAACTTTGATGGAACATTGGTCGGAATCCTGCATACAAAGAATGACAGCCTTGCAGATGTCGTAAAAGACGAAGGAACAGAAGTCCTGTTCGGACAGGACTATTTCTACGAGGAATTACTTGGATTAAAATTCAAGATCACACCATTCTCATTCTTCCAGACTAATTCGCTGGGAGCGGAAGTCCTGTATGAGACAGCCAGAGAATACATCGGAGATACGAATGAAAAAGTTGTCTTCGATCTGTACAGCGGAACAGGAACGATCGCACAGATCCTTGCGCCGGTTGCGAAGAAAGTGGTTGGTGTGGAGATTGTAGAAGAAGCGGTAGAAGCAGCAAAAGAAAATGCGAAGTTAAATAATCTGGACAATTGTACATTCTGGGCCGGGGATGTATTGAAAGTCATTGATGAACTGGGGGAAGTTCCGGATCTGATCATGCTCGATCCACCGAGAGACGGTGTGAATCCGAAGGCACTTATGAAGATCATGAATTTCGGAGTGGAACGTCTGGTATATATTGCATGTAAACCGACCAGTTTGGCACGGGATCTGGAGATGATACAGGGACGTGGATATAAAGTGGAGAAGATCAGCGGGGTGGATTTATTCCCGGGAACTTATCATGTCGAAGTCGTGTGTTGTCTACATCGGGTGAATTCGTAGAAGTCCTTAATTTCAGGCACTTTGCGAGGTATATGAGTTTCACACCAATAGGCAAACAGGGCAAGAAAAAGCAGATTATGAATGGCATCGAAGTGTCAGTAGTATTGCATCTGGTATGAGGAAACACATTCGGATAGAATTAACATTTTTTATTCAATAGCATAGAGAAAAACCGAAAGGACGCTTGTTTTCAGAACTTCTGGAAGATGAGTGTCCTTTTCTTTTATTCAAAGGCAAAGGAGAAAATAAAAAATGGCAAAGAAGAAAGAAATGTGTTCATCAGAGAATCACGAGCCGGGTGCAGATGCTTCGTAAGGCAAATCCCGATATGGAGGAAACAGCCATTCCGGTTGAACTTGTGACCTGTTCCGGCAGCGGACTTGATCAGCATATCTCCCTGCGGCGGCTAAATATCAGGTAACAAGAATTGCAAAAGCAAATAATATGAGTGAAGAAAAAGTCGGAGCTATTATTGAAAAATGCATCGACAAGTAGATTTTTAGGTGTTTTTGGAGAGAAAACAGTAAATGTTCTGAAAGCCAATTTGATGTTGGACGGTATCCTGTAACTAGCACTCTCAAAAGATGAGCAAAAGATTTCAGACTTCTGCTCATCTTTATACAATCTTAATTTCAAAACAAACTTACTTACGCCCATTTAATACAAATAAAGATAGAATAAAGGAAATATAAAAAAGAAATTAAGATTATGGGGATATAGTTATGCAACAGACAAACAGATCAAGACATCGACATATAACATCATTTCAAGTGATTAGTTTAGGGTTTTTATCCGTGATTCTCTTAGGCAGTCTGCTTTTGATGCTGCCGATTGCTACAAAAAGCGGTCAGTGTACCTCCTTTTTGGATGCTTTGTTTACCGCAACTTCTGCGGTTTGTGTGACGGGACTGGTTGTTAATGATACGGCAACCTACTGGTCTTTATTTGGCCAAGGAGTTATTTTACTGCTGATTCAAATCGGAGGTATGGGAATTATTACGATTGCTATTGCGATTGCTGTTATATCCGGACGCAAATCGGTTGATGCAGCGAAGTACCATGCAGGAGGCAATTTCAGCTCCAACGGTGGGCGGCATTGTACGGAGAACGCAATTTATTATCCGGACTACTATTCTTATCGAAATCATTGGTGCGGCTCTTTTAGCCCCTGTTTTTTGTAGGGACTTTGGGTTTTGGAAAGGAATATGGTATTCACTGTTCCATTCTATTTCTGCTTTTTGCAATGCAGGATTTGATCTAATCGGTATAAGAACCCCTTTTTCCTCGTTGACCTCTTATTCTGTACAGCCGATTGTAAATCTTGTAATTATGATGCTGATTGTTGCAGGAGGTATTGGATTCCTTACCTGGGAGGATATAAAGAATCATAAATGGCATTTTAAAAAATACCGGATGCAAAGCAAGGTGATTTTTATGGTAACAGGAATATTGATATTCTTACCGGCTCTTTACTTTTTTTATTTTGAGTTTTCAAATGTGCCTCTTACAGAAAGAGTATGGGTTTCTTTGTTTCAATCCGTTACGCCGAGAACAGCAGGATTCAATACGGCAGATTTGACTTTACTCAGTGAAGTTGGGCAAATGCTTATCATTATGCTGATGCTCATCGGTGGCTCGCCTGGTTCCACTGCAGGTGGTATGAAAACGACAACTCTTGCAGTTCTCGTTTCATCGGCATTATCTGTATTTAGAAAAAAGGAACACACCCATTTTTTCGGCAGACAAATTCCGGATGGCACTATCAGAAATGCAGCTACGATTTTTTTGATGTATATCGTTTTATTCCTTGTCGGAGGATGGTAATTTGCAGAACAGAAGATATTCCACTTATGACCGCTTTGTTTGAGACGGCGTCGGCAATCGGACGGTAGGGTTATCGTTGGGAATAACTCCTGATCTGGGGCTTGTTTCCCATATAATCTTGATTTGCCTGATGTTTTTTGGCAGAGTGGGAGGATTGACCTTGATTTTTGCTACCATTTCTGAAAAAAGCCTAACGGTTCAAAATATCCTCAGGAAAAAATTACAGTAGGTTAAGGAGAATAAAAAAATGAAATCAATATTACTTATCGGTCTGGGAAGATTCGGACGGCACATTGCTATAAAATTAGATGAATTGCATCATCATGTGATGGCGGTAGATAAAGAAGATACTCGAGTTGATGCTGTACTTCCCTTTGTAACTAACGCTCAGATTGGGGATGCGACTAATGAGGATTTTTTAAGTTCGCTTGGTGTTGGGAACTTTGATGTTTGTATTGTGGCTATCGGAGATAACTTTCAGAATTCATTGGAAGTAACGTCCCTTTTGAAGGAACTCGGTGCAAGAATGGTGGTGTCTCGTGCCGCTCGTGATGTTCATGCAAAATTTCTTTTACGAAACGGCGCAGATGAAATTGTTTATCCCGAAAGGCAGCTTGCCGATTGGGTTGCGATCCGTTATAGTGCTGATCATATTCTCGATTACATAGAACTAGATGAAGAACATGCAATCTTTGAAATATCTATACCGGGAGAATGGATAGGAAAAACAATCGGTCAGTTGGATATACGAAAAAAATATAACATCAATATTATGGCGCTGAAAACAAATGATATTATGAATTTGAAAATAAGTTCCGATACGCAGTTGTTAAAGGACAGTACCATGCTTGTTCTTGGGGAGACGAAACATATTCAAAAATGTTTTCATATTTAATTTTTGAAAGAAGTTGGTGATATGAAAGACTTTGTTTTACTTATAGTGGTATTGGCAGCATTTATTTATGGTTATTTTCTTATGGAAAAGCTGGATAAATTTCTCAAGGAAAATCAATCTCAAAAACTTATTTCAGATTCTAAGCTCAGGATTGGATTTGAAACACCTGCAATCATAGATTCTATTGCAGATCTATTAGAACAATTTTCAAGCGAATACCCAAACTATGAGCTGAACCTGTTCTACGGTTCTGTAAGTGAAATAATAAATGGGCTGGGAAATAATAAACTTGATTTTGGCTTTATCATAGAAAGTCACAACGATATTTTGAAAGATGAGTATCAAATTTGGATATGTCCGAATGGAGGAGCATTGGCAGAAAAAGTATTCCGGGGTGGGACATATCGGAAATCTTACATTCGAAGATAATGAGAAGTTGACAGATGCATTATGGGATTTGAAGAAAAGAAATATTTTAATTTAACGTTAGAAGAGGAAGAACATGGCAAAAGT
>ENA-OQCN01001199-OQCN01001199.1-human-gut-metagenome-genome-assembly--contig:-NODE-1199-length-13017-cov-2.046625_pt1 | contig 13017 bp, 14 predicted proteins | sample MGYA00242497_ERZ504576 | MGnify/ENA primary metagenome ERZ504576 (study PRJEB26092, sample SAMD00036296) | human gut metagenome | host: Homo sapiens | study: EMG produced TPA metagenomics assembly of...
GATGAAGAAGGGAGCAGATCCATGGGAATACAAAAGAAAGACAGAGAATATGAACGTTTTTTAGATCAGATCAGTGATTTCATTTTTGTGGAGGATAAACCGGAGAGGGCAGATATCATTTTTGTACCGGGTAATGGATTTCCACAGATGTCCATAGAAGCGGCCAGACTGTGGAAAGAGGGAATGGCACCCTGGATACTGCCTTCCGGAAAATACAGTATCGGAAAAGGTGCATTTACAGGGGTACAGGTCATGAAGGAAAATATCAGGGACCGTATCAGACGGAATGGGAATTTATGAAAGATGTGCTGCTAAAAGAAGGCGTGCCGGAAGAAGTGATCCTGCGGGAAGACGGGGCTACATTTACCTATCAGAATGCGATCAACTCCAGAAAAGTGACGGATGCAGTGGGCATTCGGGTGAAAAAGGCAATTATCTGCTGCAAAGCCCAGCATGCCAGAAGATGCAAGCTGTATTATCAGTACTTATACCCACAGACAACCTTTCTCATTTGCCCTTCGGATGTGGGAATCAACCGGGAAAACTGGTTTGATACGCAAAAAGGCAGAAAGGAAGTACTGGGAGAAGTAGAAAAATGTGGGGAACAGCTGCAACGGATCTTTTGCAGGGAAGCGGATTCATGGAGTATCTGAGAGATTCGGATAAACAGATGATACGAACAGGATGTTATCATTTCATACGGAAGGCAGGAGGGTGTTATGGCAGCATATGTGGAAATGGATCAGGTTACAAAAACCTATCAGATGGGAGAAGTGACGATCAAAGCTGCGGATGGTATTTCTTTTCAGGTAGAAAAGGGAGAATTTGTGGTCGTGGTCGGACCAAGTGGAGCAGGAAAAACAACGGTGCTAAATATCTCGGCGGCATGGATACTGCAACGACCGGAAAAGTATCTGTGGACGGAACACGGGTGGATAAGCTGAAAGGGAAAAAGTTGATCCAGTATCGGAAGAGAGGATATTGGTTTCGTGTTTCAGTTTTATAACCTGATGCAAAATCTGACTGCACTGGAGAATGTGGAGCTGGCACTTCAGATCTGTAAAGATCCGCTGGATGCAAAGACAGTTCTTGAAGAAGTGGGGCTTGGGGAACGGATGTATAATTTCCCGGCACAGCTTTCAGGTGGGGAACAGCAGAGGGTGGCGATAGCCAGAGCCCTGGCAAAAAATCCAAAGTTACTGCTCTGCGATGAACCGACGGGTGCGCTGGACTATGTGACCGGAAAATCGATACTGAAGTTATTACAGGATACCTGTCACAAAAAGGGAATGACTGTGATCGTGATCACACATAACTCTGCACTGACACCTATGGCGGATCGGATCGTCCGGATACGAAACGGCAGGGTGGCAGAGATGATACAAAACGAGAATCCAACACCGGTGGAAGAGATAGAATGGTAGGTGGAGAGGATGAAAGCATTTCGGAAAGATTTTTTCAGAGAGATTTTAAAGAATAAAGGACGGTTTTTATCTGTTTTTTTCATCTCCCTGCTGGGTGCGGCGTTCTTTTCGGGTATTCGGTCAGCAGAAGGAGATATGAAACTTCAGCGGATGCTTATTACGATCAGACAAATTACATGGATCTGCGGGTGCTGGGAACGCTCGGTCTTACAGACACGGATATGGAAGATATCGCAAAGGTGAAAGGCGTAGCACAGGTAACCGGCGGGCATACGTTAGAAGTATTACATAAAGAAGGGGAAAAAGAACAGACAGTGAAGCTGATCGCGTTAGAAGATGGCGTAAATGAACCACAGATTCTGGATGGGCGGCTGCCGCAGAAAACGGATGAAATTCTGGTGGACCAGAAATTCCTGGATGAAACCGGAAAAAAGATCGGCGATCAGGTGATATTTGAGAGTGGTACGGACACTGCACTTTCGGATGACCTTGTTCATGAAACGTTTACGATTGTGGGATCGGCAACGTTACCCTATTATATGGAACTGACCCGTGGAACGGGAAGTATCGGAAACGGCAGTATTGACAGTTTTGGGCTGTTACTTCCGGAGACGTTTACCAGTGAGATTTATACAGAAATCTATGTGCAGGTGGATGGGGCAAAGGAGCTGGAAAGTTACAGTACCTCTTACGAAAAGGCTGTAAAACAGGTACAAAACCGGGTAGAAGAGCTGGAAGAGGAAGCATGTCAGAGAAGATATGATGCGGTTTATCAGGAGGGGGAAGACAAGCTTTCCGATGCCAGAAAACAGGTAACAGACGGTGAAAAGGAACTGGCGGATGGAAAAAAGACGCTGGAAGACGGTACTTTGCAGATCGAAGAGGCAAAAGATACCGTCGCTGAAAAGGAAAAAGAACTGAAGGAAAATGAATCCCTTCTGGCAGAAAAAGAGACAGAATTGCAAAATGGGGAGAATCAGCTTGCTGCAAAGGAGAAAGAACTGACTGCCGGAGAACAACAGCTGCAGCAGAAAATGCAGGAACTTGCAGCCGGAAAACAGGAGCTTGCGACAAAGCAGACAGAACTGACGGATGGAAAGGCACAGCTGCAGATACAGGAAGAAGAGTTGAATACAGCCAAAAGTCAGCTTGAGGAGCAGGCGGCGAAACTGGAAGAACAGAAAAGTCAGCTGGAAGAAAAAGAAAAGGAGCTGGATGAAAATGAGGTGACAGTAACTGCGGGTATCACACAGGTACAGGAAGGGCAGGAACAGCTTGCCACCGGTATGCAAAGTGTGCAGGAAGAAATCACCCGACTGGAAGCACAGAAAGAACAACTCTCGCAGATGGAAGAACCGGATGCGGAACAGCTGCAGCAGATCGAGACTGCTTTGCAGGAGTTAAAACAGCAGCTTACCGGACTGGAAACACAAAAGGAAGTGCTGTCACAGAAAGAGACGGAACTGACCGGGAATCTTACACAGATCCAGTTGGGCAAAGGAGAACTCGAGCAGGCAAGGACGCAGCTGGATGCCGGAGAAGCGGAAATTAGTATGCATCGTCAGGAACTTGCGGCGGGCAAGGAGAAAATCGCACAGGCAAAGGAACAGCTTGCAGCAGGAGAAAGACAGATCAGTCAGGTACAAAAACAGCTCGCGGATGGTGAGGCGCAGATTGAGCAGGCAAAAGCACAGATTGCGGACGGAAAGAAGCAGCTTGCCGGAGCAAAAGCTGAACTTGCAGATGGAAAGACGCAGCTTTCTGCCGGAAAACAGCAGATTGTGGATGGAAAAAGCGCACTCCGGGAGGCAAAAGATGAGATTGATGCGAAAGAGACGGAACTGGAGGACGGCTGGAAGGAATACAGAAAAGAAAGCCGGAAAGCAGAGAAAAAACTGGCAGACGCAAAAGAAGAAATTGCAGACGGAGAAAAAAAACTGGAGGATCTGAAGGTTCCGGACTGGTATGTATGGGGACGAGATCAGGTGACTTCCACGGAAAATTACGGACAGGATGCAGTGCGCATCACAAATATAGGAAGTTCTTTCCGGTCATTTTCTTTCTGGTGGCAGCGCTTGTCAGCCTGACGACGATGACTCGAATGATCGAGGAACAGCGTCAGCAGATCGGTACACTGAAAGCTCTGGGATACGGAGACGGTGTGATCGCGGTAAAATATCTTGCCTACGGACTGATGTTTACCATCTCCGGTGCATTTGTCGGAGTGCTGCTCGGTGAGAAAATTCTGCCGTGGGTGATCATGAATGCGTATGGTATGCTGTATACGGGTATGAAAGAGTATCTGACCCCGTTAAACTGGGAAGAGGGCGGACTTGCGATCCTTGCGAGTGCACTCTGTACCGGTGTGGCAACTGTAGTGGCATGTTATAAGGAACTGGCAGCGCGCCCGGCACAGCTGATGCGCCGGAGGCTCCAAAAAACGGAAAGAGGATTCTGCTGGAACGGATTCCATTTTTATGGAAACATCTGAACTTTACAACAAAATCAACGATCCGGAATCTGATCCGATATAAAAAGCGGTTCTTTATGACTGTCATTGGTATCGGTGGATGTATGGGACTGATCGTGGTGGGATTTGGCTTGCAGGATTCGATTACTGCGATTGCAAAGAATCAGTTTGTCAATCTGTTTACCTATCAGGCAAGCGCTGTTTTTAACGGGGACGCCACGGAAGAGAAAAAGGCACAGGTACAAAGCGAGATGGAGACGTATCCGGGGATACAGCAGATTCTGGAGATGTATTGCCAGAGTGTGGAACTGCAGTCACCGAAGCGCAGTGTGGATGCGGTGATGGAAGTACCGAAAGATCTGACTTGTTTTGGAGATTTCTTTGATCTGCGTGATCGCATCAGTGGAAAACATTATGATTTCCCGGCGCAGGGGGCTGCCATCAGTGAGAAGACGGCAGATATTCTGGGACTCAAAGTCGGTGATACAGTGCAGATGAAAAAGGGTGATCAGATTGTGAAAGTCGAAATCACGGAGATTGTTGAAAATTATGTGCGGCATTTTATCTATATAACGACAGACACATATCAGACCTTGTTCGGGGAAGCGGCAGAGTATAATCAGCTGTTGCTTCGCTACGAAGATACGTCAGACAGTTACGAGGACGGACTGGGACAGACGATCATGGAACATCCGGAGATCGCAGCTATATCCTTTACGTCAGATCTGATCAGTGAGATTGACAACATGCTTCGCTCTCTGAATATCGTCATTGTGGTTCTGATCGTATCGGCAGGTTTGCTGGCATTTGTGGTGCTGTATAATCTGAACAATATCAATATCACAGAACGTCAGAGAGAGCTGGCAACACTGAAAGTGCTTGGATTCTACGACGGAGAAGTGGCTTCGTATGTATATCGTGAGAATATGGTGCTTACGGTATTCGGAATCCTCGCAGGTGTGGGAATCGGTGCTTTTCTGCATGGAAAGGTGATCCGAACCGTAGAAGTGGATATGATGATGTTCGGAAGAAGTATATTTTTCAGAAGTTTCTTGTACAGCGGACTGATCACACTGGCATTTGCATTGTTAGTCAATGGAATGATGTATTACCGGCTGAAAAAGATTGATATGATCGAATCACTGAAAAGTGTGGAATAAAAAGAAGAAGAGGTTAATCCTCTTCTTCTTTTTTATCGTAAAAATCTTCCGGTATATAGATGTGTACAAGTTCGATACGGTTTTTGTCCACCTGATCAACGACCAGTTTCAGATGATTATCTGTGATACAGGATTCACCGGGAACCGGCAGGTGATCGAGCTGTTCGATCACAAAACCTCCGATAGAATCGTAATCTTCCGTTTCCAGATGCAGATCCAGAGCTTCATTCAGATCGTCCAGTTTGGCAGAACCTTTTGCAAGATATTCTCGTTTCGGAACGATTTCTTTAAAGTCTTCCTCTTCGTCGGCATCGTATTCATCACGGATCTCTCCGACGATTTCCTCGAGCAGGTCTTCCAGTGTGATCATACCGGCGGTTGCGCCATATTCATCAAGGACTATTGCCAGATTGACGGCATATTCTTTCATCTCCATCAGAAGATCTGCCGTACCTTTGTATTCATAGGTAAAATATGGGTTTCTGAGAAAATCCCGTACAGAAAACGGTTTTTCCGGATCTCGCAGAATCAGGTCTTTCATATTCAGAGTGCCGATGATGGTATCTGTTGAATTTTCATAGACCGGATAACGTGTATAACCGTCTTCACGGAATGCCTGAATTACTTCGTCATAAGTGGCATCCACATTAATCAGAGACATATCGATACGGGGAACCATCACATCCTTGGCCTGAGAATCACCAAAATCGAAAACGTTATAGATCATCTGCCGTTCTTCGCTCTCGATGACACCGTCTTCATGACTGACATCCACGATGGTACGAAGTTCCTGCTCTGTCATGGCATTTGGCTTGGCATCGGGATCTACATGAAGCAGAAATAAGACACCTCGCGAAAGCAGATTCACAAAGAAAATTATAGGAGTCAGCAGCCTGGTCAGAGGATAGATTACCGGTGCATAGGCAAGAGAGATTTTTTCTGCCTGTAATGTTGCCAGGGTTTTCGGAGTAATCTCACCAAACAGAAGAATCAGCAAGGTCAGAACGCCGGTGATAAAACCAATAAAGCATTACCAAGAACTCTCGTGGTCCAGGTGGTTGCCAGAGAAGATGCTGACAGGTTGACAATATTGTTGCCGATCAGGATCGTACTCAGAAGCTTTCCCGGATTTTCAATAATTTTCAATAAGGTTTTTGCTTTTTTATTCCCATCGTCAGCAAGAGACATGATACGGATCTTGTTGACTGTAGTCATGGCCGTCTCTGCGGAAGAGAAAAATGCGGAAAGCAAAATTAACAGCAGTAACACAATTAGTTGTATGGCGTCGCCAGAATCCAAAAATATTCACTCCTTTGAAAATATGTAGTAGTTGTACTTGAATATACAGGAATTCGATTCAAAAATCAAGACAAATTCTTGTAAAATCATATTTTTGGGGTGTTGAAAAAGAGAAGTATATGTTATAATATAAAATTGAATAACTGTGAAAGTAGTAAAAAAAGCTGTGAAACCGCAGCTGAGAATACAAAGCAGGAGAGATGTGGATAATGAAGAAAAATAATAAACCGGCAGCGAAGCGATACATGAAGACGGTGGGAATGGTGATGGCATCTGTGATGGTTCTTTCTTCCACAACCGGTCAGATGGTATATGCGGAGTCTGCAAAAGACCAGAAAGATACTCAGGATGGGGAAAAGAAAGAAGAAAAAACTATCGTATATCTGAATGGAAAAACGGGAAATGATAAGAATAGCGGCGAGAGCCAGGATGAGGCAGTAAAAAGCTTTGAAAAGGCAGCAGAACTTGCAGGATCCTGCGGTGTGATCCGAATCTGTGGTACAGTTACTGTAGATGAGGAAGAAACCTGGGAATTACCATCCGGAGTTTCTATCCGCCGCGCAGAAGATTTTGAAGATGCACTGGTTCGCGTGACCGGCTGTCTGAAGCTGGATAATGTCCGCCTGTATACAGAGGATATCACCGGCGATGGTGAAGTAGAAGGAGCAGCAGAAAAAGAAAAAGTTTATGTTCCGAAAGTAATTACGGTAAAAGATACAAAAGCACTGTCAGAGATTTCCCTGGAAGGCTGCGATGGAGACGGAGTATTTTCCTGGGAAAAAGAGGATGCAGTTCCAACAGAATACGAGACAGACTATCAGGTGGTTTTCCATCCCTATGACACGAAAAAGATTGATTACAGCAAGGAAAAAGGATGGGACGAAGACAGCGAAACTGTGACCAGAAAGGTTACTGTTCGCGTAAGTTCTCTGAAACCGGAAGTCACACCAACGCCGGAAGCAACCGATACACCGGAAGTCACACCGACTCCGGAAGCAACACCTGAGGTTACAGTGACACCGGAACCGACAACAACACCTGAAGTCACGCCACAGCCGGAAAGCACACCGCAGCCAACACCTGAGGTTACGGAACCGACAGATCCGGGTTCAGAAGTGACACATCCGGACACAACGATTACCCCGGAGCCAACAGAAGTGCGGATGTTCCGACGGAACCGGAAGTACCGCCAACGGATCCGGCAGAACCAACGCCTGAGACACCAAAACCACAGCCGGAGTTACCGTCTGATACCGTACCAGAGACACCAGCAGATACAGAAAGCACAGAAGGATCCGGACTTACCTGGGAGCAGATGAATGAGATTGCAACGGTACAGGAACAGCTGGATTTCCTTCCAAGCGAAGTGACGACAACGGAAGAGGTAGAAGCAATCGTAGCGGCTACAAAAGAATACGAGGCACTGTCTGAAGCACAGAAAGCTTATATAGAGGCAGACAGTCTGGTACTGTTACAGACAGCCCAGGAACAGGCGAAGACGGTCAACCGGACAAGCAACGGCGTTACGGTAGACGGTGATTTTCATGGTACATACAGTTTCAGGTACAGTTGAATAATGATAAATCTGACAGTTCCGTTCTGAACGGTCAGAATGTAGATACTTTTATCAGCCCATATGAGATGAAGCTGTGGGATATGATGAATGATAATGAATATCAGTTGAACGGACAACAGGTGCGCATCACGATGCCGGCACCGGACGCTCAGCTCTATACACAGCTTGTTGTGATTCATTATCTGAAAGATGGAAGCATCGAGTATATTACTCCGATTTATAATGCAGACGGAACACTGAGCTTTGTGACAACTTCTTTCAGTCCGTACAATGTGGCAGGTCTGAAGATTGCAGGAAGCCAGTCTCTGGTAGGCAATACGGATAAGGCATATACAAATAAAAATACAACAACTTCCGGAAGTACTACGACAAAACTGACACCGAATGTGTCCGCAGGAAATACAGGCAGCAGTTCAAACGGAAGCACATCCGGCAGTGTGACAAAGAAAAACACACAGAAGAGCCAGACACAGCAGGCTTACGGTACGACACTGAAAAGAGTCAATCCGAAGACCGGAGACTATCAGCAGACAGCCTGGTATGCAGGACTCGCGGCAGCAGCGCTTGCAGCACTTGGTATCGCAGGCAAGAAAAACCGAAAAAAAGAAATCTGAAGCCGATAAGGTATAGAATGTACAACCCTCCCATATAGTACTGTATGGGAGGGATTTTTTGGATACAGGGAAAAACATCTGGATACAAAAGAGTAGCAGAGTCATAAAAGGTCTGATCGTGTCCTATCTGGTCAGCGGGGCAGGGCTTTTGCTTCTGGCATTGCTGTTGCTGAAGTACCAGCTGGATGAGAGAAAAGTGTCCGCTGGTATTCTGGCTGTTTATATTCTATCCGGATTATCGGGAGGAATTTATATGGGGAAAACAGCAGAAAGAAAAAGATATCTGTGGGGAATGATACTTGGCAGTATATACTGGGGTATTCTGATGCTGCTTACCATCTTTTCCGGTGCAGGTACGGGATCGGGGGTAAAAGGTGCATTTCTTACACTTCTTATCTGTGCAGGGTCGTCAACTTTGGGAGCAATGGTGACGGGAGCCTGAAAACAGTGGCAGATCGTGAAAATAGCCGGAAGTTGCGAAAAAAACTCTTTGAAAATGAAAGAACATATGCTATAATGCAAGAAGTAATAACATAAGGAGGAAGCAAAATGAAACATATTAAAACTTTAAATACAAAAAAGTTTACAGAACACAATGAAAAAAGGTGGATGTGGTGAATGTCAGACATCCTGCCAGTCTGCTTGCAAGACTTCTTGTACAGTAGGAAATCAGAGCTGCGAAAACACAAAATAAGAAATCAGCAGGCTCTATGATGCTTGGAACATACAGGCAGCGGTCCAAAAGCCGCTGCTTGCTTTTTGTTACATAGCATATCAAGAATTGATCCGGTGGATCAATTGTGATTACATTGTATATCGAAGCAGAAGATGCTGCTGCGCAAGAAAAGAAGAAGGAGAACAAATAAGTGATTCATCAGTATAAAAGTAATGGATACGCAATTGTTCTGGATGTAAACAGCGGATCCGTTCATGTGGTGGACGATATTGTATATGACTGTATCGCCCTGCTGGATCAGGGATGTTCCAACGAAGAAGTGACAGAAAAACTGTCGGCTTCTTATTCCGGAGAAGACCTGAAGACAGCTCTTAAAGAAATTCAGGAACTGACCGATGAGGGAATGCTGTTTACCGAGGACATTTATGAAAATGCGATAGAGCATTTTAAAGAACGGCCAACTGTAGTCAAAGCACTGTGCCTGCATATTGCCCACGACTGTAATCTGGCCTGTAAGTACTGCTTTGCGGAAGAAGGAGAATATCATGGAAGACGTGCACTGATGTCCTACGAAGTAGGAAAGAAAGCACTGGATTTTCTGATTGCCAACTCCGGAAGCAGGAGAAATCTGGAAGTAGACTTTTTCGGAGGGGAACCTCTGATGAACTGGCAGGTTGTCAAAGACCTGGTAGCTTACGGAAGAGAGCAGGAAAAGATACATAATAAAAACTTCCGTTTTACCCTGACCACCAATGGTGTTCTGGTTAACGATGAAGTGATGGAGTTTTGTAACAAAGAGATGGGCAATGTGGTTATGAGTATCGACGGACGAAAAGAAGTCCACGATCATATGCGTCCGTTCCGCAAAGGTGCCGGAAGCTATGACCTGGTAGTTCCGAAGTTCCAGAAATGGGCAGAGAGCCGTAACCAGGACAAATATTATGCCCGCGGTACATTTACCCATTATAATCTTGACTTTTCCAAGGATGTACTGAACCTGGCAGATCTGGGATTCAAACAGATATCTGTAGAGCCGGTTGTAGCACCTTCGGATGCGGACTATGCACTGCAGCCGGAAGACCTTCCGAAATTGTTTGAAGAATATGATACCCTGGCAAAAGAGATGATCAAACGAAATAAAGAAGGAAACGGATTTAACTTCTTCCACTTTATGCTTGATCTGACCGGAGGTCCTTGTGTATACAAACGTCTGTCCGGATGTGGGTCAGGAACAGAGTATCTGGCAGTTACCCCATGGGGAGACCTGTATCCGTGCCATCAGTTTGTAGGAAACGAAGATTTCCTTCTTGGTAATGTGGACGAGGGAATCACAAAACCTGCAATCTGTAAAGATTTTAAAAATTGCAACGTCTATGCAAAAGAGGCATGTAAGAAATGTTTTGCACGATTCTACTGCAGTGGCGGCTGTGCGGCAAACTCCTATAACTTCAAAGGGAAAATCGATGATGTTTACGAAGTGGGCTGCGAGCTGGAACGTAAGCGCGTAGAGTGTGCAATCATGATAAAAGCTGCTATGGCAGAAGAAGAGGTATAAGAAGATGAAGAAAAAACAGGGAGTTCTTGTGCTGATTCTTACAGTGGTTCTGATTGGTCTGTTAGCCTTTACAACCGCTGTGGGATTCGGCCCGACCGGAACCGGGTCTGCAAAAAATATCAAGACCGGTCTGGATCTGTCCGGTGGTGTAAGTATCACATACCAGGCAAAAGGAGACGATCCGTCTCAGGAAGATATGGATGATACCGTCTATAAACTTCAGAAACGTGTGGAAGACTACAGTGAAGAAGCACAGGTATATCAGGAAGGTGATGACCGTATCACCGTAGAGATTCCTGGTGTAACCGATGCAAATAAGATTCTGGAAGATCTTGGTAAACCAGGATCTCTGGAATTCCAGGATGAAAGCGGCAACGTAGTTCTGGACGGAAGCGATATCGCAGGTGCAGACGGCGGTGTCACAGAAGATCAGACAACCGGAAGCAAACAGTATGTCGTAGAACTGACACTGACCAAAGACGGTACCACAAAATTCGCAGAGGCAACTGCAGCAAACCTGAAAAAAAGAATCTCTATCGTATATGACGGAGAAACTATCAGTTCACCGGTTGTACAAAGTGTGATCTCTGACGGTAAAGCACAGATCAGCGGACAGCAGTCCATCGAAGAAGCAAAAGAACTGGCATCTATTATCCGTATCGGTTCCCTGAAACTGGAACTGAAAGAACTTCGTTCTAACGTGGTAGGTGCACAGCTGGGACAGCAGGCAATCAAGACAAGCCTGATCGCCGGTGCCATCGGTCTGGTACTGGTCGGAATCTTTATGATTATCGTTTACGCTCTGCCGGGTGTGGTAGCTGCTTTGTCACTGGCTATCTATACCGGACTGGAACTGGTAATGCTGAATGCTTTTGACCTGACGCTGACCCTTCCGGGTATCGCAGGTATCATTCTTTCCATCGGTATGGCGGTGGATGCAAACGTTATTATCTATGCTCGTATCCGTGAGGAAATTGCAGCAGGTAAGAGTGTAAGAAGCGCCATTAAGATCGGTTTTGAGAAAGCTATGTCCGCCATTGTGGACGGTAACATCACAACTCTGATCGCAGCTGCTGTTCTGGGAGCAATGGGAAGCGGAAGTGTCAAAGGATTTGCCATGACACTGGCTCTTGGTATCGTTCTTTCCATGTTTACCGCACTGGTAATTTCCAGACTGCTGGTGAACGCATTCTATGCAGTGGGACTTCGGGATGAAAAGTTCTACGGAAAACAGAAAGAAAGAAAAACCATCGATTTCCTCGGAAAGAGAAAATTATTTTTTACGATTTCTGTTATCCTGATTCTGCTTGTTCCGGTTGGAATGGGCGTGTTCCATGCAAAAGACGGAAAAGCATTGAACTACAGCCTGGAGTTCATGGGTGGTACGTCTACAAACGTAACTTTCAATGATGACATGTCCATCGATGACCTTGACAGCCAGGTAAAACCGGTAGTACAGGAAGTAACCGGTGATGCAAATATTCAGATATCCAAAGTCGCTGACAGCAATGCGGTTATCATTAAGACAAGATCTCTGAGCCTGGATGAGAGAGAAGAACTGAACCAGAAACTGGTAGACAGCTTTGGTGTGGATGATAGCAAGATCACCGCAGAGAGTATTTCCTCTACGGTAAGTTCTGAGATGAGAAGAGATGCGATTGTGGCAGTCCTGATCGCTACGATCTGTATGCTGCTGTATATCTGGTTCCGTTTCAAAGATGTACGTTTTGCATCCAGTGCGGTTCTGGCACTGTTACATGATGTAATGGTAGTACTTGCATTCTATGCACTGTCAAGAATCTCTGTAGGTAATACCTTTATTGCCTGCATGCTGACGATAGTTGGTTATTCTATCAACGCGACCATCGTTATTTTCGACCGTATCCGTGAGAATCTGAAGAGTGCCGGCAAGAAAGCGGATCTGAAAGAACTGGTAAATATGAGTATTACTCAGACACTGACCAGAAGTATTTATACATCCTTCACTACATTTATTACCATATTTGTAGTATTTGTTATGGGTGTATCTTCTATCCGTGAATTCGCACTTCCGATCATGGTAGGTATCGTATGTGGTGCTTACTCTTCTGTATGTATCACCGGTGCTCTGTGGTATGTCATGAAAACGAAATCAGGAAAAAGTACAAAGTAGAAGAGATAGGTAATCAAAAAGCTGTTGCAGCGATGCAGCAGCTTTTTTCAATCACAGCTAAGATGAGGAGCAGACAACATGGAAAAATGGA
>ENA-OQCN01001200-OQCN01001200.1-human-gut-metagenome-genome-assembly--contig:-NODE-1200-length-13009-cov-2.643844_pt1 | contig 13009 bp, 15 predicted proteins | sample MGYA00242497_ERZ504576 | MGnify/ENA primary metagenome ERZ504576 (study PRJEB26092, sample SAMD00036296) | human gut metagenome | host: Homo sapiens | study: EMG produced TPA metagenomics assembly of...
AACGGGTATTCTCCTGTAAATAACCGTGCCGGCAGTAACATTCTCGGAGGTGTAGCAACAACCTTGATCTCCGCCGTTAATTTGAGAGGCAAAACAGTAAAAGACCTTGCTGTACTTGAGCTTGATGAACGCAGTTCAAGACTTATATATCCGTATGTTCATCCGACATACTTACTCTGCACAAACCTTTTCAGAGATTCTTACAAGCGTAATGCTCACTCTGAATTTATATTCGACATTCTGGACAAGCACATTCCAAAGCAGACAAAACTTGTTTTAAATGCAGACGACCTTGTAAGTGCAAGACTTGCCAAAGGCAACGACAGAGTATATTTCGGCATTGAGAAGCAGGACAACGAGGTTCTCAATGAGAATACAATAATCATCGACACTCCGCTTTGCCCCGAGTGCGGCAGCAGACTTGAATATGACTTCCGCCGTTATCATCATATCGGTTCGCTCACTGTACAAAATGCGGTTTCCGTTCGCCAAAAGCCGATTACGATGTTACAAAGGTAAACGAAAGCACCGGAAGAATTACAATGTCACTCAAGGGCAAACAGGCTGATTTTAAAGCAGTCGGTACTTCTGTTACTGATACCTACAACCTTGCAGGTGCGATTGCCGTTCTCTCCGAATTTGGTCTTAGCGCAGAGCAGCTTAAGAAATCCGTTGAAAAACTTGAAATTGTAAAAAGCCGTTATGACGAAGAAAAAATCGGCGACAAGCAGGTTATTATGAGTGTTGCAAAGGGACAGAACCCCGTAGCCTGCTCAAGAGTATTTTCTTCCATTAAAAATCACACAGGCAAAAAAGCCGTTGTACTTATGCTTGACGACCTCGGCGACGCCGAAGAAACAAGCGAAAACACAGCTTGGATATACGATACCGACTTTGAGTTTTTAAATGACGATTCAATTACACAGGTAATTTGCAGCGGTGTTCGCCGTACAGACTACAAGGTAAGACTTCTGCTTGCAGGCGTTCCCGAAGAAAAAATTACTTGTGTTGAAAAAGAGTCCGATGCGGCAAATGAAGTTGACCTTGACAAAGCGGATACAATTTTCTTCCTTTATGATGTTTACACAACATCTTACGCCGCAATTTCAAAAAATACAATCAGCGACAGAATGGCTGAAAGGGGTGCAAAACAATGAAAATAGAAATTCTATTCCCTGAAATATGCAATCTTTTCGGCGATATGGGCAATATGAAATATCTGAAAAAATGTTTGCCGAACGCTGAATTTATTTCAACCGCATTTGGTGACAAACCGCTTTTTGCAGACGAACAGCCAAATTTAATTTACCTTGCACCGTCAAACGAAAAAATCAAGAGCTTATAATAAAAGCTCTGCTCCCCTACCGTGACAGACTCAAAGAATTGATTGACAACGGCACTCCTATGCTTTTCACGGGCAATTCGGGAGAAATTCTTTTTAAAGAGATAGAAAACTATGACGGCAGAAAAATCCCTGCGCTTAATATTTTTCCGTTTACCGCAAAGCGTGAGCAATACACGAGATTTAACGGTCTTAACCACGGCACAATGGCAGACGGAACAGAAATTCTCGGTTTCAGAAGCCAGTTTACATATTGGTTTGGTGATAATTCCGATTGTTTCTTTGTCAAATGCATTAAGGGAATCGGTATTAATAAAGAGTCCGATAAAGAGGGCATTATGGTGAACAATGCAATTGCCACGACACAGCTCGGACCGCTCCTTGTAAATAACCCCGCATTTACAAAAAGATTATTAAAACTTATGGGCGCCGAAAACACCGCACTCGCATTTGAAGACGATGTAAAAAAAGCCTTTGAAATTCGCAAAGCAGAGTTTGAAAATCCAAAGACTAAATTTATTTTGTAATTAATATTTTAAGCATAAAGCCTGTTGATTCAGTATAATCGACAGGCTTTGATTTTGGTTTTTTATTAAATTCGGGATAAATTTCGGTTTAAGCCGCATACTGCGACAAGTAATTATAAAAGATTGCGTGTGTGTGCAAAGCCAATAAAATCTTCCGTCACAGCAAACTAAATTTAATAGCCATAACTTACATTTACCCAACTGCCGCCCTGCTTATCAGCAATCATCGCCTTGGGCAAGAGTTTTGGTAAGATGCAGTTGTCCGCCGTCGTTTCTGTAATTTCTTTCGTCCATATTGCAAAGGCAAGGCACAAACTCAAAACAATTCTCTCATTTGCCGATTTTACCTTTTCTTAAAAAACTTTTACATCAATTTCTGGGCCAAATCGGAAAGTTTACCCAAAGCGGGTTTAAAACACAGCAATTTCACAGACTTTGCATAAATTCCGTACTTTAACAATTGTATCATTCATTTAGTATATAATTAAAACAGTATTCCTACTGCTCATTAAATATAATCATTCACAACAAAGTATCTCTTTAGGAACTTTGCCTTTGGTAGAATACACATTTATACCGTTTTTAATCTGCATAAAAATTGTATCGACAATTTCTTGAGTTATAACTTCGCCCTTTGCCACAATCGGAATCCCGGGCGGATATGCCCACACATACTCAAGTGAAATTTTATTAATACTGTTTTTCAATCTGTAAAAATCTCCGCTTTTGCCGCTGCAATCACAAGGATTCAGTGCTATGCGAGGCTGTGAAAAAAGCAGATTATTATAATTTAATTCTTTTGCAGAACATTCGCTGTCAATGATTTGTAACGCATTTACAAGTCTTGCAAAACCCTCATCAGTATCGCAAACTGTCGTAATCAGTAAAACATAGTCCGAGCATACCATTTCAGGCTCAATTTTAAAATCGTTTCTAAGTTTGTCCGCAAGCTGAACACCGTTAATATTCAGTCCTTTTACGGACACGGTAATTTTAGAAATATCAAAATCAAAAAAATTATGATTTTTTATCTTATCATTGCCACAGCAAAGAACCTTTATATTTTTCAATTCTCGGCATTTTTCGTCAAAAGAATTAAGCCTGATTATATATTCATCAAAAGCCTTTGTATTCTTACAAAAATCAAGGCACTTTTCGATTGACGACATAAAAACATATGACGGACTGCTGGTTTCAAAAATTGCAAGGTTTTCGGCAAGAGGATTGATTAATTCTTCGTTTGAAGTGAGCAAAAGCGCAGTTTGTGTAAGTGACGGCAAGGTTTTGTGCAAACTTGCCACCGCCACATCTGCTCCGCACTGTATTGCCTCAACAGGAAAGCTGTCCGAAAAAGGAAAATGCGCTCCATGCGCCTCGTCAACAAGTACCGACACATTATGTAAATGCGCAATTCTGCTTATCTCTTTTATATCTGATACCGCTCCCTCATAGGTCGGCGAAGTAATAATCAACAGCTTTGCATCGGGATTTTCCCTGATTGCTTTTTCTGCCTGTGACGGTGTAATCGAACAGTTTATACCAAACTCTTTATCAACTTTCGGCACAATATATTCGGGTTTTAATCCGCAAAGCTCGAGCGCATTATAAACAGACTTGTGACTGTTGCGGGCAACAATCACCTTATCTCCCTTGTCAGTCATGGTCGAACAGCAGACAATATTCCGCCCGTTGCACCGTTTACAAGCAAAAACGCTTTCTTAACATTATATAATTTCTCCGCAAGGTTCTGCACTTCAAGAATACAACCATCCGCATTATGCAAATTGTCAAAGCCGTCAATCTCTGTAAGGTCAATTTCATAAGGCATTATGCCGTCACAAAGCATAGGATTGCGTTTATGTCCCGGCATATGAAATGGATATACTCCGCTTTCGGAATACATTTTTAATTTATCGTACAGCATTACCAGTCAGTGCCAAACTCTCTTAATTCAAGTCCCTTGTTATGCTCAAGCGCCCAGTCAATGCTCCAATAACTTGTAAACAGCAACAAATGATTGCCTTTTAAGTCCTGTATACGCTTTGTATCTGACGCAAGGTCAAGTTCCTTTGGATTTACATCTTTATTTACAATCCATCTGATATATTCGTAAGGCAGATTTTCCATAATAATATCAACATTGTATTCGTTTTCAAGGCGGTATTTAAGAACATCAAACTGTAGCACGCCTACTACGCCTACAATTACTTCTTCCATACCTGCGTCAAGTTCCTGGAAAATCTGAATTGCACCTTCCTGCGCAATCTGACTTGTACCCTTTATGAACTGCTTACGCTTCATAGTGTCTTTCTGACGAACAAGAGCAAAATGCTCGGGTGCAAAGGTAGGAATACCCTTAAACTGAACTTTCTTTCCCGGTGAACAGATTGTATCGCCTATAGAGAAAATACCCGGGTCAAATACACCGATAATATCGCCTGCATATGCCTCTTCCACTATTTCACGCTCCTGCGCCATAATCTGCTGCGGTTGAGAAAGACGCATTTTTTTATTGCCCTGAAGGTGGTAAACCTCCATATTTTTCTCAAACTTACCGCTGCAAATTCTCATAAACGCAACTCTGTCACGGTGAGCCTTATTCATATTTGCCTGAATTTTAAATACAAATGCAGAGAAATAATCAGACATCGGCTCAACAATGCCGTCAACTGTTTCTCTTGCAAGAGGTGAGGTTGTAATCTTTAAAAACTGCTCAAGGAACGGCTCTACGCCGAAGTTTGTAAGAGCCGAGCCAAAGAATACGGGAGTAAGCTCGCCTCGTCTTACAGCCTCAAGGTCAAAGTCATCGCCTGCACCGTCAAGGAGTTCAATATCATCAAACAAATCCTGTCTGTGGTACATACCGATTACATCATCAATGTTCGGGTCATCGAGAGTGATTTCGTTTTTCTCAACTTCTTTCTGACCGTTGTTAGCGGTAAATGCAAGAATTTTCTTTGAATTTCTGTCATACACACCCTTAAATTCTTTACCCGAACCGATAGGCCAGTTTACAGGGCAAGTATGAATACCGAGTACATTTTCAATATCCTCAAGCAAATCAAAAGGATTTTTTGCATCTCTGTCCATCTTATTGATAAATGTAATAATCGGAATATGGCGCATTACACAAACCTTAAAAAGTTTGATAGTCTGTCGCTCAACGCCCTTTGAACCGTCAATTACCATTACCGCCGAATCGGCAGCCATAAGTGTACGATAGGTATCTTCGGAGAAGTCCTGATGTCCGGGGGTGTCAAGAATATTTATGCAGTAGCCGTTATACTTAAACTGCAAAACAGAAGAAGTAACGGAAATACCACGCTGTTTTTCAATTTCCATCCAGTCCGATACTGCGTGCTTTGCAGTACGCTTGCCCTTTACAGAGCCTGCAAGATTGATTGCTCCGCCGTATAAAAGGAGTTTTTCTGTAAGTGTTGTTTTACCCGCGTCAGGGTGCGAAATAATCGCAAAAGTCCTGCGCTTGCTGATTTCTTCGTTTAATGAACTCATCTTTTACAATCCTTTCGGAATCATTTTACATACTTTTCTACAATACTATATTTTACTATTTTTCTTATATATATGTCAATAAAACGGACGAAAAATATTTGTTTTACGGTATATAAAAAATCAATTGCTACAAAAGCTTGACAAATTTGTAATTTTATTGTAATATATAGTTGATGAAGGTAATAAATTCATTTTATATTTTGTTTTTTCCTATTTTTTCATATACCTTCCAAATCGGGGCAGGAGTTTTACTTCTGCCTCAAATTCTTTTACGGAGATTATTATGAGTAAATCAATCGGACTGTATCTGCATATCCCGTTTTGCAAAAGCAAATGCCCTTACTGCGATTTTTACAGCACAAGGGCGGGCGAATATGAATATAACGACTATGTTATTGCTTTAAAAGAAAAATTAAAATATTGGAGCAATCACTTTAACGGAACTGTAAAGACCGTATATATCGGTGGAGGCACTCCGAGTGTTCTCGGAGCGGAAAGGCTTTGCGATATTCTTAGTTTTGTAAAAGAAAATTTTACACTCGAAAGCAATGCGGAAATCACGGTTGAAGTAAACCCTGACAGCGGAAAAAAACTTGATTTTGCCTTAATGAAAAATACAGGCTTTAACCGCTTGTCAATCGGTATGCAAAGCGCAGTACCCGCCGAATTAAAAAAGCTCGGCAGAATACACACCGCCGAAGACGCAAAACATACGGCAGAGCTTGCACAAGCTGCGGGAATTACCAACATTTCGCTTGACCTTATGACAGGCATTCCTCTGCAAACAAAGGAAACCCTGAAACAATCCGTTGACTTTTGCGCACAGTGCGGAGTTACTCATATTTCATCGTATATTTTAAAAATTGAGGAAAACACAAAATTTGCGCAATAGAATCAAAATTAAATCTTCCGAGCGATGACGAGCAGGCCGAACTCTACCTATATACAGTTGAATTGCTTGAACAATACGGATATATGCAATATGAAATTTCAAATTTTGCAAAAAAAGGTTTTGAAAGCAGACATAATTCAAGCTATTGGGAGTGCGGCGAGTACATCGGAATAGGTCCGTCCGCTCATTCGTTCTTTAACGGTAAAAGATTTTTCTATGACAGAAGTATAGAGAATTTTAAAGCAAACAAAATTATCAATGACGGCGAGGGCGGCACTGCCGAAGAATTTATTATGCTGTCTTTGCGATTGAAAAAGGGACTCGATACCGAAGAATATGCCAAAAAATACGGTACTCCGTTGCCACAGAGTTTTTTCAAAAAAACTGATTTGTATGTAAAAAACGGTTTTATGGAACACAACGGCACTTCTTTTTCTTTTACTCCGAAAGGCTTTTTGGTATCAAACACAATACTCGCCGATTTAATATAACTTAATTTTTAACAATTTTATAAAATAATGTTAATTTTAATTTTGTTGCCGTAACAACATATTTGCCAACCGAAAAATATTATACTTATACCACAAGGTAAGTAATTACAACAACTTACAATTGTATAAATAAATATTTTGGAGGCAACTATGGATTATAAAATGTTTTGTTATCAATGTCAGGAAACAGCTAATTGTTCAGGCTGTACAGTAAGCGGTGTATGCGGCAAAAAGCCTGATACCGCAAATATGCAGGACTTGCTCGTATATATTACAAAGGGCATTTCGGCAGTTACCACACAAATCAGAGCAGAGGGAAAACAGATTGACAAAAGCATAAATCATCTTATTACTCTCAACCTTTTCACAACAATCACAAACGCAAATTTTGACAAAGATGTTATCGTTGAACGCATTAAAACAACCCTCAAAGTAAAAGAGAATTTGTTAAAAGAAGTTCCGATAAATCAGCACTTCCAAGCGCATCTTTATGGAACGGAAATGAAAGTGAATTTGCGGCAAAAGCGGCTACAGTCGGCGTACTTGCCACAGGAAAACGAAGACATAAGAAGTCTTAGGGAACTTATAACCTACGGCTTAAAGGGACTTTCGGCATACAGCAAACACGCAAATGTTCTTATGAATGACAATGAAGAGCTTGACGCTTTCTTACAGAGAGCACTGTCAATGTTGCTTGACGATACACTGTCCGTTGACGACCTTGTAGCACTGACGCTTGAAACAGGTAAATTCGGCGTTGACGGAATGGCTATGCTTGACAAAGCCAATACTTCCGCATACGGTAATCCCGAAATTACAAAAGTCAACATCGGTGTACGCAGTAACCTGCAATTCTTGTTTCGGGTCACGATCTTCGAGATCTTGAAATGCTTTTAGAACAGACAAAAGATACAGGTGTAGATGTTTACACTCATTCGGAAATGTTGCCTGCGCACTACTACCCTACTTTTAAAAAATACAGCCATTTTGTCGGCAATTACGGCAACGCATGGTGGAAACAAAAAGAAGAGTTTGAGAGCTTTAACGGCGCAATTCTTATGACTACAAACTGTATTGTACCGCCAAAGGACAGCTACAAAGACAGAATGTTTACAACAGGCGCAGCGGGCTATCCGGGTGTAAAACACATCGGCGGCGAAATCGGAGAAATAAAAGATTTTTCAGAAATCATTGAAGTTGCAAAAAAATGCAAACCTCCGGTTGAAATTGAAAAAGGCGAGATTGTAGGCGGATTTGCTCATAATCAGGTACTTTCTCTTGCCGATAAAATCGTAGAGGCCGTGCAGAACGGCGACATCAAGGAATTCATTGTAATGGCAGGCTGTGACGGCAGAGCAAAGTCAAGAAATTACTACACCGAATTTGCAAAAGCATTGCCAAAAGATACGGTAATTCTCACCGCAGGCTGTGCAAAATACAAATACAATAAACTTAATCTTGGCGATATAAACGGTATTCCCCGTGTTCTCGATGCAGGTCAATGCAACGATTCCTACTCGCTTGCGGTTATTGCACTTAAGCTAAAAGAAGTGTTCGGTCTTGATGACATTAACGAACTTCCAATTATCTACAATATTGCCTGGTATGAACAAAAAGCCGTAATCGTTCTTCTCTCTTTGCTTTACCTCGGAGTCAAAAACATCCATCTCGGCCCTACACTCCCTGCTTTCCTCTCTCCAAATGTATTAAATGTACTTGTAGAAAACTTCGGAATAAGCGGTATCGGTTCTGTAGAGGACGATATAAAACTTTTCTTTAATAAGTAAGATTAGTGTTTAACGCACGGTTATTATTAAATAATTATAAAAGTTCGTCAAATTTTTTACTGACTGATATTTACCCCAACTTTTGATAAAAATAAAAATCACGGCAAAACATTATGCTTGTTTTGCCCGATTTGCTTATATACCAAAAAACAGCCGCATTGCTGCGGCTGTCCTCAGTTTTTATGAAGTTTTGAAATTATCGTGAAAACACGGTGTTATCAATGTAACTCGGGTTATCAGCCAACCTTGGCATCTGCTGTATCACCAAAGAAATTGAATCTGAAAAGTTTGCTTTCATCATTCTTATTATCACAGATGATGCTTGCCTCTGCAATTCTGCCGCCCTCAATAAGCTTTGTTAAGCCAACGAGCTGACAAAGTTTGCTCTTAAGGTTTAATCTGTCGCCTTCGCTTGTAACGAGATATACATTGCCCTCGCAGGTATCGAGCACGGCGAGGAATTTGGTTACATCAATGTCGTGTAAATTAAGGATTGGTGTCATAAAAATTTCCTCCTTTAAAAATATCAATTTTTATTTTTTCGTGCGCCATTTACCATTTGGCAAAATCTAGACTTAAATTCGACTTAATTAATTTTACTCGAGTAATGTGACTGTTTAATCAGCCGATAGTCAAGCGGACTATTTACTTGACAATTATTATTATACTCAAAAGTTCGTGAAAGTCAACATTTTTTAAAATATTTATTTGTACAATATGCTACTCAAATGTACATATCAACTAATTTAAAGTTGATATTTTTGTCTATATATCACAACAGTTAGAACATATGTTTACATTTTTCTTCATTTGCTTTTTGCATTAGTTAATCATCTTTACCATTATAAAAGGATACTTAGAACAAAAATTTTTGACTTTTTTTAACAAAGTTGTATTTTTCATAAACAGAATAATATTTCTATTACGATTGACTAAAAACAAAAATAATACTATAATTACACTAAAAGATGAGGTGAAAACATTGATAAAGCTCTATTTAGCTGATATTTCAGTTCTTTGCGACCCCTTGAATGATAACGGTAAAATTTCTCTTTTACCTCAAGAAAGGCAAATAAAGATACTAAGATATAACTTGCCGACGATCGCAAACGCTCGCTCGGAGCAGGTTTAATTATAAATAAAATTCTCAATGAGAATAATATTGACATAAATTCAATTTATTACGGCAGTAACGGCAAACCGTATGTTGATAAAATTTTCTTTAATGCGGCTCACTCCGGTAACTTTGCTTTCGGAGTCAGTTCCGATAAGGAGATAGGCTGTGATGTTGAAATCATTAAAAAACCTCGCCTTGACGTTGCAAAAAGATTTTTCACCGAAAATGAATACAATTATATTATTCATTCGGAAAATACAAGCAATGCATTTTACAAACTTTGGACGATTAAAGAAAGTTATATAAAGCAGAGCGGCAAGGGATTGCGAACACCTCTCAACAGTTTTGAAATTAATATAAATAAAGATACAATTACCGTTTCTGAAAATAACAAGGAGAAAAATTGCTATATCACCCACTTTGAATTTAAAAATCATTCATTTGCCATATGCAGTATAGAAGAACCTCCGCTTGAAATTAAATTTAATTACTTATAAAGTAGTTCTGTTCAAAATGTTTTATAATCATTTAAGTAAAAGCGTGTACTAACAATAACTTGCAAAGCAAAACACTCCAACCACAATTAAGTAGTTGGAGTGTTTTTATAGGTAGATTAATGATTGAATCTTGATAAAAATGCCTGTGTTCTCGGATTTTGCGGATTATTGATTACTTGTTCGGGTGTACCTTGCTCGGCAATTACACCGTCAGCCATAAAGATAATTTTATCTGCAACATCTATTGCAAACTCAATCTCATGAGTAACAACAATCATTGTACTGTCAGAAGTTTTAAGACTTCTAATAACATTGAGCACCTCGCCTGTAAGTTCAGGGTCAAGTGCCGATGTAGGCTCGTCAAAGCACAAAACATCAGGATTAAGAGCAAGCGCTCTTGCAATGGCAACTCGCTGTTGCTGACCGCCGCTTAGGTTACAGGGATACGATTCGCTCTTCTCCGAAAGTCCCACTTTTTCGAGCAAGCTCAATGCGGTTTCTCGGATAATTTTTTGTGCATCTTTATGATTTTTCGCACCCATATATTCGCCTGTCTGCTTTATCTGTTCTTTTGCCGCAAGGCGTGGAGCAAGCATAATATTGTCAATTACGCTGTACTGCGGGAAAAGATTAAAAGACTGAAACACAAGTCCGAAATGCAGTCTGTTTTTGCGAATTTGCGACTCACTGTTTTTGCCGGAATCATTGCTGTCAAAAAGCACCTTATCCCCTACACTGATTTTGCCGTTCTGCGGAGTTTCAAGAAAATTAAGGCATCTTAAAAGTGTGGTTTTGCCCGAACCGGAAGAACCGATAATTGCAAGCACCTCGCCTTTCTCAAGCGAAAAGCTGATGTCTTTCAGGACGGGAGTTTTGCCGTAGCTTTTACGGATATTTTCAACGCTTAACAATGACATAACTGCCCCTCCTTAACCTTTGTAATAATCGAGCTTTTTCTCTATAAACGAGAAAAGAATTGTTAAAACACCGCAGAACACAAGGTAAAATACCGCCGAGTAGAACAACGGCCAAATAAGTCCCTGCATTGAGAAGTCTTTTGCCATCATCAAAATTTCAGGAATAGCGATAACGCTTGAAAGTGATGTATCCTTTACAAGCGTAATAATTTCGTTGCCGATCGGTGCTGTGATTTTCTTTACAACCTGCATAAGCACAACCTTAAAGAAAATCTGCGGCTTAGTCATACCAAGCACCTGTCCTGCCTCATACTGTCCCTTTGGCACAGACTCAATACCGCCACGGTATATTTCAGAAAAATATGCCGAATAGTTAATAATAAATGCTATAAGCGCCGCATTTATTCTTGAAAAATTGAATCCGCCGTTTGTCATAAGCGGTGGTACATAGAACACAACAAAAAGTTGGAGCATAAGAGGTGTGCCTCTGATTATCCACACAAAAGTTTTTGTAATCCACTTAATCGGTTTAAATTTTGACATTGAACCCATAGAAACAATAAGTCCAAGCGGCATAGCCGCAAGAATTGTCACTATAAAGATAAGGCAGTTTTGTCCAAAACCCTCTAAAAGGCTGTTTGTAACATTTATAAACTGGTTCATAATTATTTTGCCTTTACAAGGAGTAAATCCTGAAGATTATATTTTTCTGCAATCTGCTCAAGTGAACCGTCATCGGCGCAAGCCTGAATAGCGTCATTGAGTTTTGCAAGAGTTTCTGTGCTGTCCTTACGGAGTGCGATACCGTACTGTTCAGGTGAGAAAGCCTTGTCAGAAACTACCTTAAGGTCTGAATAATCAGAACCCTCTGCAAGTGTACCGATTGACATTACATAGTCGATAACCGCAACATCAGCTGTGCCCGACTTAACCTCAAGCAAAGCCTTTGCCTGTGAGTCAACCGAAACATAATCGGCGCTTGTAAAGAATTCATCACTCTGGGCAACCTCTTCACCTGCTGACTTCTTCTCTGCAACGACAGTCTTACCCTTAAGTGCATCTGCCGATGTAAGCTGATCCGCAATGTCTGCCTTAGCACCATAACCTGCTTATTTTCCATATACGGAGTTGAAATGCTCATATTTTCCTTACGCTCTTCTGTAATTGTAAGACCGTTCCAGATGCAGTCGATAGTCTTTGCATTAAGCTCTACTTCCTTTGAATCCCAGTCAATCTTCTGGAACTTAGGTGTAACGCCCATCTTTTCGCAAACCTTTGTAGCAAACTCTGTTTCAAAACCTGTGAGATTGCCGTTTTCGTCCATATAGTTCATCGGCTCAAAATATGTAATACCGATTACAAATTCGCCTTTATTCTGAATATAAGTCCAATCGTTTTCAGTTTCCGAAGAACCTTTAGCGGTTGTTGAATTTGAACCGCCGCAACCTGCAAGAGCAGTTGCCGCCATAACACCTGCAAGTAATAAAGCTGAAATCTTTTTCATAAATGTTTTCCTCCATAATTTAACTTAGCGAAAAGCTACACTATATTATAGCATTATCACATTAGCAAAGTAAAGTGTTTTCGACAGATTTTTCCCTGTTATCGTAAATTTTATAACATTATTACAATCTGCAAGTTTGCAAAATTGCTATCGGATAACAGTTTCTTAAAAAACAAACCTGTTATATTCTAATGTTGGGGTAAAAATAATAAATAATGGTTTAGCGGAGTGTCGGTTGGACATTGAAATTAGCTAACGCTAAATTATCCTCCCAAAAACAAAAAAGTTTACTCAATTTTTTCAAAAATTGCGGGTTTGGGCAGCGCCCATAAATCTTCCGATATAACAATTCTTCGGGCGCAAACAGCCACGCTGTTTGCGTGCTTGCATCCGAGTTTGACAAAACAGGCGACCAGCCCTTT
>ENA-OQCN01001201-OQCN01001201.1-human-gut-metagenome-genome-assembly--contig:-NODE-1201-length-13005-cov-5.555832_pt1 | contig 13005 bp, 10 predicted proteins | sample MGYA00242497_ERZ504576 | MGnify/ENA primary metagenome ERZ504576 (study PRJEB26092, sample SAMD00036296) | human gut metagenome | host: Homo sapiens | study: EMG produced TPA metagenomics assembly of...
AGAGATTAAGAAGACTGTTTGTCTGCCTGGTCTGTCTGTGCGTGGTTATGAGTGCTCAAGGATGCGGTTCTATTGCAGGTGTTTCAAGTGGCAAGAGAATTATTCGTATTTCTCATGCGCAGTCTGAAACACATCCGGAACATCTTGGACTGTTAAAGTTCAAAGAATATGTTGAGGAAAATCTGGGAGATAAATATGAAGTCCAGATTTATCCAAATGAAATTTTAGGTTCTGCACAGAAAGCAATCGAACTGACACAGACCGGAGCGATTGACTTTGTAGTGGCAGGAACAGCAAACCTCGAAACATTTGCTGATGTGTATGAGATTTTCAGTATGCCATACTTATTTACATCAGAAGAAGCTTACCATGAAACCATGAACGATACTGATTACATGGAAAAGATTTATGAATCTACGGATGATGCAGGTTTTAGAGTATTGACATGGTACAATGCAGGAACAAGAAGCTTCTATGCAAAGAAACCAATCTATACACCGGATGACTTAAAGGGACTTAAGATTCGTGTACAGCAGAGTCCGGCAAGTGTTAAGATGGCAAATGCATTTGGAGCAGCAGCATCACCGATGAGCTTTGGTGAGGTATACACAGCGATTCAGCAGGGTGTCATTGACGGAGCGGAAAATAATGAGCTGGCGCTGACAAACAACAAACACGGTGAAGTCGCAAAATATTATTCTTACAACAAACATCAGATGGTACCGGATTTATTAATCGGAAATCTTAAATTCTTAAATAGTTTAAGTGATGAGGAATTCCAGGTTTTTAAAGAAGCAGCACGTCTTTCTACAGAAGTAGAAATGGAAGAATGGGATACTCAGGTTCAGGAAGCAAAAGACATTGCTCAGAATCAGATGGGTGTTGAATTTATCGACGTTGATGTACAGCAGTTTAAAGATAAAGTTGCAGGTGTACAGGAAGAAATGTTAGAAAGCAATGAAAACATCCGTGATCTGTATGACCATATTCAGGAAATTAACAAAAAGTACGAGTAGGAGGGGTACGATGGAAGCAGTAAAGAAAATCAAAAATGGGATGAATGCAGTCTTAAGTTTCTTATGTATCATTCTCTTTGCTTTTATGGTATGTGTAGGAACCTACCAGATTGTCACACGTTTTGTTTTTAATTCCCCGAGTACGGTATCAGAAGAGCTTCTGACTTATAGCTTTGCATGGATGGCATTGCTTTCTTCTGCACTGGTATTTGGAAAACGTGACCACATGAGAATGGGATTCTGGGCAGATAAGCTGACCGGAACAAAGAAAAAAGTTTTAGAATTGGTAATTGAATTAATTGTTCTTATTTTTGCAGCGAGCGTTATGGTGTACGGTGGTTCTACCATTATGAAACTTACAATGACACAGAAAACAGCTTCTCTTGGAATTCCAATGGGAATCATTTACACAGTTGTTCCGCTTAGTGGAATTGTAATTGTAATTTATGCAATTTTAAATATGATTGAACTGTGCAAGGGAAATTTAGACCAGCCGGTGGCTGAAGAAAAATAGGAGGAGTCTGATTTATGAGTATAGCAATTGTATCAGGAATCATCATTTTGGTTCTGCTGATCATTATGTTAGTTGCAGGTGTACCGATTGCTGTAGCACTTGGTGTATCATCTGTATGTGCAATTCTTCCGGTTATGGATATCGACGTTGCGGTATTGACCGGTGCACAGCGAATTTTTTCAGGAATTTCAGTATTTAGTTTATTAGCAATTCCGTTTTTTATTCTTGCAGGAAATATCATGAATAAAGGTGGAATTGCCATCCGTCTGATTAACCTTGCAAAATTAATCACTGGACGAACTCCGGGTGCACTGGCTCAGACAAATGTTATCGCAAACATGCTCTTTGGAGCAATTTCCGGTTCTGGTACAGCAGCAGCTTCCGCTATGGGTTCTATTATCGGACCAATCGAAAAAGAAGAGGGATATGACCCGAACTTTTCCGCAGCGGTAAACATTGCGACAGCACCGACAGGACTTCTGATTCCGCCAAGTAATGTTATGATTACTTATTCTTTAGTAAGTGGTGGAACATCCGTAGCAGCCCTGTTTATGGCAGGATACATTCCCGGAATTTTATGGGGTCTTGCATGTATGCTTGTAATTTACATCATTGCAAAGAAAAAAGGATATCGTGCAAAATCAACATTTACAGCAAAAGAAGCCGGAAAAGTTATCTTACAGGCTCTGCCATGTCTGCTTTTGATAGTTATTGTAATCGGTGGAATTATTGGTGGTATCTTTACAGCAACAGAAGGCTCTGTTGTAGCAGTTGTATATAGCCTTTGCCTGTCTCTGTTTGTTTATAAATCCATTACCTTAAAAGACCTCCCGAAATTATTCAAAGAGAGTGCTGAAATGACAGGTATCATTATCTTCTTAATTGGTGTATCCAGTATCATGTCATGGGTTATGGCATTTACAAATATTCCGGAAGCAGTATCAAGCGGACTTCTTGCAATTACAAATAATAAATACATTATTTTCCTGCTGATTAATATTATCCTGCTTGTAGTTGGAACATTCATGGATATGACACCGGCATGTCTGATTTTCACGCCAATCTTCCTTCCAGTCTGCAGTGCACTTGGAATGAGTACCATTCACTTTGGTATTATGTTAATCTTTAACTTATGTATCGGAACAATTACACCGCCGGTAGGAACGACGTTATTTGTCGGTGTAAAAGTTGGAAATGTAAAAATTGAGACAGTATTTAAGCAGTTGCTTATTTACTTTGCAGCGATACTTGCTGTATTATTATTAGTGACCTATATTCCACAGCTTAGTTTATGGCTGCCAAGTCTGATGGGATATGTATAAAGGGAAAGCGCTATCATTCACCGCAGACACGTTCGCACTACTTGTCGCTGGCAGCGGTACATAAGCGACGAAAATACCGTCGCTAAGTACCGGCCGCTCCAAAGTGTCTGCTTGTGAAAAGATAGCTAATCAAAAGTTCCAATGGATGAAGTTACTTAGTAAAGTTCAAGTTGAATGAATGTGAAGCTTGGTTCATGTTTTTTGGTTAACCATATTTTATATTGACTATAATGAAGTGTAGTAAAAAATAGATTGTTGATTTATTTGGACTAAATTGCATGTCAGGAGTATTTGATTGATAAAAAAGTAATGAATGGAACTTTAGAAGATATCTATTATGTACCGCAGGAGAGCACCTGTGGTGAAGCAAGAAATTTTATTTAAGGAGGCTTTTGTAATGAAAGCATTTATGGATCAAAACTTTTTACTTGAAACTCCGACCGCACAGAAGTTATTTCATGAATATGCAAGTCAGGTGCCGGTTTTAGATTATCACTGTCATATCAATCCGCAGGAAATCGCTGAGGATAGAAAATTTGAAAACATCACACAGGTATGGCTTGGTGGTGACCATTATAAATGGCGTCAGATGCGTTCTAACGGAGTAGATGAATATTACATCACTGGCGGTGCATCTGACCGTGAAAAATTTCAGAAATGGGCAGAAACTCTGGAAAAGGCAATCGGAAATCCGCTGTATCACTGGAGTCATTTAGAGCTTAGAAAATATTTCGGTTATGAAGGCTATTTAAATGGAGAAACTGCAGAAGAAGTATGGAATTTATGTAATGCAAAACTGCAGGAGGACAGCATGTCTGTTCGCAATATTATTAAACAGTCTAATGTTACTTTGATTTGCACGACAGATGACCCGGTAGATGATTTAAAATGGCATCAGATGATTGCAAAAGATGACAGTTTTGATGTACAGGTACTTCCGGCATGGAGACCGGACAAGGCAATGAATCTGGAAAAACCGGAATATCTGGATTATGTAAAAACTCTTTCTGAAGTAAGTGAAGTAAAAATCGACAGCTTCAAGGCTTTAAAAGAAGCACTTGTAAAACGTCTGGATTATTTCCAGGCAAATGGCTGTAAAGTATCAGACCATGGTATCGAGTATGTTATGTATGCTCCGGCAGATGATGCAGAAGTCGAAAGAATTTTTGCCAAGAGACTTGCTGGTGAAGCGGTAACAAAAGAAGAAGAATTAAAATTCAAGACGGCATATTTACAGTTCATGGCAGAAGAATATTATAACAGAGACTGGGTAATGCAGCTTCATTATGGATGCAAACGTGATAACAATACACCACGTTATAAGCAGTTAGGTCCGGATACAGGATATGATTGCATCAACAACTATGCACCAAGTTCTGAAACGGCAGATTTCTTAAATTCTTTAAATGTAGCAGATAAGATGCCGAAAGTGATTTTATATTCTTTAAATCCGAATGATAATGCAGCAATCGGAACAATTTTAGGATGTTTTCAGGACAGCAGTGCAATTGGTAAAATTCAGCAGGGTAGTGCATGGTGGTTTAATGACCATAAAACAGGAATGATTGAACAGATGACTTCTCTTGCAAATTTAGGTCTGTTAAGCAACTTCATCGGTATGCTGACTGACTCAAGAAGCTTCCTGTCCTATACAAGACATGAATATTTCCGAAGAATTATGTGTAATTTAATCGGCGGATGGGTAGAAAACGGAGAATATCCAGCTGACTACAAAGCATTAGAAAAAATTGTAAAGGGAATTTCTTATAATAATGCGGTTCGCTATTTTGGATTTGACTTATAAGAAAAACAGGCTTATTATTAATAGAAATACTTTTTGTGAACGCAGATAAGCATTCTCCCGTTTTAAATGTACGGGGCACGAAACAGTGGGTAAGGGGATGTTTATGTCAGTGAGAACCTTTCGCTCTCACTGACAGGTCGCAAAGCGACTGCGTTCATAAGCAAGTTGCGAAGGGGATTGCAAATGTCCGCTTTACAGCAAAGAGGCATGGATTTTAAAACTGAAAATCCATGCCTCTTTAAAGAATCAGAATGATAGAAAGATGAGGAAACAAAGTCATTAACATTTACGATATAGCCAGAATTTCCGGTGTGTCAATCGCAACAGTTTCAAGGGTGGTAAACGGAAGCCAGAAAGTCAGTGAAAAGACCAGACAGAAAGTAATGGATGTGATAAAAGCAGAGGGCTATACGCCAAATATATTTGCGAGAGGACTTGGACTTGATTCAATGAAAACGATTGGAATTATGTGTCCAAACATTGCGGATAACTACATGGCAAGAGCAATTTCTCACCTGGAACAAAATTTTCATGAATATGGATATGACTGTATTCTTGGATGCAGTGGACACACAAGAGAAGCAAAAGAAAATTATGTAAAATTGTTATTATCTAAGAGAATCGATGCGCTTGTTATGGTTGGTTCTACTTATGGTGGAAACGGAGTAGAAGAAAAGGAGACGGCTTATATTAAAAATGCGTCAAAACAGGCACCGGTCTTTTTGATTAACAGCTGGATTGAGGGAGAAAATATTTATTGTTCGAATGCAGATGATTTCTCTGCTGCTTATGAAGTGACCAGCGCATTGATTCGCCGTGGAAAGAAACGGATTTTATTTTTGTATGATTCGGAGACTTTCAGTGCAAAGCAGAAGATGGAGGCTACGAAAGGGCGCTTTCCGATGCCGGCTATCCGGTACTTGGAGATTTGAAGTTCCGTACCAAAAACGAAATTCATCATGCAAGAGATTTGATGCTTGCGTATAAGAATCTGGAGTTTGACAGTGTATTTGCAGTAGAAGACGGGCTTGCTGTTGCTGCTTTAAAGTATGCAAAGGTAAAAGGAATTTCGGTGCCGGAAGAACTTTCTGTGGTTGGATATAATAACTCACCGCTTTCTGTAAGCTGTGAGCCAGAACTGACTTCTGTAGACAGCCGGATTGAACAGCAGTGTTACATAGCGGTGGAAAACATTGTAAAAGTGTTAGAGGGAAATACAGAAGTTTCACACCGTACCATTGTGCCGTGTGAAATCGTTAAGCGTTGTACGACAGATTTCTGATTCATTTTTGTAAAAAAAGATTAAAAAAGAACGCTTGACAAATTAAAACACAATGCTATAATTGACTCATCAATAAGAAAATACGTTGACGAGATGAGTAAGATGTGGAAACGTTTCAGAGAGAGGCAGCCGGAACTTCCGGTGCTGGAACTGCCTTAGCGGGAACCATCCGAAAACTACCTCTGAGTGACCCCAATCCGGTCCGGTGATTCCGTTATCATCAAAATGAAGTGGTTTGAAAATCAGTGTAACAGCTGATTTGTTTAGATGAAAAGCAAAAAGGGTGGAACCGCGGGTAATGTCTTTGCTCGTCCCTTGCATGAAAATGCAGGGATGGACAAGGACTTTTTTTATTCCATAAAAATCTCTGCGAAATAGATAATGATATTGATAAATGTAAATGTACTTTTGGAAAGTATTCTGCAAGAGCAGGGGAAAGAAAGATTCTAAGAGTGCATAAATAAAAAACAGGAGGAAAAAAGTTATGGTTATCACATTAAAAGATGGTTCTAAAAAAGAGTATGAAGAAGCAAAATCTGTAATCGACATCGCTTATGATATCAGCGAAGGTCTTGCACGTGCAGCTTGTGCCGGAGAAGTGGACGGAGAGGTTGTAGACCTGCGTACTGTTGTAGATAAAGACTGTGAAGTAAATATTTTAACAGCAAAAGATGAGAAAGGTCTTGCAGCACTGCGTCATACGGCATCCCATGTATTAGCAGAAGCTGTACAGAAATTATATCCGGATGCAAAAGTTGCAATCGGACCTTCTATTGATACAGGTTTTTATTATGATTTTGAGTGTCAGCCGTTCTCAAGAGAAGCGCTCGATGAAATTGAAAAAGAAATGAAAAAAATCATCAAAAAAGGTGCAAAGATTGAGCGTTTCACAAAGACAAGAGAAGAAGCAATCGCATTTTTCAAAGAAAAAAATGAGCCTTATAAAGTAGAATTAATTGAGGATCTTCCGGAAGGAGAAGAAATCAGCTTCTATTCTCAGGGAGACTGGGTTGATCTATGTGCAGGTCCTCATCTGATGAGCACAAAGGGTGTAAAAGCATTTAAATTGCTTTCTTCTTCAGGTGCTTACTGGAGAGGAAGCGAGAAGAATCAGATGCTGACTCGTGTATACGGAACTGCTTACGGAAGCAAGGATGAATTAAAAGAGCATCTGGAACAGCTTGAAGAAGCAAAGAAGAGAGACCACAACAAGCTGGGTCGTGAAATGAAATTGTTTACAACAGTTGATGTAATCGGACAGGGTCTTCCACTGATTATGCCAAATGGTGTAATTATCATGCAGGAACTTCAGCGCTGGATTGAAGATGAAGAGACAAAACGTGGTTATGTCCGCACAAAAACTCCGCTGATGGCAAAGAGTGATCTGTATAAAATTTCCGGTCACTGGGATCACTATAAAGATGGAATGTTTGTATTAGGTGATGAAGAAACAGATAAAGAAGTATTTGCACTTCGTCCGATGACCTGTCCGTTCCAGTACTATGTATACAAAGCAGAACAGCACAGTTATCGTGATCTTCCACTCCGTTATGGTGAAACTTCTACTCTGTTCCGTAACGAAGATTCCGGTGAAATGCATGGTCTGACACGTGTTCGTCAGTTTACAATTTCTGAAGGGCATCTGATTGTAAGACCAGACCAGATGGTAAAAGAATTTAAAGATTGTATTGCACTGGCTCAGTACTGTTTACAGGTACTTGGTGTAGAAGAAGATGTAACTTATCATCTGTCAAAATGGGATCCGGAAGACAAAGAAAAATACATCGGCGAGCCGGAAGTTTGGAATGAAACAGAAGAACACATCCGTAATATGTTACAGGAATTAAATATTCCATTCGTAGAGGATGTAGGAGAAGCTGCATTCTATGGTCCAAAAGTCGATATCAATGCAAAGAACGTTTACGGAAAAGAAGATACTATGATTACGATTCAGTGGGATGCACTGCTTGCTGAACAGTTTGATATGTACTATATTGATGAAAATGGTGAGAAGAAACGTCCTTGCATTATCCATCGTACATCTGTGGGATGTTACGAAAGAACTTTGGCATGGTTAATTGAAAAATATGCCGGCATGTTCCCGACTTGGTTATGTCCGGAACAGGTGCGTGTGATTCCGATTTCTGAAAAATTCCATGACTATGCTGCAAAAGTAGAAGCAGAGTTAAAGGAAAATGGTATCCGTTGTTCCGTAGACCAGCGTTCTGAAAAGATGGGATATAAGATTCGTGAAGCTCGTCTTGCAAGAGTACCATATATGCTGGTAGTTGGAGCAAAAGAAGAGGAAGAAAACAAGGTATCTGTAAGAAGTCGTTACCTTGGAGATGAAGGTGCAAAAGATTTAGCAGATTTCATCGGTGCAATTAAAGAAGAAATTAAAAATAAAACAATTCGTAAAATTGAAGTAGAGAACTAATAATCTGGGGATATCGGTGAGTGGCAAAATTTACTTTTGACACTCATATCGTAAAATATTTCAGATAAGAGAAAGGCATTTATTTGTTGAAAGGCAGATAAATGTCTTTTTCATTTTATTAAAATTTAAAATCTTCTATTGACAAATACCTAATGGGGGTATATAGTGAAGATACCCACAGGGGGTATTTGAAGTTGAAAAATCCTATAGTTGTACAATGCGAACTACCACACGCCATAAAGGCATGTGGTTTTATGGCGATAGAAACTTATAAAGGAGCGTGTATGTAGATGTCTGAAGAAAAGAGAGGCTGTTGTTGTGGCAAAAAGACAACAATGCGTTCGGAAGAGGAACGAAAAAAATTAATCAACCGTCTAAGCAGAATTGAGGGACAGATTCGTGGAATCAAGGGAATGTTGGAAAATGATGCGTATTGTAATGATATTCTGGTACAATCAGCAGCAGCGAGCGCAGCAATCAATGCATTTAACAAGGAACTGCTTGCAAGCACATTCATTCCTGTGTGGTCAGAGACATTCGGGAAGGAAAAGATGAAGTAGTGGATGAATTAGTAGCTACTTTGCAAAAACTAATGAAGTAAAAATTACAAACTGCAAATTAGAAATGAAAAACAGAGAGAGGAGTTGAAAAAAGTTATGGAACAGTATACGGTAACCGGAATGAGCTGTGCAGCTTGCAGTGCCAGAGTCGAAAAAGCGGTTTCCAAAGTACCAGGTGTTACTTCCTGTTCAGTCAGTTTATTGACAAATTCGATGGGAGTAGAGGGAAGTGCAGACCCGACAAGTATTATTTCAGCAGTGGAAGCGGCTGGGTATGGTGCATCTGTAAAAGGAGCAGATAAAAAGGCGAACACGCTGGCAGCAGATGAGGCAGCGCTGGAAGATAAAGAGACGCCGGTTTTAAAGAGACGTCTGATTGCATCGGTTGGATTTTTGCTGGTATTGATGTATTTTTCCATGGGACACATGATGTGGGGCTGGCCTTTACCGGCATGGTTTCAGGACAACCACATTGCAATGGGAATTGTGCAGATGATTCTGGCGGCAATTGTTATGGTGATTAACCAGAAATTTTTTATTAGCGGATTTAAGAGTTTATGGCACAGAGCTCCAAATATGGATACGCTTGTGGCAATGGGTTCGATGGCATCGTTTGTATGGAGTGTCTATGTACTGCTTGCAATGACAAGAGCGCAGGTAGATGGAAATATGGATGCCGTTATGAATTATATGATGGATTTTTATTTTGAATCCGCAGCGATGATTCTGACCCTGATTACAGTCGGAAAAATGTTAGAAGCAAAATCAAAGGGTCGGACAACGGATGCATTAAAGAGTCTGATGAAACTTGCACCGAAAACAGCCGTGCTTGTAAGAGATGGAAAAGAAGTAATGGTTTCTATCGATCAGGTACAAAAAGGTGATATTTTCGTTGTTCGTCCGGGAGAAAATATTCCGGTTGATGGAAGAATTTTAGAGGGTCACAGTGCAGTCAATGAATCCGCACTGACCGGAGAAAGTATTCCGGTCGATAAAGAAACAGGAGATTTGGTTTCTGCGGCAACCATCAATCAGTCAGGATTTATTAAATGTGAGGCAACCAGAGTTGGAGAAGACACAACTTTGTCTCAGATTATCAAGATGGTGAGTGATGCGGCAGCGACAAAAGCACCGATTGCAAAGATTGCAGATAAGGTTTCCGGTGTGTTTGTTCCGGCAGTTATTACGATTGCAGTCATTACAACCATTGTCTGGCTGATTGCAGGACAGAGTGTTGGATATGCGTTGGCACGAGGCATTTCTGTACTGGTTATCAGCTGTCCATGTGCACTTGGGCTTGCAACTCCGGTTGCAATCATGGTAGGAAATGGAATAGGTGCAAAAAACGGTATTTTATTTAAGACAGCGGTTTCTCTCGAGGAAACAGGTCGTGTGCAGATTGTGGCACTGGATAAAACCGGAACAATTACAAGTGGAGAGCCAAAGGTAACAGATATTTATCCGGCAGATGGAGAAAATGAAGAAAGTCTGTTAAGAGAAGCGGCAATTCTGGAACAAAAAAGTGAGCATCCGCTTGCAAAAGCGATTTTGGAAAAGGTGAAAGAAAAGAAATGGATGCTTGAAGAGGCAGAGGAATTTGAGGCGCTCCCGGGAAATGGTTTAAAGGCATCTTATAATAAGAAAGAACTGCTTGGTGGAAGCATGAAATTTATGCAGGAGCAGATTGGAATTTCCGAGGAAATGCAGAAACAGGCACAGCATTGCAAAAGAAGGAAAAACACCGCTGTTCTTTGCAAAAGAGCAGAAACTGCTTGGTATGATTGCCGTGGCAGATACCATAAAAGAGGACAGCCCAAGAGCAGTCAAAGAATTACAGAATATGGGAATACGTGTGGTGATGCTGACCGGAGATAACGAGCGGACAGCAAGAGCAATCGGGGCACAGGCTGGTGTGGATGAAGTTATTGCAGGTGTGCTTCCGGATGGAAAAGAAAGTGTGATCCGTAAGTTAAAACAAAAAGGAAAAGTGGCAATGGTCGGCGATGGAATCAATGATGCTCCGGCACTGACAAGAGCAGATATCGGAATTGCGATTGGAGCAGGAACGGATATTGCAATTGATGCAGCCGATGTGGTACTGATGAAGAGTCGGTTAAGTGATGTTCCGGCAGCAGTGAGACTCAGCCGTGCAACTTTGAAAAATATCCATGAGAATCTGTTTTGGGCATTTTTCTACAATGTAATTGGAATACCGCTTGCAGCAGGTGTCTGGATTCCGATTTTTGGCTGGACCTTAAATCCGATGTTTGGAGCATTTGCAATGAGTCTTTCCAGTTTCTGTGTCGTATCAAATGCATTGAGATTGAATTTATTTAAGGTAAAAGACGCGAAAAAAGATAAGAAATTAAAAAGTGAAGTCAGCGTATCCGAACTTTCTCTGACACAGACAGATGGTGAAACAAAGACTTTGAAAATCAAGGGTATGATGTGTGGTCACTGCGAAGCAAGAGTCAAACAGGCATTAGAAAGCCTTGAGGGAGTGGAAGAGGCAAAAGTAAGCCATGAAGCCGGAACTGCGGTAGTTATTTTAAGTGCACCGGTGGATGAGAAACTCATGAAACAAAACGTGGAGAAAGAGGGCTATAAGGTCCTTTCGATCAAATAAAAAATAAGAGAGGTATAAAGCTATGGTAAAAACAACACTTGGAATCGATGGAATGATGTGTGGAATGTGCGAAAGCCACATGAATGATGCAATTCGCAATAACTTTGATGTAAAAAAGGTAACATCTTCTCACAGTAAAAAACAGACCGAAGTGATTTCAGAAGAAGCATTAGATGAAGGAAAGTTAAAAGAAGTAGTAGAAAAGACTGGCTATCAGTTGACTTCTGTAGAAACAGAACCGTATGAAAAGAAGGGATTTTCTCTGTTTCACAGATAAGAAAATAGTAGGAACTGTTTTTTAGAAAAACGATAGAAAGGACGTTGTGGAGAGCAGCGTCCTTTTTTCTTTTGGCTTAAGTAAGAAGAACATTGATTTTCCTTTAACACAAGATTATAATAAAAAATAACGAAATTTTGAGACGACAAAAAGGAGAAAACGAGTATGATAGCAGATAAAATGAAAGCACTTGTAAAAAACAGCTCAGCAATTCGTGCCATGTTTGAAGAAGGAAAAATAATGGCAGCAAAATACGGGGCAGAAAACGTATATGATTTCAGCTTGGAAATCCAAATGTGCCGGCACCGGTTCAGGTAAAAGAGGCAATTATCGAGGAAGCAGAGAGAGAAGACCCGATTGTACTGCACGGATATATGAGCAATGCAGGATATGAGGATGTGCGTCAGGCAGTAGCGGAATCCATCAATAAAAAATTTGATACTGCGTTTTCTGCAAAAAATATTATTATGACAGTTGGAGCAGCAGGTGGTTTAAATGTAATCTTAAAGACATTATTAAATCCAGGAGATGAGGTCATTGCAATTGCTCCATATTTTGGAGAATACAACAGCTATGTTTCAAACTTTGATGGAAAACTGGTTGTGGTAAGCCCGAACACCGAGACTTTCCAGCCAAATCTTACAGAACTCGAAGAAAAACTGACTGCAAGAACAAAGGCTGTCATTGTAAATTCACCGAATAACCCGACTGGAGTTATCTATTCTGAAGAAACCATTCAGGCAATGGCAGAAATTCTTCGTAAGAAACAAAAAGAATTTGGTACAGATATCTATCTGATTTCCGATGAGCCGTATCGAGAGCTGGCTTATGATGGAGCAGAAGTGCCGTATTTGACAAAATATTATGAAAATGCTATCATTGGTTATTCCTTTAGTAAGTCGTTGTCTCTTCCAGGCGAGAGAATTGGTTATCTTGTTATTCCGGATGAGGCAGCGGATTCAGAGGATGTTATTTCTGCCGCAGGTACTGCGACACGTATTTTAGGCTATGTCAATGCCCCGTCTCTGATGCAGAAAGCAGTTGCGAAATGTTTGGATGCACAGGCAGATGTGCCATATTATGACAGAAACAGGGAAGATTTATATAATGGTTTAAAAGAGATGGGATTTGAATGTATTAAACCGCAGGGAGCATTTTATTTATTTA
>ENA-OQCN01001202-OQCN01001202.1-human-gut-metagenome-genome-assembly--contig:-NODE-1202-length-12997-cov-2.032401_pt1 | contig 12997 bp, 18 predicted proteins | sample MGYA00242497_ERZ504576 | MGnify/ENA primary metagenome ERZ504576 (study PRJEB26092, sample SAMD00036296) | human gut metagenome | host: Homo sapiens | study: EMG produced TPA metagenomics assembly of...
TCCAGTCCGTATTCTTCTTCCAGAGCCATAACCAGTTCAATAAATCCAGTGAATCTGCTCCCAGATCATCTTTAAATGAGGTGTCAAGACCAATTGTCTCACCATCACAGTTCAACTGCTCTGCAATAATCTCTCTCATTTTTTCAAGCATATCTTTTATCTCCTTCATAAAGCATTTTCGACTTTACGCCTTTGTTTAACGAAAGTATATCTATTATAAAATCATTTGTCAACCCATTCAGGAAAATATGCAAAAAACTTTGTTTCTCTGTTACTGTTCCCTCTATTCTCAGTAACACGCTTCGCAGTGCACAGAATTTATGCTGTTTCAGCCTCCGTGATGTCTTCTCCCGTCGTCTGGATCCTTCCCGACACACTCAGGGCAATTCCCATCTCTGCCATCAAAAACAGGATCGACGTACCTCCGTAGCTGACAAATGGAAGCGTGATACCGGTTGTAGGCATCAGATTCAATACTACGCAAAGGTTCAGGATTACCTGTAATGCAATATGTACAAAGATTCCTGTCACAACCAGCGTTCCATAAAGGTCCGGCGCATTCTGCGCGATAAAAAACAGCCGGTATAACAGATACCCAAACATCAGCAGTAATAATGCCGCACCGAAAACTCCCAGTTCCTCACACACAATCGAAAAGATCATATCATTCTGCGCTCAGGAATCGTTCCCAGCTTCTGCGCACTGTTGCCAAGTCCTTTTTCCGAAAAATCCGCCGCTTCCGATTGCGTACAGTCCCTGCAGCACCTGGTAGCCGCCGGATGACATATTGGCCTCCGGATGCAGCCAGGATAAGATTCTTCGGATACGAAAGTTATCACTGGTAGTCATCGTCATACCCATGTAAGCAATGACACTTCCTGCCACCACGCTGGTACCGAGAGCCAGTACAACAAAAGGCTTTGTTTTCGGATGTGCAATAAAAATCATAACGACGGCGATTCCTCCGATAATCATACCGGTACTCAGATTATCCGTAAAAACAAAAGCCGCACCCGCCTGTATCATACCAAAGATCAGCAGCCAGATTACTGCCCTCAATTGCTTTACCTGTTTTCCCATCTTGATAACAAGTATAGGCATATAAATAATAATCGCTATCTTGGCTATCTCTGCCGGCTGAAACTGAATACCCAGCTTTAACCATCGTCTGGAACCATAGGCTTCCACTCCAAATGGAGTAAACCGCACCATCGCCATCAGTACAACTGATATCAGGTACAAAGTTCCTGCGAATGGAATCATCAGATGATAATCCCATTTTGAAATAAAGATGGCAACAGCGATCGCTCCCACACTGATCAGTGCCTGCCTGCGGAAATAATACATATCATCTCCATGAAATTTCATCTGTGCTTCATACGCACTGGTACTGTATAACATAATCAGCCCGAAACAGATCAGCAGAATTACAATCGCAAGAAGATTATAATCATAATATGCCCCCCGGTTGCTTTTCTTTTTTCTTCTTTTTCTCTTTTTGTTCCATGTAATACCCTCATTTCTTTCCATGCTCCCCTTGAGCGTGTCTGAAAATGATTTTCCTATATACCTCTTCCACGCTCCGGTATCCTGCCGGAGGTTTCAGCCGGATATCTTTGTTCAGTATATCACTATTAAAAAGAGAAAAAAACCCCCAGACATCTCTTTTTTTATGTTTCTGAGATGTCCGGAGGTTCTGTTTTATCTAAGGAGAATGTTTACTTTTTATTCTACATCCTGCAGTGCATCCGTATCTTCTTCACCGGTGCGGACTTTTACGACTCTGTCAACATTGTATACAAAGATCTTGCCATCGCCGATATGTCCGGTATACAGAACTTTCTTTGCAGCTTCGATGACCTGATCGACCGGAATGCTGCTGACTACCACTTCTACTTTTACTTTTGGAAGCAGGGTTGCATCGATTTCAACACCACGGTATTTCTCGCCGGCACCTTTCTGAACGCCACAGCCCATAACCTGTGTAACGGTCATACCGGTGACACCCAGATCGTTCATAGCTTTTCTCAGTTTGTCATATCTTGACAGTTTCGAGATGATAACTACTTTATACATACCGGTATCTGCTGCTGCCGGAGCTTTTACTACTTTAACTGCTGCATTTTTCTGTGCATCAGATGCTGCTTTGTAATCATCTGTACCAAGGTTTGTATTTTCATTGACATCCATCATCATGGTGTTGGAAACATCCATGATACTGAATCCTGAGTAAGCAGATGCCAGACCATGTTCCATTGCATCCAGACCTACAATTTCCTCTTCCTCGGTAACTCTCAAGCCTACAACAGCACGGATCACAAGGAAAGTGATGGTGATGGTTACTACGGTCCATGATGCCACTGCTGCAAAACCGATCAGCTGTTTTCCAAGAAGAGTAAATCCACCGCCGTAGAATAGACCAACCAGATCATCATTTCCAGGTGCGGATGTGGTTGCGAACAGACCAACTGCGATCGTTCCCCAGATACCGTTTAAGCAGTGAACTGCGACTGCACCAACCGGGTCATCTACACGTAATACATAGTCAAGGAACCATACACCAAATACTACCAGCAGACCGGATACAATACCGATAATGATTGCTCCGAGTGCATCGGTTACATCACATGGTGCCGTGATGGCTACCAGACCTGCCAGGGAAGCGTTCAGACACATAGATACATCTGGTTTTCCGTAACGAACCCAGGTAAAGATCATACAGGTTACAGTTGCGATCGCCGGAGCGATGGTTGTTGTTACGAAAATAGAACCAAGCTGTTCTACAGATGTTGCAGCTGCGCCGTTAAATCCATACCAGCCAAGCCACAGGATAAATACACCAAGTGCACCGATTGCCAGGTTGTGTCCCGGAAATGCATTGACTTTTGTGATTTTTCCGGATTTATCTTTCGTGAATTTTCCGATACGCGGTCCAAGAATCTTGGCACCGATCAGTGCTGAGATACCACCTACCATATGAATCGCACAGGATCCTGCAAAATCATGGAATCCCATCTGGCAAGCCAGCCGCCGCCCCAGACTCCAGTCGTGCTTCGATCGGATAAATCAGTGCGGAGATCACACCGGAGTAAATACAATAGGATAAGAATTTTGTTCTTTCAGCCATAGCTCCGGAAACAATAGTTGCGGTTGTTGCACAGAATACCAGGTTGAATACGAAGTTAGACCAGTCAAAATCTGCATAACTTGTAAAAATATCAAATCCCGGCTTTCCGATCAGCCCTACCATATCTTCGCCCAGTAACAGGCTGAAACCTATCAGGATAAAGGTACAGGTACCAATACAAAAATCCATCAGGTTTTTCATGATAATGTTACCAGTGTTTTTCGCTCTGGTGAAACCTGCCTCTACCATCGCGAATCCTGCCTGCATCCAGAATACCAGTGCAGCGCCGATCAGGAACCATACACCAAATACCTGACCGTTCAGAACTTCCATAATTTCTTCTGTCATACTTTTGTCCTCCTCTTTCTTTGTAATGAAAAAAGCGAAACAACGACGCTTTGCTTCTATATATAATATAAGTAAGAAGCTGCAAACGCCGTTTGTTTCGCTTTTTCAAGCCTTGCCGTATCATCGAAAACAGAGTGTGCGATTTTCTTTGATACGACAAAAGGCACTACGGATGTTATTCCATAGCGCCTTTTGCTTTGTATGGGTGTATCTTACACCTTAGTTTCTATCCTGTCAATAAAAATTTTATAGTTTTTTATATTTGTCACTTCTGTCCATTTTCCATAAATTATTATTTTAATTTTCTACATTTTTACTGTACACATTCTCCCTGACAATCGCATGGTTCCCGTGTCAGCCCGATATCAAAGCTCGGATTCATCTGGTAGAAGTTCTTACTGTTCAGCTGATCCTGGAGAGACTGGAGGCTTCACCGAACCGTTGGAAGTGTACCACTTCTCTCGCCCGCAGGAAGCGGATCGGGTCCGCAATCTCCGGAATATCCCGCACAACTCGCAGGATATTGTCATAGGTGCTCCGTGCTTTCTGTTCCGCAGCCATGCTCTCAAACATATCCGTGATCGGATCGCCCTTGGACTGGAACTCACAGGAGTTAAACGGAATCCCTCCCGCCGACTGCGGCCAGATCCCTACAGCATGATCCACATAATAATCTGCAAATCCCTGGTTTTCAATTTCTTCACAGTGAGGTTGGCAGTCAGCTGATGAACGATCGTGGATACCATTTCGAGATGTCCGAGTTCTTCTGTCGCTACATCGGTAAGAACCGCCATGCAGACACGGTTCGGAGCGGTGAAACGCTGGGAGAGATAGCGCATCGAGCACCAATCTCGCCGTCCGGGCCACCGGAGTTCAATAGCCTATATAGGTTTTCTTTTAATAGGAAGAAACTCTTTCGATTTTAAGAGCTTTTTTAAGATTTTTTAGAGATGATACAATATTTTTTACCACTTGTGATTTGATATGTCAAGGAATGTCGCACGATATTTCTTGTCATATTATTATCGTTGTGATATTCTTTATTTGCAATAGAATATTTCAGAAATGAAGAAGAGAGGACGATATGTAAAAGTACCGTCCTCTTTCTATTTTTGCTTATTTAATCAGGCTCTTGATCGTGTCATATCCTGCGATCTTATCAGCTTTCAGGCTGTGATCCGTCTGGTATCCTCCTGTAGCTACAGCGCATCCGGATCCGAACTGTCCTGGACACTCTACGCCATTCGGGTTGTAGCCTTTCAGCATCAGCAGAATCTCTACCGCTGTAACCAGATATCTGGTACTTCCCAGTCTGACAGATCGTTTTTTCAATGCGGCATCTGATTTTGGTCCCCATTCGCCGTCTACGGCCAGGCCGGCTTTGAAGTCCAGGTTCAGAGCGGTCTGTACTGCCATGATACCGGCTTCTTGGTAAGTGTTCCGCGCACACCATCGATGGCAAGCCCGGCTCCGGTGAAGTTGTTGGCGTGCATCTGGCCGGCTTTGATGATATCTTTTTTACTGCTCGTTGCTGCAGGTGTGGCAGATGCTGCAGTCTTTCCGTTGATCTCGTAGACCATCTCTGTATGTCCGATTCCTAATGGTCTTCTCGGGTCACTGCCCTTAAACATCAGCGCATCCCCGACTTTCAGGATCTCCGGGTTCTGGATGATCCCGTTCTTGATGACCACATCGGTTACTTTCTTCCATTTATTGTGCATACCTGCTGTATTCAGCGTGCCTACATCAGGTACACCGACTTTTTCTGCTGTTTTGCAAATGGAGCTGCTGCAGTCCGAGTAATATTTGCCATTATACTTTGTGTAGCAGTACAGTCTTAATGACTGGCTGTAGATGTTCCGTCCCAGGATCGATTTGTACAGATCATGCATCTGCTGTCTCTGCTCTTCTGTGAGATCTTCTCTGAGGACTTCTACCAGGCCTCGCCCTTTTGCCTGTCTGGTAGTGCAGTAGGCGTTCATACCTTTTGTTGATGGGGTTCCGGATCCATGGCCGGCCAATACAACGTTTGTCACTGTTTTCTCCTCCTGTTTTACATCTGTTACATACTGCTTGATCCATTTTACGCAACACGCATGCCGGGACTGGAAGATCTTATCCCCGACCTGGTTGTTATTGCTGGTATCTTTCTGATCCAGTAGAAGGGATGAATAGATGGTATTCGGCGTGTATGGTTTTGTCGCCCGCTTGAAAATTCTCTGTACCGGCTTAATACCTCCCAGATGCTGGATCTCACACCACATCATCTGAGACGGAACATCTGTTACCCCGTACGCTTCTGCCTCCTTCAGGTATGCCTGCATCAGTTCCTGGAATAATGCATCCTGGCACTCTTTTCCTGTAGGGGTTGTGATGATCGCAATCAGGGCAGCTTTTTCTTTCGCTGTCGGATGCCATTTGGTTGTCTCCCAGTTGACAGACAGTTTCTTTTCGATCCCGGCTGTATCCACTTTCCGGAACGCTGCCGGGTTCTGCTCCAGGATCATCTTACAGAGTCTTTTTGCCCGCTCACCGTAATTTCCTGCCCAACCGAGAGTGCATGTCTTTTCATTGGCTGTGTTCTTTCCAGGAGCTACATAGGATGCATAGTTGCGTTTTCCGTATGTCTGACCTCCTGTTTCAACACCACCGATGATATTTGTTAAGATGTCCAGATTCTTTTTGTCCATATTCTTTCCTCCATTCAAATGGAGGGTGATCACTCACCCTCATCATCCATTTCATCCTGATTTACTACTCTGTTGGCTGCCTGTAATCCTTTTACCAGGATGGTTGGCACATTTACGCCCATCTCCACGAGGTTCTCACAAATAGATCTTGCTTCGTTGACCAGCAAGGACGCCAGTACGAACCATCCAAGAAGTGTTGTGACACCGAGATCCATCCCCAAAATACTTCCAAGTTCCGTGAAGCCGGCTGTAATGCTGAACGATGCAATGATCAGCATCCAATATCCGAATTTTTTCATAATTCCCCACAGGCCTGCTTTTGAACTTGTTTTTCCTGTCTTTTTCGATTTAATCCAACCGGTGATCCAATCGAAGACATAAGTAACAAAAAAAATTGCAAACAAGAACCAATGTGGTCCCAGAACATAAGAAAGGACAGCTACTGCTGCCCCTACGATTGCATTTGTATGTATCAATTACTTTCATTTACGCCTCCTCTGCCAGAATGGCATTTTTCTCTTCTTCTGTGATCCAGCCTTTCGCCAGGGCTTTCTCAACTACAGATTTATTTTTTGTTTTCGCATACAGTCTTTTGATCGTCTCGTACATAAACATATACCTCCTTCTTACAGTCCCATGATGATTTCCATGGTCAGAGTGTCAACAGTGTCTTCCAAAGATGCAATTCTCTGTTCTGTCTTGTCTGGACGGATCAGAGATACTCTGATAGCTGTTCCGGTTACCTGTAACTTATTTCCATCCTCGTCTTTTTTGTAGTCTACAGTCGTATCGTACAGCTTCTCTACGCTCTGCAGCTTAGTGTAACCAGAATGAATCATAAAAGGTTCTCCGGCAGAATCCAGGACCGTGATTTTCTTTGTATTCATCGCTTCACTGAAAATCTCATCGTACTCTGCAATGGTCTTATCTGCGGTCAGGCTGATTGTCAGGCTATCTCCTGCTGCCTGAATGCCGTCTGCGATGATGCTCAATTCCTGTTCGTTGCTTAATTTGATTTTTCCCATGATTTTTCTCCTTTTTTTGATTTATTGACTACTCTTTAATTGATGTGTTGGTCTATCTCTGATCATATATCTCCTTTCTGGCTATACTCCACTTTAAAATCCGCAATAAAATATGTTGATTATACGATAATACTGACAGCGAACGGCTATGTGACACCATTCTCATATTATGCGAATGAATACTTACCAACTTCTGATGTTGAAAAATATGGAACACCAATTTCTGCAACTTTAATGACATCCAGTGGACAAGCGCATCCAGTATCTTTGACTCTGAATAGCAATGGAAAATATCGTTATACGTGTGTTGCTACTGCTACAAAAGCGGTTATGACTGTAGTTTTTTTTAAAAATCTAATTTAATTTCAGAAACGTAACAATAACGCTAGTTTCAGCCTGATTGGAACATGCAATATATTGCCAAACTGATCTACCGGTATGCCATCTAAGTGCAGCAGCTCCTGGTGCGGATGATTTTTGAATTGCGCAGATTGCAATAGGGGAACCATATTTCTTTATGTCTGCATCTGGAATTATACCCTCACCAAACATACTAAATGGTGGCACATAGTTGTTCGCCGTTAACGTCATTGAATATGTTTTGTGCGTTATTGCACCAGTTAAAGTGGAGTTTAGCGCAAGAAGCTGCTCCTCCACAGTCGTATCTGTTCCATCCGCTTTTGTATGAATTACCTGTTTACTGTCTGTTTTCAATGGTACTCGTTCCAGGATGATCCGTTAAAAATTCTAAATGCTTTTCTAAGAATATTCATCTTTTCTCTCCTTATCCTATCCATACTGTTCCTGAAGCAACTCCGGTTGGGGCGCTACTCTGAACATATATCTTTGTTCCATCAGCACCCTTCGGTCCGGTTGCTCCGGTGGCGCCTCTGTCGCCCTTCGGACCGGTCGGTCCTTGTGGTCCTGTTGGTCCAGTAGCGCCTTTGGGTCCGGTTGCTCCCGTTGCCCCTTTATCTCCTTTGGCTCCTTTACTATTTACAAAAGATAACAATTTAAAGGTAGCCTGTCCATTAGCCACCGCGGTAATCTGCCAGGTTCCCGTGTTTGACCCACCATCAATATTCATGAACGTATCACCAACTACGGGCGTTCGATTAAAATCTGATGTCCCCGTAACTCCGGTCGCTCCAACCGTCGAAAACGTTCCTGTCCAGTTCCTTTTGGGCTGTAACGCTTTAAGCCCGGTAGCACCTGTTGCTCCTTTCGCACCTGCAGCTCCTGTATCGCCCTTAGGTCCCTGTGGACCGGTTGGACCAGTCGCTCCTGTATCACCTTTTGGTCCCTGTGGCCCAGTCGCTCCCGTTGCTCCTCTTGCACCCGTTGCTCCTTTAGGTCCAATTACACTTCCCAAATCAACTCTCGTACTCATCAGATTACCTCCTATGGGTAGATAGCAATCAAATGGCCATTGTCGTCAATCTGGAACGTTGGGCTGTCGCCTTTCACTCCTCGTGGGCCCTGAGGACCCGTAGCACCTGTTTTCCCCTGCGGACCTGTGGCGCCAGTGTCGCCTTTCTCGCCTTGTGGCCCTCGGGGACCTGTTGGTCCAGTCGCTCCCGTCGCACCTTTCGCCCCAGTCAAGCCTTTGATACATCCTGTATACACCCACTTTGCCGCGGATGCATTTCCAGAAACTGTACAGCGATACGTATTTCCGGTAGATGTGTTTAAGTAATTATCATTCACCAATGCATCTGTGATTCCACTTCCTGTAAATACTGTTGCAGTTGTGGATGTACCGGTAATCGCAGTTCCCTGATTCCAGCGACTGCCACGTGTTCCAGTTGGACCTGTCTTTCCCTGAGGACCCGTAGCACCGGTGCTCCTTTTTCTCCTTGGAGACCCTTGGGGCCTTGCGGACCGACAGCTCCCGTTGGACCTTGTGGGCCTGTGGCTCCTGTAGCTCCTTTTGCTCCGGTATCGCCCTTTTCCCCCTTTGGCCCCTGCGCTCCGGTATCTCCTTTCGGTCCCTGCAGGTCGACCACCATCTGGTAGCCTTCGACAAACACATAATCTCCCGCCGAAAGAGCATTTTTCAGCTTAAATCCTTTTCCATCAGTATGCTCTGTAAATGCTTTTCCGCTCTGTCTGACCCCGAGAATATACAGACTCAGAGCATTGACTCCTACCGGGAACTGGTAATCTGTCCACGAAAAATCCGTCTGTCCTTCCGTTGCCGTGAATTCTTTCTGAAAAACAATATAACTCTGTGTGCTTCCTGCCGGTCCCTGAACACCCTGTTCGCCTTTCTCTCCTTTCGGACCTTGGGGTCCGGTTGAACCCGTATCACCTTTTGGACCCTGAATGCCCTGGATTCCCTGTGGCCGGTCGGACCCTGTGACCAGTATCTCCTTTTGGTCCCTGGATGCCCTGTGCACCAGACAGATCTACGATGTAGGTGTAGGCTTTTTCACCCTTGCAGTACAGTTTTCCGGTATCCGCATCCTGTACGCTTCCAGTGTCAATCATAACAAAGCTGCCAATACTCAATCCGTCCGTTGCATATCCGGAATTCATCGCCGTCACGCTTTTATAGATCTTCTTGATCTGAAACGGTTCCCCGGTAGCCCCTTTTTCTCCTTTTGGTCCCTGAACGCCCTGTGGTCCCTGGGGACCGGTTGGACCCTGCGGACCGATTACTTTTCCTAAATCAACTACACTCATGATTCAACTCCTTAATCTTCATATATCGCGATCAGATGCCCGTCGCTGTTAATCATCATCCGCGGTGTCTTTCCGTCCGCTCCCCGGATGCCTTCTACCGTAGCCTGCCCGCTGGAAGAAGTCGATTCCTGGGCTTTTTCCAGAATCGTTTTCTGTGTGGTTCCGAAAGTCGGGGCTACCGTATAACCATTCTCATCGAACGTTTCTGTAATCTCTACGATCCGTTCATTCATGTTGACACCGTATTCCCGGTCAATCGTTACCACCACATCTCCCAGATCCCATTTTGTCTGGTATTCCGAAGCGTCCACCTCAGAAGAATATGTGTCACTGCAGGTGTAATCTGCCAGTTTATTTCTTCCTCTGTCCGGAAGTGCCGACTCATCCTCTATATCCCTGGCATCGACGAACATCTCATACCGCTCCATACCGGCATTATCATCGCCACTGTTGTGATTTTACGGTCTGCGCCTTCACCCTGACCGCCTACGATCGCCGTATTTTTATATTCTGTCGTATCAGAGATAAATTCCCGGCTGATCACATTGTCATAGTCTACATTGAAGATCATCGGCGGACGGTCCGTCTGATTGGCTGACCGGTCTGTCCCTTCCAGGACTTCAAAGATCAGCTTCTGCTCTTCTGGGTTTATCGTAATGCAGACACCCAGACCCGAGGCTTCGCACAGCGAGGTGACTTCTTCATCCAGGTTCTCGTATCTCGTCTGGAAATACACCTTATCGCCACGTTTCTGGGACGGCTTCACTTCCAGATACGGAATGTTTCTCTTTTTATCCGCTGCATCCACAGCGTTTGCCGTGACCAGACTGCAGATGATGTCCTCTGCAGGTTCGTAGAAGCTGTGGTATGCAAGACCGGCGGGCGGGTAGGTGATCCGCTGCGTCAATAGATGGAGCAGTGTATACCCGCTGATCGTGATCGGAACGCCGGATTCTTCCTCGTCTGAGCATTCAATCCGCTTGATGATCCCGGTCTTTTTCCGGTCATTGTCCAGCATGATATAATTCCCGACTTTCATTTGTTTGGTCAGCTTGTCCACGAAGATCTGGAACGTGCCGTATTTTGTCCATCGGCTGATGAATTCCAGCCCCTGATAGGCATCCTCTTCCCCGATAAATTTCAGATCCGGATCAAAAAACCGGATCTCTATTCTCCTCCGATCCATATGCTTCCATCCACCGCCCCTTCTGGCTCTGCATCCTGAATGTAGATATTTCTCCATCCGGTTCCCTGCTGTCTGGCAAACCACTCTTCAAACCGGCGCTGGTTGTCCTTCATCGCTGCGTCATATTCACTGACCGTCTTCGGCCGGATCACGCCGCATACCGTTACGTCCGGACGCTCATCTTTTACCAGACTGACTGCCCCGGACTTCTCTACCTGATACTGTGCCAGGGACAGCTCGTATATGCTTTCATTCCTGTTCAATGCCGGCGGTGCGGGGCTGCTCGCCGCGGATCCGGCTCTTGCAACCAGCGTCACCGTTCGGTTCGCAATATTAAGTTGCAGGAAAATGCGGTAGATCTTCGGAAGGTTCGCATCCGGTGTCAGCGTCAGCTCCCTGACGGAATCGTTGTAATGAAAAAAACCTCTCACGATGGAGAAGCCGATTCCCACCTGTACCTTCCCGGAGCTGATACTGAGCGGGTACTGCAGACTCTGATCCGAATTCGCAGCGATTCCGGATTCATAGATATTGTCAAAATACCGGTTGAATTCCTCCTGTCCGTATTCCGCGTCCCCGTTAAAAAATCCATAATGTTCCATGTTATACTCCTATGTATCTGTTTCTGTACCTGATCTCCACGTTCTGCGGATCCAGTCCGTTTCTGATGCGTACTCGATCACATTGTCCCCGGCCTGTAGAGAGAAGAACTGAGAAGCCAGGTCAATATAGTCAAATGCATCCGTCCGGGTGTCGTTCCGGATGATCTCCACTTTCTTCTTTCCAAATGCCGTACTGATATACAGCACATCGTCCGTGGTCAGTTCCCGCTTAATCCGGATGCTTTCACCTGTGGAAAGGTTGGTGATCTTCGGATTGACTGCAGGTCCGTGGAAGTAGATCTCCACCGGTGTCTCTACGTGACCGGTATTGATGATATTTTTCTGTGGTTCTCCCCGCTCCTTCATCTTGAAAGGCAGGGTGAACTTCCATTTCCAGCCACGTACCCAGGTGGCGATCGTTTCCCCGGTTTCCAGGACATCCCGGAACATCGGATCCATGCAGATCAGATCAACCTGAAAATCCAGTGTCTCGAAAAGAGTGACCTCATTAATTTTAAAAGCCTCCACTTCGTACTCGATCGTACGCTCCACGCCCATATAATTGACCGTAAGTGTTCCGGAAGAAAACGGGGAGAAAAAAGAAATCAACTCCTGGCGTTTCGCTGATTTCTCTTCATCCCGACCCAGCCAGTCAGCAGATATGGAGATCGGTCGGGATAAGATCTTCTTTCGTTTCAGTCGTTCCCCGATATAGTTGGTGTTGACCGCTTTTTCCAGCTCATAATCCGTGGCTTCCAGACCGGAGTAATCGGTCACGCCGTACTCCGGTTCGTCTAAAATAAGTGTTTTCCCATTTCTGGTAAGTGAAAAAATAGGTTCTATCATTGCTGTGCCATCTTCCTCGCTTCCCTTCTGAGTGCTCTGCTGGTTTCTATCGGTGATTTGACCGGCTGATAAATGTTTATCGTCTGGTTGATTTCTTTTACTCTTGGTGCATCATTGCTTCTTTTGTCTTCATTCCTTCCGGTTTCTCGATAGCTCGAATACTGTGCAATTTGCCGTTGCACCACAAAATCTGCTGTTCCCATCAGTTCTTCAATATCAAATCCATCTCCGATAACCGTCTGGAACTCATGAACAGCACTTTTCCCCATCTGTCCGACCGCTTTCATCACATCAGCCGTTCTTCTGGTAACTGCATTGATGAACCCCTGATCAAGTCGCTTCCCAATTTATCTGTTTTTCTGGACGGTGAATGAGAATCTAATGCTCTTTTTGCTGCATTCAGTGCATTTGCCGCGAAATTTGCAGCTGCATTGATTGCGCCGCCCATCATAGAGCCGATACCATTAATAAATCCCTGACCAAAATTA
>ENA-OQCN01001203-OQCN01001203.1-human-gut-metagenome-genome-assembly--contig:-NODE-1203-length-12994-cov-4.864770_pt1 | contig 12994 bp, 17 predicted proteins | sample MGYA00242497_ERZ504576 | MGnify/ENA primary metagenome ERZ504576 (study PRJEB26092, sample SAMD00036296) | human gut metagenome | host: Homo sapiens | study: EMG produced TPA metagenomics assembly of...
TAACCAACCACTTTCTGTGGCTGTGTTCAAAATGAACACGACACATCTTGTGGAGAGATTCAGGCTACTCCACAAAATCAGTGGGATTTACAAGAAAAATACCACTGCATGTGAAAATCGTCAAGAGGGTTTTGGGAAATTTATGGCAATAAAGTGGAGAGAGTAGGACTTATCCTTGAAGAATGCTCCGAAATCTCACGGATACGGCGGCATCGTCGATTTTTGCCTGACCGTCCCTGCAATCGCAAGAAAAAAACAAGAAACAGCCGGTGGATTTTCAGCGCATCCATGTTACAATAAGGGTATCCAAACACCAGAGGAGGGGCGCACTGTGTCCAAGACCACCCTGTTTGACAGCCGCATCAAGAAATACGCATACCGGGAGGCAGCGCAGCTCTACGGGGAGCTGGGCAGCTCCCCGGCAGGTTTGTCCCCGGAGCAGGTGGAGCGGCAGCGGGAGAAATACGGCTCCAACTGCTTCGCAGCCGCAGTAGCGATACCATGCTCCGGCGGCTGCGGCGGGCGTTTATCAACCCCTTCAACGTCATTCTCTTTGTGCTGGGGAGCATTTCGCTGGTGACGGATGGTCTTTTGGCCTCCGATTTTTCCAAGAACGCCACCACAGCCCTCATTATCTTTTCCATGATTCTCATCAGCGGCGGCATCCGTCTGGTGCAGGAATTGCGTGCCAAAAACGCCGCCCAGCAACTGGACCGGCTGATCCATCAGCGCATCCGGGTGCGGCGGGGCGGTGTGTGCATGGACATTCCGGCGGAGGAACTGGTCGTGGGAGACGTGGTGCTGCTGTCGGCAGGGGATCGGGTGCCGGCTGATTTGCGGCTCACCGCTGTCACCGACCTGTTTCTCTCGCAGGCTGCCATCACCGGGGAAAGTGCGGTGGTGGAAAAAAGCTGCCGCACCCTCTGCTACGGCAGCCCTCGCCCCGTGACCCAACTGGAAAATCTCGCCTTCATGGCAACCACCGTCATTAGCGGCAAGGGCGAGGGCGTTGTGGTGGCAGTGGGCAAAAATACCCTCTACGGCAGCTTTTCCAAGGACGACCCGGAGGAAAGCAGGCCTTTCAGAAAGGCGCTAACTCCATCGCATGGGTAATGCTGCGGTTTATGGGGGTGCTGATCCCGCTGGTGTTTTTGCTGCTGGGTCTCACCGGGGGCAACTGGCTGGAATCCTTTGCCTTTGCCCTGTCGGTGGCGGTGGGGCTGATGCCGGAGATGCTGCCCATGGTCATCACCGCTTGTCTGGCACGGGGCAGCCTTGCCATGAGCCGCAAGCAAACCATCATCAAGGACATCAACGCCATGCAGGGCTTTGGCAGCATGGATGTGCTGTGCATGGACAAGACCGGCACCCTGACCAACGAGAGCATCCTGCTGGAATACTACATGGACGTGCTGGGCAACGAAAGCGCCAAGCGCTGGATCTGGCTTTTCTCAACAGCTTTTACCACTCCGGGGTGCGCAACCCCATTGACAACGCCCTGCTGGCCTGCCAGACCATGCCGGCAGGGAGGCACATTTCGGAGAACTGCTGGCGCAATACCGCAAAACGGATGAAATTCCCTTTGACTATGCCCGGAAGGTAGTCAGCACCCTTGTAACGGCGGCGGACGGCAGCAGCAAACTGATCCTGAAAGGGGATGTTGCCCATGTGGTGGCCCGGTGCGGCACCGTGGCTACCGGGGACAGGTGCTGCCCATGGAAGAGGACACCGTCCAAAGCGTTTCGGCAGTGGTCAGCGAGATGCTGCAGGACGGCATGAAGGTCATCGCCGTGGCACAAAAAGAAATGGGCACCGCCGACCATATCACCTCTGCCGATGAGCAAAATCTGACACTGGTGGGTTATCTGGCCTTTTTCGATGCCCCCAAAAAGACCGCAAGAGCCTCCATTGCAGCCCTGAAACGGCTGAAAGTGACCCCGAAGTTCTCACGGGAGATCAGGCGGATGTTGCCGTGTCCATCTGCCGCCGGGTGGGCATCCCCTGCGGCAGGGTTCTTACGGGGGCGCAGCTGGACGAAATGGCCGACAGTGCCCTTTCTGCTGCCGTGGAGGAAGTCCACGTTTTTGCAGAACTGACCCCGGGGCAGAAGGTGCGGCTGGTGGCGGCCTTGGAGCAGAACGGCCACACCGTAGGCTTTTTGGGGGATGGTATCAACGACATCCCCGCCCTGTGCGAGGCCAACGTGGGCATCTCGGTGGACACGGCGGTGGATGCCGCCAAGGATGCCGCAGATGTGGTGCTGCTGCAAAAAGATCTCGGCGTGCTGGAAGAGGGCATTCTGGAAGGGCGCAAGACCTTTACCAATATGCTCAAGTATATCAAAATCACCGCTAGCTCCAACTTTGGCAACATCCTTTCCATCGTCTGTGCCAGTGCGTTTTTGCCCTTTCTGCCCATGACCTCGTTGCAGCTTTTGCTGCTGAACCTGCTGTACGATGCCTGTGCATCATTCTGCCGTGGGACAATGTGGACGAGGAAGAGACCCTTTCCCCCCGGGATTGGTCCGGCCGGACGCTGGGGCGGTTCATGCTCTCCTTCGGACCCATCAGCTCGGTGTTCGACATTGCCACCTTCCTGTTTTTGTACTACGTGCTGTGCCCGGCGCTCTGCGGCGGTGTGACCTACCTCCACCTGACCGACCCGGCTATGCAGTTACACTATGTGGCATTGTTCCAGACCGGGTGGTTTTTGGAGTCCATGTGGACGCAGGTGCTCATCCTGCACTTCTTGCGCACCCGTCGCATCCCATTTGTGCAGAGCCGCCCCTCTGCCCCGGTGATGGTCACTACTCTTGCGGGCATCGTGGTCTTTACCGGGCTTACCTTTACCAAGGGCGGCGGTCTGTTCGGGCTGACAAGCTCCCTCTCTGGTACTTTGGCTTTTTGCTGATAGTGGCACTGGCGTATATGCTGCTGACCACGGTGATCAAGACCTTCTACCAGAAAAAGCACCATCAGTTGATTTGAAAGGAGGGGTCTGCCATGAAAAAGAAGATCGGATTTGTACCCATGGACCGTCCTTGGAGCATGGCTGTTGGAAATGCTGGCAAAGCACCCGCCGGAAAGCGATAATGCCGCAGAATTATGCGCCGGCGTGCAGGACCTGCTGCGGGGCGAGGTGACCTCTCTGCTGTTGAGCGCATCCGGGGAAGGAGAAACACCCGCCCCGGCAGAGAGCTTGCAGCTGGGGGAGCTGGAGATCTTCCCCAAAAGCCGTCGGGTGATGCTGCAGGGCCGGGACGTGAGCCTGACCCCCAAGGAGTTCGACATCCTATGGTTTCTGGCGCAGAACCGGGGCGAGGTGTTTACCAAAGAACAAATTTACCGGGCGGTGTGGTCGGATAACTACCTGCTGGACGACAGCAACATCATGGCGTTTATCCGCAAGCTGCGCAAAAAAATCGAGCCGGACCCGGACGCGCCCCGGTACATCCTGACCCTCTGGGGCATCGGGTATAAGTTCAACGACCAGTTGTAAAAAATCAAATCTTGCTCAATCGCAAGGAAATCGCAAGGCTTTGGCCATGGGATCTTCCTTGCGATTTTTGTATTCTAGGGGTGTTGGAAGGAGGTGAGCCGAATGCTCTACATGGATTTTGTTTTGAGAGTTGCCCTCTCGATGGTGCTGGGGTTTCTCATTGGGTTGGAACGGCAGTTGACCGGACACCCGGCGGGCATCCGCATCAATGTTCTGATCTGCATGGGCACCAGCTTTTTCACCCTGTTTCCCATGCTGTATGGCTCTGATCAGGTGTTCCGTGTGGGAAGCAGCATTATTTCCGGCGTGGGCTTTTTATGCAGCGGTGTCATTTTTAAGGACAGCGGCTCGGTGCGGGGAATGAACACCGCCGCCACCCTCTGGTGTACGGCTGCCATCGGCATTCTGGCCAGCACAAGAATGTACGCCATGGCGGTGACGGCGGCTGTCCTCCTCATTGGCTCCAACCTGATCCTGCGTCCCCTTGCAAGAAAGGTGAACCCCATCGCTGCCGGAGAAGAAAACGAAAAGCAATACCGCATCTCCGTCACCTGTCAGGAGAGCGCAGAGCAGGAGCTGCGGGCTCTTCTCATCCACAGCAACACCTGCAAAACGCTGTATTTGACCAATCTGGAAAGCGGCGATGTGGTGGGTGACAAGGTGGAGATTCTTGCAGAATACTGTTCTTCAGGCAAATCCAAGCGCACAGTGCTGGAAGGCATCGTGGGACAGGCGTTGAAGCTGCCGGAAGTGGTCAGCGCAGGTTGGGAGGTGTTGTGATGGAAGATGGAAGTCAATGCAGCACATCGGAAAGGAGAAAACAACTATGGACTACACCTGCATCTTTTTCGGCGTTCTCTTTACCATTGGCGGCATTGTGTTCGCCACAGGAAACGGACACCCTCATCTGTCTGCATGGAGAAATATGCCCCCGGAAGAAAAAGAGAAGATTGCTATCGTTCCGCTTTGCCGCAACATTGGAGAGATCATTGCGCTGAACGGTATCATCTTCCTGCTCAAGGGTCTTTGGGCTGGTTTTTCAGACCACTGGTTTGTGGGAGCATGGTGGCATGGATGATCATAGCAGCTTTGATGTCTGGTACATCGAAAAAAGCCAGAGGTATCGCAAAAAGTGAGTAGAGAGGTGAACCCAATGAACAAGAAAAAAGAAAACCGCATGGCCGTCCGACAGGCGGCAGCAAAGGCGGTGCTCCGGGACGAGCAGAACCGCCGCATCCAGTTCGCCGCCACCAATCCGGAGGGCGAGGTGCTGAAGAATCTCCGCACCACCTCCGGGGTCTGGATGAGGATGCCGTGACCGCCAGCCGTGCCAAATACGGCAGCAACAAGGTGACCCACGAGAAAAAGAAATCGCTGGCACAGCGTCTGGCGGGAGCCTTCGTCAACCCCTTTACCGCCATTCTGTTCTGTCTGGCGCTGGTGTCCACCATGACGGATATGGTGTTTCCGTATTTTTCCCTGCTGGGCAGTGTGCCGGAGGATTTTGATCCCCTGACGGTCGTTATCATCCTGACCATGGTGCTCATCTCCGGCACCCTGCGGTTCGTGCAGGAATCCCGCAGCGGCAACGCAGCGGAAAAGCTACTGGCCATGATCACCACCACCTGTATGGTCACCCGGCAGGAGCAGGAGAAGGTGGAGATCCCCATGGACGATCTGGTGGTGGGAGATATTGTGCATCTCTCGGCAGGCGATATGATCCCGGCGGACGTCCGCATTCTGGAAGCCAAGGATCTGTTCGTCAGTCAGGCCAGCCTGACTGGCGAGAGCGAACCCATTGAAAAGACTCCGCTGGTCTGTGCCCCGCAGGACAGCGTCACCGACTACACCGACATCGCTTTTATGGGCAGCAATGTGATCTCCGGCAGCGCCACCGCCGTGGCAGTCTGCGTGGGCGACCAGACTCTCTTCGGTTCCATGGCCTCTGCCGTGGCTGGGGAGGCGGTAGAGACCAGCTTCACCAAGGGGGTCAACGCCGTTTCGTGGGTGCTGATCCGCTTTATGATGGTCATGGTGCCGCTGGTGTTCTTCATCAACGGCATCACCAAGGGCGACTGGCTGGAAGCGTTTTTGTTCGGCATCTCCATCGCCGTGGGGCTTACCCCGGAAATGCTGCCCATGATCGTGACCACTTGCCTTGCCAAGGGCGCAATCTCCATGAGCAAAAAGCAGACCATCGTGAAAAATCTGAACTCCATCCAGAACTTTGGTGCCATCGACATCCTCTGCACTGACAAAACTGGCACCCTGACACAGGATAAGGTAGTGCTGGAATATCACCTGAACGTCAACGGCGAAAACGACACCCGGGTACTGCGCCACGCCTACCTGAACAGCTACTTCCAGACCGGCTATAAGAACCTGATGGACCTTGCCATCATCCACAAGACCGAGGAGGAAGAAGCGGCCGATTCCCGGCTGTTAGACCTGTCGGAAAACTATGTGAAGGTGGATGAGATTCCCTTTGACTTCACCCGCCGCCGTTTGACCACTGTGGTGCAGGACAAGGCAGGCAAGACCCAGATGGTGACGAAGGGTGCAGTAGAGGAAATGTTGTCCATCTGTGCCTATGCGGAGCAGGACGGTAGGGTAGAGCCTCTGACCGATGCCCTGCGCAGCAAAATTCTGCATACCGTGGATGAACTCAATGATAAGGGCTTCCGGGTGCTGGCCATTGCCCAGAAGAGCAACCCCTCCCCGGTGGATGCCTTTGGCGTAAAGGACGAGCGGGATATGGTACTGCTGGGATATCTTGCCTTCCTCGACCCGCCCAAGGAGTCAACCGCCGATGCCATCCGAGCACTGAAAGACCACGGTGTCACCACTAAAATCCTTACCGGCGACAACGACAAGGTCACCCGCACCATCTGCAAGCAGGTGGGGCTGAAGGTCCGCAATATGCTGCTGGGTTCCGACCTGGACCATATGTCCGATGCAGAGCTTGCCCGGGCAGCAGAGAGCACCGATGTGTTTGCGAAGCTGACCCCGGACCAGAAGGCACGGGTGGTGTCCGTCCTGCGGGAAAATGGCCACACCGTGGGCTTTATGGGGGACGGTATCAACGACGCTGCAGCCATGAAAGCTGCTGACATCGGCATCTCGGTGGATACCGCCGTGGACGTAGCCAAGGAGTCGGCAGACATCATCCTGCTGGAAAAAGACCTGATGGTGCTGGAGCAGGGCATCATCGAGGGCCGCAAGACCTACGCCAATATGATCAAATACATCAAGATGACGGCCAGCTCCAACTTCGGCAATATGTTCTCGGTGCTGGCAGCCTCGGCGCTGCTGCCCTTCCTGCCCATGATGAGCGTCCACCTCATTTTCCTGAATCTCATCTACGACCTCTCCTGCACCGCCATCCCATGGGATAACGTGGACGAGGAATTCATTGCCAAACCCCGGAAATGGGATGCTTCCAGCGTGGGCAGCTTTATGATCTGGATCGGACCCACCAGCTCTATCTTCGACTTCACAACGTATATTTTCATGTACTTTGTGTTCTGCCGCTGTTCGTGTCCGGCGGCGTGCTGTTCAATGATCTGGCGGCTCATTACAGTGGAGCCCAGCTTGCCCTGATGCAGCACAGTACATCGGGATGTTCCAAGCCGGATGGTTCGTAGAGTCCATGTGGAGCCAGACGCTGGTCATCCACATGATCCGCACCCCAAAGCTGCCATTCATCCAGAGCCGGGCGTCCGCTCCGGTGACCATGCTGACCATGACCGGCATTGCGGTGCTGACCATCATCCCCTTTACCCCCTTTGGTGCAGCGCTGGGCTTTGTGGCACTGCCTGCGGCCTACTTTGCCTATCTGATCCCCTGCATCCTGCTGTATATGGTGCTTGCCACCAGCCTGAAAAAAGCCTACGTCCGCCACTATGGCGAGTTGCTGTAAAGGAGGGAAACCATGAACTGGAATGAACTTTGGATGACCGTATTCGGCACCACCCACTGGCTGGGTCTTGATCTGGGCTTCTGGGTGTCCTTGGCGGTGGTGGCCCTCATCGTGGTGGCCATGAACGCTGTGTTTTGGGGTATGAAGCCCCAGAAGAAACCGACAGACCCGCCCAAGGCGGTGTAACAAACGATGCCATAGATAAAATATCCCGGTCATTCCCCTGCGCTCAGCAGAGAGAATGACCGGGATATTTTTAGTGTGCACAGAAGTGAAAATAACATCTTGCTTTTTCTCGCAAAATGTGGTATATCCATTATACGAAACATTGCTTTGAAAGAACGCTCCACCGTTCAATGATGTATAAATGGGAGGTGCCCGCCATGACCGCCGTGATCTACGCCCGCTATTCCAGCGACAACCAACGCGAAGAATCCATTGAAGGCCAAATTCGTGAATGCACGGCCTATGCGGAAAAGAACGGCATCACCATCGTCAAGCACTACATCGACCGCGCCCTTTCCGCTAAAACTGACAATCGTCCGGAGTTCCAGCAGATGATAAAGGACAGCGAAAAGCGGCTGTTTGACATTGTGCTGGTCTGGAAACTTGACCGCTTTGCCCGAAACCGCTATGATTCGGCACACTACGAGTATCAGTTGGAGCGGAACCACGTCAAGCTGGTATCGGCCACCGAGCCGATTTCAGAAGGCCCAGCAGGTATTATGGTCAAGAGTATGCTCACCGGCATGGCTGAGTACTATTCCGCAGAACTTTCTGAAAAGGTCGTGCGCGGCATGACCGAGAATGTTCTGAAGGGTAAGTACAACGGCGGCACGATTCCCATTGGCTATACGGTAGACGAGGAAAAGTTCTTCCAGATTGACCCTTTGAAAGCTCCCTTTGTGGTAGAAGTCTTTCAGCGTTACAACGACGGTGCAACCATGAAAGAGCTGATGAACTGGCTGAACGACAGTGGCGTGACCACCAACCGCAATCAGAAGTTCACCTATAACAGTATTCAGACCTTGCTGACAAACCGCCGTTATATCGGCGAGAACCGTTTTAAGGACATTGTGATGCCGGACAGCATCCCGGTTATCATTGAGAAAGAACTGTTCGACAGTGTACAGGATAAAATCGCCAAGAACCGCCGCGCTCCGGTCGGCACAAAGCGGAGGACGATTATTTGCTGACGACCAAGCTGTTCTGTGGAATGTGTGGAGCGATGATGTTCGGCGAGTGCGGAACGAGTCGAAATAAGAACGTCCACCATTATTATAAATGTGCTAATGCCAAGCGCACCAAGACCTGCAAGAAAAAGACCGTCCGCAAAGAGTGGCTGGAAGATCTGGTAGTCTGCGAAACCATGAAGATGATTCATGACGATGACTGCATCCAGTCTATCGTGGATGCGGTGATGATTCTTCAAGAACAGGAGAACACGGTGCTGCCCCTGCTGGAAAAGCAGATGAAGGATATAGAGAACGGCATCGAGAATCTGTTAAATGCGATTCAGGCAGGTGTACTGACCAGCTCGACCAAAGGACGCTTGGAAAAGTTGGAGGCTCAGCAGAAAGAGTTGGAAATTCGCATCGCGGAAGAAAAGCTGGCGAAACCGAAAGTCAGCGCAGATTTTGTGAAATTTTGGCTCACCAACTTTCGCAAGCTCGACCCGAACGTGAAAAGCCACCGGGAAACGCTTATCAACACGTTCGTGAACGCTGTTTATCTCTATGATGAAAAAGTTTTGATTACATTCAACTACAAAGACGGCACAAAAACCATCACTTTCGATGAAATCGCCGCCAAAGATGCCCCAGAGGGCAATGGTTCGGATTTGGGTTGCTTCGCTCCACCATACAGTTCGTACTCGAACCCGATTCTTTACGAAAAAGGGTTCGGGTACGTTTTTTGTTTATCGGAGGTTCTGCGGAAGGACTACTCGGAACGGTAAACGAGCAAAGGCAGGGTATCACTATGATAGTGGTATCCTGCCTTTTGCTTTGCGGAATCAAGTTCGCTTTGTGCGAACTTGATCGCCACCTATATGGCGCATTGAGGGCAATTGCTGCGTACGTGCGTACCGGGAGCCTGTACACCTCTGGCAAGATGTAACACACTAGACTTTGTTCCAAAGTCCGTGTGCTAAGGGGGCAGGCTCCTTAGAATTCCTGTGGAGTGTGTACGCACGTACGCAGAAAAATGACAAAATTTCACTATATCAGGGTATTCTTTTCTTGGTAGGTGTGATATACTCGGCTTAGTTCAACAAATCGAAAGTTGACAAAGGAGTTGAACTGATATGAAAAAGAAAATCATCATATTGCTGTCTGTTGTTATAATTCTTTTGATGGGCATTGTTGTATGGTTTAATATTCCACTCGACTTGATGGACTTAGACCCTAATGAGGTTATGGAAATAGTTGTTTTCAATGGCAATAGCGGAAACGCAACACATATTACCGACAAAGAGCAGATTCAGCATATTGTCGAAAATTTGAATGGCGTCGAAGTAAAGCGGTCAAAGCATCTTTGGGATATATGGGATATAGTTTCAGAGTTACTATTTATTTGTCTGATGGCAACGAGGCAGGCGATTGGAATAATTTTATTATCAATTCAGATGATACAATTAGAAAAGATCCATTTTTCTATTCTATTACAAAGGGAAATATTGATTACAGCTATATTGAAGGTATCGTAGAATAACAAAAATTCCCGTTTGCCGTACTCGTTTCCAGCAGGGTCTGGGGCAGGCACGCCCCAACAAGAACATTTCAAAACGCGGGAGCGTTGCAGAAGTGCAGTCCCGGAAGGGCACAACATTTTCAAGAATTGAAAATTTGTGGCCACGGGACGGTTCTTGCTCTCCCCTTTTTCGCTGCGTTTCGTAATTTTCACATTTCAATCTGCTCGCAGATTGTTGACAAGCTGCGCTTAACTCGATACTATAAAGGCAACCCAAACATACTGCCAAGGAGGTGCAACCATGACCGCTGTGATCTACGCCCGCTATTCTTCCGACAGCCAGCGCGAAGCTCCATTGAAGGGCAGCTGCGCGACTGCAAGGACTACGCCGAGAAGAACGGTATCACCGTGGTCGGCACCTACATTGACCGTGCCTACTCTGCCAAAACGGATGACCGCCCAGACTTTCAGCGGATGATCAAGGACAGCGGAAAGAAAATCTTCGACGTAGTTCTGGTCTGGAAGCTGGACCGCTTTGCCCGGAACCGATTCGATGCCGTGAACTACAAGTACCAGCTGGAAAAGAACGGTGTCCATCTGGTGTCTGCCATGGAACCCATCTCGCAGGGACCTGAAGGCATTATGGTGGAGAGTATGCTTATCGGCATGGCGGAATACTATTCCGCCGAACTCGCCCTGAAAGTGGCGCGCGGTGAGCGCGAAAATGCCCTCCAGTGCAAGTACAACGGCGGCGTGGTGCCGCTGGGCTTCACCATTGGCAAGGAGGACAGGCTGTACCATATCGACCCGGAAACGGCTCCCATCGTGCAGGAGATCTTCACCCGGTATGCCGACGGCGAACCGGCTGAGAAGATTGCGGCATCCCTGAACGAGCGCGGCCTGCGTACCCGCACCGGAAAGCCGTTCGTGAAGAACAGCTTCTTCCAGATCTTCCGCAACCGCCGCTACATCGCGAATACCGCTACAAGGACATCGTGACGCCAGGCGGCATTCCGGCCATTGTTGACAAGGACTTGTTCGACCGGGTGCAGCAGCGTTTCGAGCAAAACAGGATCGCCCACGGTCGGCCTGCAAAAGAGGATGTGAGCTATCTGCTAACCACCAAGCTGTTCTGTGGCAAGTGCGGTACGCTCATGGGCGGCGAGAGCGGCACCAGCCACATGGGAAATACCTACTATTACTACAAGTGCGGCAATGCCAAACGCCACGGCAAGGCGCACTGCGACCTGAAAGCCATCCGCAAAGAGCCGCTGGAACGGTTCGTGGTGGAGACTGCCATCAAGGTGATTTTCAGCGATGAAATCATCGAACGGCTGATAGATTTAGTCATGGAAGCCCAGCAGAAGGAGAACACCCGGCTGCCTATTCTGAAAGACCAGCTCCGTGATACGGAGAAGCGGCTGGCAAACCTTCTGGAAGCTATTGAACAGGGCGTCCTGACCCCGACCACCAAGCAGCGGTTGGACGAGCTGGAAGCCCGGAAAGAAGCCCTGAACACCAGCATTCTGGAAGAAGAGCTGAAAAAGCCCGTCCTGACCCGTGAGTGGATTCGGTTCTGGCTTGAAAAATTCCGCAAGGGTGACGTGGGCAGCACGGAACACCAGCGGCAGATCATTGATACCTTTGTCAACTCGGTCTACGTCTTTGATGACCGGGTCGTACTCAATTTCAACTTCACGGATGATGCCAAAACGGTCACCCGTGAGGAAGTGTTGGGTTCGAGTGCTGTGGACAATGCTCCACCAAACCAAGAGCCTCTGACTTAGGTCAGGGGCTTTTTTGTTGCATCACCCACCAACCCACGTCAGAGCAGGACGGTACAGGACTCGAACAGGGCGGCTCTGACGACGCCAAGTCGGCAGAGTAAGCAATCAGCCCGTTGGGCTGTTGCTTAGCCCGCGGTTCCTGGACCCGTAGGAATGTCTACCAAGGTCGTACGAACCCGATTCTCTATGAGAAAGGTTCGGGTACGTTTTTTGTTTACAGGAGGTTTTGAGAAAGGGCTACTCGGCCCATAAGCCGGAATGTGAAAGGATGAGAAGATGATCTTTTTAGAAACAAATCGGCTCAGACTAAGAAATGTAAGTCCTAAAGATGCGATTCAGATGGTTGATTATCGAAATAACGAGCGATGCTCGAAATATCAACGAGGCCAGACGAAAGATTATAAGGATATTGTTGCTTTGATCGAGCGTAATAAAGACAATGCCCTGAATATCGCATCGCCGACTATGATTAGTGTTGCATTAAGAGAAACGGATGTCATGATTGGCGAAATTGTCGTTATGCCTAACGAGGGCACAATTTCTTTAGGGTACACATTTTCTTATAAAGTTCACCGAAACGGTTACGCCTATGAAGCCTTGTCCTCTTTAATTGAGTATTTACACAAGCACTATCCTCAGTGGGATTTTATCTGTTTTACTGAAAGAGAGAACATTCCAAGTATGAGCCTTTTGAAGAAGCTGGGATATACGAATTTGGGTTATCTGCCGTCAAAGAATTCTCAAGTATTTGGAAAGTGGCTTCGCCAGGACACATTAGAAGAAATCACAAGTGCGGTTCGATAACTCCTGGTTTATCGCAACCTCAGAAGCAGGGTTTGGGGCACCGCACGCCCCAACAAGAAGCTGTTCCAAAGGGAGCAAGAATTTTCAACAACTGAAAATTTGTGGCCACGGGACGGTTCTTGCTCTCACGCTTTCACTCTCTTTGCGATTTTCTTTCTTGCTCTCACGCTTTCACTCTCTTTGCGATTTTCTTTCTTGAAAGTCTATCGTTCTTTCGTTATAATAAAACTGAAAGAAGGTGGGCATTATGACTTTGCAATATTTTGTCACAGCATCCGATACGGGCAATAGGATT
>ENA-OQCN01001204-OQCN01001204.1-human-gut-metagenome-genome-assembly--contig:-NODE-1204-length-12984-cov-2.279692_pt1 | contig 12984 bp, 16 predicted proteins | sample MGYA00242497_ERZ504576 | MGnify/ENA primary metagenome ERZ504576 (study PRJEB26092, sample SAMD00036296) | human gut metagenome | host: Homo sapiens | study: EMG produced TPA metagenomics assembly of...
TTATTATTATTTAGGTGGGGATTTAAAAATGTTAAAGAAAACAAAAATCGTTTGCACAATGGGTCCTAACTATGACAATGGTACTGAACTTTTAGAAAACGTTATTGAAAACGGCATGAACGTTGCTCGTTTCAACTTCTCTCATGGTGACTATGCAGAACATGAAGAACGTATTAATAAAGTTAAAGAAGTTTCCAAAAAAATGGGTAAAACTGTATCTTTAATGCTTGATACAAAAGGACCTGAAATGCGTCTTGGCGATTTTGCTGAAGGTAAAGTATACCTTAAAAAAGGTAATAAATTCACTTTAACTAATGATGACATTCCAGGTGACGAAACTCATGTTTCCATCAATCACAAAAAACTTTACACAGAAGTTAAACCAGGTAATACTTTTATTACTTTCTGATGGTCTTGTAGGTCTTCATGTTGACGAAATCGTAGGTAAAGACATCGTTTGCACAATTTTAAATGATGGTCCTATGAGCACTCGTAAACGTGCTGCAGCTCCTGGTGTATCCCTCGGTCTTCCTGCTATTTCTGAACAAGATAGAAACGATATCATTTTCGGTATTGAACATGATATGGATTTCGTAGCAGCTTCCTTCATCCAACGTGCTGAAGACGTTGAAGCTATCCGTGCTCTTATTAAAGAACATGGCGGACACATGGAAATCATTTCCAAAATCGAATGTGTTGAAGCTGTTAAAAATATTGATGCTATCATCGCTGCTTCCGACGCTATCATGGTTGCTCGTGGTGACCTTGGTGTTGAAATGCCAGCTGAAGAAGTTCCACTTATTCAGAAAGATATCATCAAAAAATGTAACAAACTTGGCAAACCAGTTATCGTAGCTACTCAGATGCTTGAAACTATGACTTCTAACCCACGTCCAACTCGTGCAGAAGCTTCTGACGTTGCTAACGCTATCTTTGATGGTGCAGACGCTATCATGCTTTCTGGTGAATCCGCTAATGGTGATTATCCATTAGAAGCTGTTTCTACAATGAACGTTATTGCTAAACGTGTAGAACAAGCTCTTGAATACAAAGAAATCTTCGTATCCAAAGGTTTCACTCATCACAATGTTTCTACAACTGATGTTATCGCTCATGCTACAGTACAGATGGCTTATGAACTTAGTGCACAAGCTATCATCACTCCAACTGAAAGCGGTTACACTTCTAAAGTTGTATCCAAATATCGTCCAAAAGCTACAATCATCGCTTATACTCCAAATGATCGTGTAGCTCGTCACTTAAATCTTCGTTGGGGCGTTGTTCCAGTAGAAGGTAAAGCTTGGGACGATGTTGATGAAATGATCGCAACAGCTACTGCTGCATCTGTTCGTCAGGGCATTGTAAAACAGGGTGATAAAACAATCATCACTTCTGGTATGAAATTCGGTGAAGGTAACACAAGCACAATCCGTGTTCATACTATCTAATCGGATTTAGTAGATTTTAAACACATGTGTTAATGATTAAAATAACCTTAGGGCAAAAATGCTCTAAGGTTATTTTTTTTATTAATTATTAAGTTGATTTTTATTTATAATAAATATTGATAATCCATATCAATTATGATAATATATAAATGAATTAAGAATAAAAATCATTTGCTTAAAATATTATCAAAGGAGATATTTAAATGATATTTAATAAATTAAAAATCGAAAAAGTAATTGGTAGAGAAATTATTGACTCTAGAGGAAATCCAACTGTAGAAGCTGAAGTAATTTTAGCAGATGGAACAGTTGGCAGAGGTTGTGCTCCTAGTGGTGCATCTACAGGCGTATTTGAGGCTTTAGAACTTCGTGATGGAGATAAAACACGTTATAATGGAAAAGGTGTTTTAAATGCTGTAGAAAATATTAATACTATCATTAATAATGCTTTAGTAGGAAAAGATGCTTCTGATATTTATGCTGTGGATAATGCTATGATAGAAGCTGATGGAACAAAAGATAAATCAAATTTAGGTGCAAATGCTATTTTAGCGGTATCAATAGCTAGTGCACAAGCTGCTAGTAAATCTTTAGGTATTCCACTTTATCGTTATTTTGGTGGCATTAATGGTAATAGATTACCTGTGCCAATGATGAATATCTTAAATGGTGGCGCACATGCAACTAATACAGTAGATATTCAAGAGTTCATGGTTATGCCAGCAGGTGCTCCAAGCTTTAGAGAAGCACTTCGTTGGTGTAGTGAAGTTTTTCATGCTTTACAAAAATTATTGAAGGATAGAAACTTAGCAACATCTGTTGGTGATGAAGGTGGATTTGCTCCAAATCTTTCTAGTGATGAGGAGACTATTGAAGTAATTTTAGAAGCAGTAAAAATAGCAGGATATGAACCTGGTAAAGATTTTATGATTGCTATTGATGCAGCTGCTAGTGAATGGAAAGGCAGTAAAATAGGAGAGTATATCTTGCCTAAATCTGGTAAAAAATTTACTACTGATGAATTAATTGCTCATTGGAAAATGTTAGTGGAAAAATATCCAATTGTTTCTTTAGAAGATGGTCTTGATGAAGAAGATTGGGAAGGTTGGAAAAAATTAACAGATGCTATTGGCGATAAAGTTCAGCTTGTAGGTGATGATTTATTTGTAACTAATACAGAAAGATTATCTCGTGGTATAAAAGAAGGAGCAGGAAATTCTATTTTGATTAAGTTAAATCAAATTGGCTCTATTTCTGAAACTTTAGAAGCTATTAAAATGGCTCATAAAGCTGGTTATACTGCTGTTACTTCTCATCGTTCTGGAGAAACAGAAGATACTACTATAGCTGATTTAGCAGTGGCTTTAAATACTTGTCAGATTAAAACTGGAGCACCTAGCAGAAGTGAACGCGTAGCAAAATATAATCAATTATTGAGAATTGAAGAGGATTTAAAACAATCTGCTGTATATCCTGGATTTGATGCATTTAATCAAAAACATTAATATTGATAAAATAAAAAAGAAGTGGTACATATAAATACCACTTCTTTTTGTATTTAAATAATCTATCAAATAAGGTCATAAACAATACGAGTATTTCCTATTTGAATAATATCTCCAGGGCATAAACAGAAATTAGTTATAGGTCTATCATTAACAAATGTACATTAAACTATTAGCATCACGAAGAATGTGTCTACCATGTTCAAAGGTAATATAGGCATGAAGTCTAGATACATTTACATCTGTTAAAAGAAATTCATTTTTATCACGTCTGCCAAGATGAATTTGATTACAACCAAAAGCTAAATAAGAGTCTTTATCTGGTCCTTCAATAATAGTTAAAGAAGCAAAATTTAGAGCTTGTTGTTTATGTGAAGGATTAGTTATTTCTTTTATATCAAGGTTTGGGACAATAATTGTACCTTGTTCTAAATCATTTACATTATCATTGTCTGTATCAGAAGTTTTATCGCTATTAAATTTAGCTGTTATTTCACAAACGCCTAATTTAAATTTAGGAGATTTTATAATATGGATAGTTGGTAATGTTTCCATAAAATAATCTTTTTGAATGACAGATTTATAGAGAAATAATTTTAAATGATTTTGTGTTTCTATATTATTTAATTGGTTAAAATCTTCATCACTCATAGTAATTGTAAATTTATCAGGAACAAAAATAGCACGATTTACACGTTTTTTCTGACGGATTAAAATACGGTCAATAATTTTTTCTATTTCTGCCATCTGTAGATTACTTGAGAATTTACGATTAAAAAAACCTTCAATATTTTTTTTCAAGAAAATTTTTCCATACGTGAAAAAAACAATAAAAATTCAACTCCTAGAGTTTTTATTTTGCTAAATGTTTATTACGCAATTGACCACATGCTGCTTGAATATCTGTGCCCATTCTTGACGAATGGTAGCTGTGAGATGATGGTCATTTAAATACTTAGCGAAAGCTTTTATTCTAGCTAAAGAAGGACGATTGTAATTACGCTCTTTGACTGGATTGATAGGGATTAAGTTCACATTAGCTAATTGATTTTTTAAGAGTTTACATAATTCTACTGCTTCAGTCATGTTATCATTGTATTTATCAATTAAGATATATTCATAAGTTATGCGTCTTTTAGTAGTATTAGCATAATTTACAGCAGCTTTAATTACTTCTTCAATAGGATAGCGTTTGTTTATAGGCATTAGCTCTGTACGCAATTCATTATTCGGTGCATGTAAGGAAATTGATAAGGTAATAGGTAGATTTTCTTGAGCTAATTTATTTATTCCCGGCACGATACCAGATGTGGAAATTGTGATATTGCGATAACCTAAATTTAAGCAATAAGGCTCATGTACTAAACGAATGAAGTTTAATACATTATCATAATTGAGCATAGCTCACCAGAACCCATGATTACTATATTATTGATTTGTTCGCCTGTTTGATTTAATAATTCTTGAATGAACATTGCTTGAGCTAAAATTTCACCTGTGGATAAGTTTCTAGCCATGCCGTGAAGCGTAGAAGCACAGAAACTACAGCCCATATTACAACCTGCTTGAGAAGAAACACAGATACTATTGCCATAAGGTTGACGCATTAAAACTGTTTCTACACCGATACCATCGCCAAATTCTAATAAAAATTTAGTTGTTTTGCCATCACTGGAGTCTAGTCTATCACAAGATTTTGCACGTTCAATAGTAAATTCTTGTGCCAATTTTTCACGTAAATCTTTAGAAAGATTGGTCATTTCATTAAAAGATGTAGCATGTTTTTGATAGAGCCACTCAATAATTTGTTTTGCTCTAAATTTTGGTAGGTTTAAATCTGTGATTAGTGAAGTAAGTTCAGTTAAATTTAAGCCAAAAATATTGGTCATTATAAATTCCCTTCTAAAATAAATATAAATAATAATTAAGATTTTTATACTTTTTTGTACATACGAGCTATAAAGAAGCCATCTGTATTATCTTTATATGGCATTAATTGTAATGTTTTCTCTTTGCTTTTTGTTTTAAATGGTAAATATTTGCGGATATCTTCTAAAACAAAATCTGGATGTTTAGCTAAAAATTGATTAATGATTTCTATATTTTCTTGTGGCATGATTGTACAAGTACTATAGACTAATACACCTTGAGGTTTTACAGCCCGAGCAGCTGACTCTAAGATAGCTAATTGAAGAGGTGGTAATTTTTCAAAGATTTCTGCTGTTTTGTTCCAGCGGGAGTCAGGTTTACGGCGAAGTACGCCCATTCCAGAACATGGTGCATCAACTAATACTTTATCTGCTTGATTTTTATATTGATTGCCGATTTCACGAGCATCTAATAATTTAGGCTCAATGATGTTGATACCTAATCTATTAGCATTATCTTGAATTAGTTTTAATTTATGTTCGTAGATATCACAAGCTATGATTTTTCCTTTATTTTGCATCAAAGTAGCCATATGTGTAGTTTTACCACCAGGGGCACTACATGTATCAATGATAAATTCATTAGGTTTAGGATCAACTACATGAGCTACAAGCATAGAACTTTCATCTTGCACTTGGGCAAAACCATTTTGTAATGGTGCTAGTTGATTTAAAGAAGTGTGTGTTTTACAAATAATTCCTTCTGGTGCTAATTTGGAAGGAATAACTTCACAACCTGCATTTATAAGCTCTGTGATTAATTCTTGTCGTGTTGTTTTTAAAGTATTGGTACGCAATACAAGTGGAGCATTAGTATTATTGAATTGACAAAGCTTGATAGCAGCTTCACTACCAAAAGTATGAATGAATTTTTTTACTAGCCAAAGAGGGTGTTGTTCTCTGATAGCTAATTCACTAGCTTTATTGCCTGTAGGCATAGCGTATTTTTCTGGTTGGCGGATTAAGTTACGCAAAACGCCATTTACAAATTTTGCAGAACCTTGATTAGAATATTTTTTAGCAAGATTTACAGCTTCATTGCAAGCTGCTGATTCAGGAATTTTGTCCATGAATACAATTTTGATAAATACCTAATCGCAATATATTAATAATTGTTGGTTCAATTTTATTTAAAGGTCTATTTACAAATTTTTTTAAAATCCAAAGTAGAGTATCGCCTGCTTTTACTGTACCATAAACCAATTCAGTGATGAAACGGCGGTCTTGGTCGGATAATTGATTTTTTTGCAAATGGCGTGATAGGGATATATTAGCATAAGCTTGTTGAGTATATACTTCATTTAAAATATTTAAAGCAACTTCACGAGCGTTCATAAAATCTCCTTTGCATTTAGTAAACTAAAAAAGACGCTAAGAAAAGCGCCCCTTGAGAATACGTATTTATATTAATATATAATCTTGGTTACAAATTTATTATATAATATAGGTAGAAGCTATGCAAGTTATGTGAGAAATAAAGTAAAAATAAGATGATATCTAATTTAATTTATGAGAAAAGATTAACTTTCCTATATGTTTCTGTTAATTTTCATCTATTTTGTTATACTTTATCATAGTAAGTGTAACAAAGGGAGATGATTATTATTTTTTGTCCTAATTGTGGTAACCAGATAAATGATAATGAAAAATTTTGTTCTAAATGTGGAAATCAAATTAAGCAAGATAGCCAAGATAATAATGAGCAAATGAAGCAAAGTGAAAAAACAATAAGTAACAATATCAGTCAAAATGTAGATACTGAAAAGAATTATACAAAATATAAGTATATAGGTATTTTTTATCGCTGTAATTTTATTACTAGGGTTGGTTTCTTTTGGTGCGTATAGTTATTTTGCTCATAAAGATACAAAACAAGTTGAGCAAAATGTAACGGTAGAGCAAAATAAAGAAAATACTGCAAGTGAAGATAAAAATAATGCAGTTAAAGAAGATGTTAAACAACCAGTAGAGGATATTGTTAATTTAGAATATACTCAAAATGATAAATTTATATTAGGCGATAAGGAAGTAGCTAAGATATCTTTTAAAAATGTAGGTAATAATTGCTCAGTTATGCTAGATGATAAAAATCAAGTTTTAATGAATTTTTATAACAGATGTATTAGTACCAGATTTAAGTATAAAAGAGATAAAATTGGCAAATTCCGATAAACTTTTCTATGAAGTAAAATGTACAGCAGGGCTCATGCAAAATTAGAAGGTTATTGGCTAGTAGGCAAAAAAGATGACAAGTGGACTGTATTTATTTCTATGGATAATCTAAAGAGTTTTGGTATAAATCCAGATAAGTATTATAATATGGATAATAAAATTGTAAATGGAAACTCATCATCAATTGTTTTCATTTAGAAGTTCCTGAAGGAAAATCTATGGCGGAAGGTAAAAAAGTTGATGATTGCTATGTAAAAGTAGATTGGGATAATAATAAACAGACTTTTAGAATGTATTGATAAAAGTAAATAGTAAAAGCAATATAAAAGACGTATACAAATAAATGTATACGTCTTATTTTTATATCTTAATCGTCATAAATGCCTTTTAATAAAGTTTCTTTACGTAAAGATAAACATTCGCAATTTCTATCTTGTTGGGCTAAAGAACGAATTGTATCTAAAAGAATTTTGCTGATCATAGGTGCATCATCATAGAAGATATCTTCTAATACTTGATGAGACCATGGTTTGATACCTTCGCCATAATTTACTACATAATAAAGACCAGCATAACAAGCTCCAATTTCACGAGCGAGATATACTTCAGGGCAGATGGATTGACCTACGATATCTGCATGACCATTTAACATAGCGATTTCCGCAGGGCTTTCAAAATGGCGACCGTCTGTATTAGCATAAGTGCCACGTGTAAAAATTCTACCGCTGAAATGCTTATGTGTATTTTTGATTAATTCTTCACGCATTTGAGGGCAAAGTGCATCACGCATAACAAGTAAATATTTGCCTTCAAGTCCAACATCTTTGCGAACGGACATATCAAGATAATCATCAGGAATGAGAAAATCTCTAGTATCTAATAATTTATTGATAGTACCTACGCCACCTTCAGAGAAAATGCGTTTTACACCGGCTTCGCGGAAAGTCCAGAATAATTGGCGGGAAGCATCAGCACGATTGACACCACTTCTCCAACCATGCATTTTACAAGTTAAAACGCGTGTACCTGCTATTTCAAATAAGCGAAGTTCAGTAGTTTTGCCATAAGGTGTATCAAAAACCATGCGGTCTTGAATTATTTTTACATCATCACATTTAGCACCTAATGGAAAATTGCTGGATAATGTGCCAGAACCACCGATAATGGCAAAATCGGCTTGAGGAATGTTTTGTGTATTCATAAAAAATCTCCTTAATTAAATTTTATTAAAATCGACGAATGATATTATATTCTGTATCACGTTGAGCTGCTTTAAAATCAGCTTTTTCGATTGTATTTACCATTTTGTCAATGGACATTTGATAAGCAGTACCGGCTGCACGAACGACATTTTCTTCAAGCATGATACTACCTAAATCATCAGCACCAAAGGCTAATGTTATTTGTCCAATTTGTTGACCTTGTGTAACCCAAGAGCCTTGAATATGAGAGATATTATCAAAATAGAGTCTAGATACGGCTAGAGTTTTTAGATATTCCCATGAGGATAATTTATTGCCACCTAATTGAGTATTTCCAGGTTGGAAAGTCCACATGATGAAAGCTCTGAAGCCACCTGTTTTATCTTGAAGGTCGCGGACACGTCGCATATGTTCAATGCGTTCTTCAATAGTTTCGCCGAGTCCTAAAACCATAGTAGCTGTACTTTCCATGCCGATAGAGTGAGCAGTTTCCATTACTTTTAGCCAATCATCTGTCATGATTTTTTAGGGCTACAATTTTACGCACGCGGTCAACTAAGATTTCAGCTCCACCACCTGGAAGTGAAGCAAGACCAGCAGAACGTAAATCTTGTAGAGTTTCTTTGATAGATTTATTAGCTATCTTGGAAAAATGAAGTATTTCCGCAGGAGAAAAAGAATGGATTACAATATCAGGAAAGGCTGTTTTAATGGTATTAATCATATTTAGGTAATATTCAAAAGGTAAAGAAGGGTGTAGTCCTCCTTGTAACATGACTTGCGTACCACCAGCTTCTTGAGTTTCCTTTACTTTTTGTAAAATAGTTTCTATGGGCAATAAATAAGCGTCTTTGCGATTTTCGCGACGGAAAAAAGCACAGAAACGACATTCATTGAGGCAAACATTAGTGTAGTTAATATTGCGGTCTACAATGAAGGTAACAGTGTTGCCAGGATGTTTTTCTTGGCGGATTTTATTTGCTTGTTGACCTAATTCTAAAATATCACCATGTTTTAAAAGGTCAATAGCTTCTTTATCAGAAAGTCTGTTCATTAATCATACCTCTAATTTATTTTATTTTTCGATATAAAGAATCACGTTGAACAGGTGTATAGCCTGTTTCGGTGATGATTTTTTGCAATTGTGTAGTAGTCATTTTCTGACCTGTTTTAGCACCAGCAGCATGAATGATTTGTTCTTCTTCAACTGTACCATCTAAATCATCAGCACCAAAAGCAAGGGCTAATTGAGCGATAGGCAAGGTGAGCATCATCCAAAAGGCTTTGATATGAGGAATGTTATCCAATACGAGTCAGAAATAGCGATAAAACGCAAGCTTTCATAAGATGTAATAGGTTTTATATTGTCTAATTGAGTATTTTGCGGATGAAATGGGAATGAAATAAAAGCTTGGAAACCATGTGTTTCATCTTGAATTTCTCTAAGTGTGAATAAATGCTGTAATCTTTGTTCTATAGTTTCAATATGACCATAGAGTTCAGAAGCATTAGTTTTCATACCAAGTTTATGAGCTGTTTTTATAGTTTCAATCCATTCTTGTGTATTGGCTTTATTTGGGCAGATTTTAGCACGGATTTCATCATTTAAAATTTCAGCTCCACCACCTGGGAGAGAATCAAGACCTGCTTGTTGTAAAATAGTTAAGACTTCGTAAATGCTTTTTTGAGAAATCTTGGCAAAATGAACTATTTCCACAGGTGTAAAAGCTTGAATATGCACGTTAGGTAAAAGTTTTTTTATGGATTTGATGATTTCTATATAGTAATTAAAATCATTAGTAGGATGTAGAGAGCTTACAATGTGTATTTCTGTTAATCCTTTGACATGAGCGATAGTATCTTTGATTTTAGTTTCAACATCTTCTTTAGTTAAGACAAAACCTCGTTTATCACCATCTTCGCAAGAGAAAGCACATAGAGGGCAATTAGCAGTGCAGATATTGGATAAATTTATATGGCGGTTGATATTATAATAGACTTCTTTTTGGCTATGACGTTCTTTGGCTTTTCTTGCCATGTAGCTAAGTCTAAAATATCAGCGTGTTTGTATAGATATAGTGCTTCATCAAAAGATAAACGCTCTCCATTTTGAGCTTTTGTTATAGCTTGTTGATTGATATTCATAAATAAAAATCCTTTACAAAATAATTAGCTTAATATGTTCTGATTATATTGAAATTGCAATCACATTCAGCAGGTATTCTGCCTGTTTGTTTAATTAAATTGATTAAATTATCACGAGTGAGTGCTTTTGGTGAATTTGCTCCAGCATCGTGCATAATTTTTTCTTCGCTGATAGTGCCGTCTACATCATTTGCACCAAAGCCTAAAGCTAATTGAGCGATAGGTAAAGTGAGCATTACCCAATATGCTTTGATATTATGAATATTATCAAGCATTAATCTACAGATAGCCATAGTTTTTAAATCGTCCCAAACATTAGTGCGATGAACAGTTTTACCTAATTTTGTATTGGCAGGGTGGAATGGGAAGCAAATAAATGTCTGAATGCCACCTGTTTCATCTTGAAGATTGCGAAGTGTGATTAAATGGTTGACACGTTCTTCAATAGTTTCAATATGACCATAGAGCATGGAAGCGTTTGTCTTGATACCAAGCTGATGAGCAGTGCGAGAAACTTCTAACCATTCTTGAGCTGTAGCTTTATTAGGGCAGAGTTTCTGACGAATTCGGTCATTTAAAATTTCAGCTCCACCACCTGGCATAGCTTCAATGCCTGCATCTTTTAATTCTTGTAATACTTCACGAATGGATTTTCCAGAAATCTTAGCAAAATGAGTGATTTCCACGCCAGTAAAACCTTTTAAATGAAGTTGAGGAAATTCTTTTTTGAGCATTTTAATGATATCTACATAATAAGAAAAAGGCCAATCAGGATGTAATCCACTTACAATATGAAGATTTTTCATATTTGGATCTTTGCAAGCATTGGCTACTTTATTATAAATTTGCTCCATAGTCATAGCATACGCTTTTTTATCTGTAGCTTCACAACCGAAAGCACAAAAATCACAAAGAGCTGTGCAAATATTAGTTAAATTTAAATGACAATTTACATTGTAATAAACGTAATCTCCGCTGATACGTTTACGTACTAAATCTGCAAGATAACCTATGCGAGCAAGGTCATTGGAAGCAAAAAGAGCCAACCCATCTTCTTTTGTTAGACGCTCATTATTTAAAATCTTTTGTTCTATTTTATCTAATGTATTAATCACGAGAACACCTCTTAAGTTAAAAAATTCACTTATTAGATTTTACTCTTTTTTTATATATGTATCAACTATAATTATTGAATAGGAAAATAAGTTTTATAAATATTATTAGTGAATAAAATTTTGTGCTATAATAAAAAATACTTATTAATTTTGATGAGGAAGGATTTTTATGGATAATTTGATTTTTAGCTTGAATGCGACTATACCAGTCTTTTTGATGATGGTATTGGGTATGATTTTTCGTAAAATAGGATTATTTGATGAAGCTTTTATTACAAAAATGAATAAATTTGTATTTGTGGTGGCTTTGCCTGCATTATTATTTGAAGATATTGGCTCAGCTAATTTTTATGAAGCTTGGGATACTACATATGTTTTATACTGTTTTGGGGCAACTTTGCTTAGTATATTGATTTCTTTTTTTATTTCTATACCTTTTAGAAAAAATGTTTCTCAAGGTGAATTTGTGCAGGCTGCATATCGCAGTAGTGCTGCTATAATCGGTATGGCTTTTGTACAAATATTTATGGTGATTATGGTATGGCGTCTTTGATGATAATAGGTACGGTGCCTTTGTATAATGTGATGGCGGTTGTTGTATTGCCTTATTGAAACCTGGTCAAAGTTAGTTTAACTTTTGCCTTGATGAAAAAAACTATTAAAGGTATTATTACTAATCCTATTATATTAGGTATAGTAGTGGGCGTTATTTGGTCACTTTTGAAAATTCCAACTCCAGTGATTGTACATAAGACTGTATCTTTGCTTGCTGTTTTGGCTACACCTATGGGGCTTATGGCTATGGGAGCAGCATTTAAGTTTCAAGGATTTAGTCAAAATATAAAGCCTATTATTGTTTGTAGTGTTATGAAATTAGTTGTATTTGTAGTGTTATTTATGCCATTTGCTATTTATTTAGGCTTTACAGAAAGTAAATTGGTCGCAGCATTGATTATGTTGGGTTCAGCTACAACTGTAAGCTGCTATATCATGGCGAGGAATATGGGACACGACGGTAATTTGACTGCTGGAGCAGTAATGTTAACAACCCTCGGAAGTGCGTTTTCATTGACTTTTTGGCTCTATGTGTTAAAGTGTATGAACTTAGTATGAAATAGCTCAAAAAGGGCATTTGTTACCATTTTAAAACGATGTATATTTTTAAATTATTAAATTGTTAGTAGGTTTTTGTATAATTATTTAGTTTAATTTTATACTATATTAGGATATAAAAAATAGATTTAATTCTTTGAAGAAGATAATTTTATTTTTATAAGATTCAAGATTATTAATAAGATAATCAATTTCTTTGTTTTTTAGTAAACTAAGAGAATTATTAAACATATAAAAACCACTTGTATTTTTACGTAATTTATTTAATAAGTAATTTATACTATCTAAGTCATTGGTAAAATATTCATTGGCATTGTCTATATGGTAAAAAATATATAGTATTGTACTAAAATTAG
>ENA-OQCN01001206-OQCN01001206.1-human-gut-metagenome-genome-assembly--contig:-NODE-1206-length-12978-cov-3.491713_pt1 | contig 12978 bp, 15 predicted proteins | sample MGYA00242497_ERZ504576 | MGnify/ENA primary metagenome ERZ504576 (study PRJEB26092, sample SAMD00036296) | human gut metagenome | host: Homo sapiens | study: EMG produced TPA metagenomics assembly of...
CTGGACGTCCGATCGGAGCACGTCCTTCACCACCTCCGTGTGGATGGTCATTCGGTTCATAACAGAACCGCGGACTGTTGGGCGAACGCCATATGACGTTTACGTCCTGCTTTACCGATGTTAACTAAGTTGTGGTCACCGTTTCCGATAACACCGATGGTTGCGCGGCATTTTAAAGGTACCATACGCATCTCGCCTGAAGGAAGACGAAGTGTTGCATATTTTCCTTCTTTTGCCATTAACTGAGCGCTCATACCAGCGGAACGAACTAACTGTCCGCCCTTGCCCGGATATAACTCAACGTTGTGTACCTGAGTACCGACTGGGATATTCTCAAGCGGTAAGCAGTTACCAACACGAACTTCTGCTGTTGCACCACTCATAACAGTCATTCCGTCTGTTAATCCCTGTGGAGCAAGGATATAAGCTTTCTCACCATCTGCGTAGCAGATTAAAGCGATGTTAGCTGTTCTGTTCGGATCGTACTCGATTCCGACTACTTTAGCCGGGATTCCATCTTTACCGTTTCTCTTGAAATCGATAACTCTGTATTTTCTTCTGTTTCCACCACCATGGTGTCTTACAGTGATTTTACCCTGATTGTTACGACCAGCATTCTTCTTTAAAGAAGTTACCAGAGATTTTTCCGGAGTTGTTTTTGTGATCTCGGAGAAATCAGAGCCAGTCATATTTCTTCTGGAAGGTGTATATGGGTTATATGTCTTAATTCCCATTGTTGTTCTCCTTTCGATGTTTGTTATCGCGCATCGCTGCGCTTAGGTTGCAATCGAACGTTGTTTTTCTTACAGACCAGCGAAGATCTCGATGTCTTTGCTGTCTTCTGTTAACTGTACGATAGCTTTCTTTGTCTTAGCAGTTTTTCCGTAAACCATTCCACGTCTTTTATTTTTTCCGTCCATGTTCATGGTATTAACGCTGGCAACTTTTGTGCCTTCGAACATTTTTTCAACTGCTTCTTTAATCATGGTCTTGTTTGCTTCCGGATGAACTAAGAAAGTATATTTCTTCTCAGCCATAGCTGCCATGGATTTCTCGGTGATAACCGGTTTGAGGATTACATCATAATACTGTACGTTTGCCATTATGCATACACCTCCTCGATAGTCTTAACAGCGTCTTTTGTTACAACAACTGTATCATATTTTAATACATCAAATACGTTTAACTCGTTTGTCTGAGCAGTTTTAACAGTCGGAACATTGCTTGCAGATTTGATCACGTTTGTATCCATATCGTTTAATACAACTAATGCTTTCTCAACTTTTAAGTTATTCAGAACCTGAACGAAGTTCTTTGTTTTGATAGAGTCAAGTTTTAACTCGTCAACAACGATGAACTTGCTCTCATTTACTCTGGATGTGAGTGCAGATTTTAATGCTGCTCTCTTCTCTTTTTTGTTTAATTTGAAAGAGTAGTCTCTTGGTACCGGAGCAAATACAACTCCACCATGAGTCCACTGTGGAGCTCTTGTTGAACCCTGTCTTGCATGACCGGTTCCTTTCTGTCTCCATGGTTTTCTACCACCACCGCGAACTTCAGAACGTGTTTTTGCTTTCTGAGTTCCCTGACGGTTATTTGCAAGCTGCTGAAGTACTGCCATGTGTACGAGATGCTCGTTAACTTCTACTCCGAAAACAGCATCGTTTAACTCCAGGCTTCCTACTTCTTTGCCTTCCATATTATAAACAGCTACGTTAGCCATTGTTGTTTCCTCCTTTCCTATCTAGCACTATTTACCTGCTTTTACAGTTTCTTTGATTGTTACCATGCATTTCTTAGCGCCTGGTACAGCACCTTTTACTAAGAGCAGGTTGTTCTCAGCGTCAACTCTTACAACTTCAAGATTCTGTGTTGTAACTTTTACGCTTCCCATATGTCCAGGCATTCCTTTTCCCTTGAATACACGGCTCGGTGAAGAACATGCACCGTTGGAACCCTGATGACGATGGAATTTAGAACCATGAGCCATAGGACCTCTATGCTGTCCTAATCTCTTGATAGCGCCCTGGAAACCTTTACCTTTGGAAATTGCAGTAGCGTCGATTTTGTCGCCCTCTGCAAAGATATCAGCTTTGATAACATCTCCAAGTTTGTACTCGTCTGCGTTCTCAAATTTGAACTCTCTGACGTATCTCTTTCCGGATACACCAGCTTTTGCAAAGTGTCCCATCTGAGCTTTGTTTACGCCATGTCTGTTTCTGATTTCTTTCTTACCATTTGCATCTTTGCTGACAACTTTTTCTTTCTTGTCTGCATATGCAACCTGAACTGCGCTGTATCCGTCATTCTCCACAGTTTTGATCTGTGTTACGGAGCAAGGACCAGCTTCCAATACAGTAACCGGCACTAATACGCCGTCTGCGTTGAAGATTTGAGTCATTCCGACTTTTGTTGCTAAAATCGCTTTCTTCATTCTTTTACCTCCTGTTTACTCTACAGCGGAACGCTTCATGCCCATCGATGTGGGGTAGCGGAACCGTTCATCCTAGAAAGTCCATATAAGTGGATGTGGAAAACCACATAGAATGGAGGCTGATGCCGAACATTCTTTGCTTCTATATAAAACCCTTCAGGATATTAACAAATTTGTTTGAAGAATTATTTATTCTTCATTTTGATATCGATGTATACACCAGCCGGCATCTCTAAACGAGATAAAGCATCAACTGTTTTCTGAGTTGGTGTTACGATATCGATCAGTCTTTTATGAGTTCTCTGCTCGAACTGTTCGCGGGAATCCTTATATTTGTGAGTAGCTCTTAAGATAGTAACTACTTCCTTCTTAGTAGGAAGAGGTACCGGTCCGCTCACCTGTGATCCGTTCTTCTTTACAGTCTCGATGATTTTTTTTGCTGATGAATCTACTAATTCGTGATCATAAGCTTTTAATGTGATTCTCATTACTTGACTTGCCATAAAAAAAAAGTCGCCTCCTTTTCGCACTTTTGCAAGCGATAAACTCGCTTTGGTACGACAAGCGGTGACTGCACACATTCCCGTGCGTATCATGAGCTTTTACCCATAAAAAGAAACTTCTTCGCACCATCGAATGCTAGGAGTTCTTCTGACAGCCTTCCGGTCTGCCCGCACGTTGTTTCTACTTTGTAGATGTTACTCGTATACAGTGACTTGTCGCCAGTTTCCTAACTTGACATTCGCTCCACGGAAAACCTGCCATATCGGCAGCAACCTCACGCTTCTACGCTATCAATGTCACAGCACTGCTTAGTATATACGATAATTTTGAGAAATGCAAGTATTTTTTCCATTTTTCTTTCATATTTTTTTGCGTGTTTCTTTGTCAATGTAACCCCCGTCTTCCCCTGCCACTCTTTCCTTTTTTATTCTGCTAATGTTTTATACTTTTTGTGGCTTTTCTGTGCGCATATGATATAATAAGACTGCCGAGCGAAGCTCGTGTAGATCACGATCATGAAGCATTGCTTCATGATATAATGAACGCAAGTGAGTCAACATGCCTGCATGATTGAGAACGGTGAATTGGAACATGTGCTGGTTTTGCACATGCTATAATGTGCGTAAGTAATGAGCAGTGCCAAATGAGTGAAAAACAAAAAATGACTGCTTGCAGGCACTTTTTGTTTTTTGCTCATTTGATAGGGCGGTGCTAGGTGCCGGTGGCACCTGTTTAGCACGGACCGAAGTGGAACGTAGATGCCCGTCAGACCAGGAAATCTCTGATTTTCTGGTCTGACACTGCGTACTCAAGTACATTCAAATCAGACTATTATTAGAGGAGTTACCATATCATGAAGATCATTATCGTAGGCTGTGGCAAGGTGGGCTATACTCTCGTAGAGCAGCTTGGCAGCGAAGACCACGATATCGTAGTCATTGACGAGAAACCGGAAAAGGTTTCCACCATCACAAATAATCTCGATGCGATGGGCATCGTAGGAAACGGAATCAACCACCAGACTTTAATCGACGCCGGCATCACAACCGCCGACCTTCTGATTGCCGTGACCGGTGACGATGAGAAGAATCTGCTCTGCTGTGTCATCGCGAGAAAGACAGGCCACTGCCAGACCATCGCGCGTGTACGAAATCCTATATATAATAAGGAAATAGAATTTTTAAAGAAAGAATTTGGGCTGGCAATGATCATCAACCCGGAACTTGCCGCTGCAAACGAGATTGCACGCATTTTCCAGTTTCCATCTGCGATCCGTGTGGATACCTTTGCCAAGGGTCATGTAGAGCTTCTTCATTTTAAAGTAACCAAAGGCTCTCCGCTGATCGCCTTAAAACTGTTTAACCTGCATCAGACATTGCACAGCAACGTTCTGGTCTGCACCGTCATCCGTGGGGATAAAGTCATCATTCCAAACGGTGATTTTGAATTTCAGGAAAACGACGTGGTTGCGATCGCATCCGAGCGCCGCAATGCGATCGACTTTTTCCGCAAGATCGGCATCGTGAAAAACCGTGTCGGAAACGCCATTCTCGCCGGTGGCGGCAAAGTGTCATATTATCTGGCAAAAAGTCTGCTCGCTTCCGGCATCCGTGTGACGATCATTGAAGTAGACCGCGAACGCTGTGACATATTAAGTGAACTGCTGCCGCATGCCACCGTGATCTGCGGGGATGCAACTGATCAGAATCTTCTTTTACAGGAAGGTCTTGAACATGCGCAGGGTTTTGCAGCGCTGACCGGATTAGATGAGGAGAATATCCTTCTCTCCCTCTATGCAAATGATATCTCCAACGCAAAGACCGTGACAAAAATCAACCGGATCAATTTCCATTCGGTCATCAACGAGCTGAATCTTGGAAGTATTATTTATCCGCGTATCATTACGTCGGATTACATTTTAAAATATGCACGTTCCACTTATAATTCCAAAGACAGCAATGTAGAAACGCTCTATAAACTTGCAAACGGTAAAGCCGAGGCTTTGGAATTTATTATCAAAGCAGACTCCGCCGTTGCAGGAATTCCACTCGCAGATCTGCATTTCCGAAAAAATACTCTGATCTGCTGTATTTACCGCAATGGCAAAGTTATTATCCCGAGTGGTCAGGATATCATGATGGCCGGTGACTCTGTTTTAGTCGTACTATCCGGTTACCGCATTTCCGATATCAAAGAGATTCTGGAGGACTAGGCGGCAATGAATTATTCGATCGTTTTATATATTTTAGGCTGTGTTTTAAAATTTGAAAGTGCCTTTCTGGTACTTCCAGCACTGGTCGGACTGATCTACCGTGAACATGCTTCTGTCTCCTATCTGGCAGTTGCAGTTTTATGTCTGACACTCGGTGTTCTTCTGACTCATAAAAAGCCACGTTCTACAAATCTCTACACCAGGGAAGGTTTTGTAGCTGTCGCACTCAGCTGGATCATCATGAGTATTTTCGGTGCCATTCCTTTTGTGCTGACCGGAGATATTCCGTTTTATGTGGATGCACTGTTTGAGACGATCTCCGGTTTTACTACAACGGGGTCAAGTATTCTGACCGATGTGGAGAGCATCTCAAAAGCCAGCCTGTTCTGGCGCAGTTTCTCCCACTGGATCGGCGGTATGGGAGTGTTCGTTTTCATTATGGCGATCCTCCCTATGATGGGCGGCTCCACGATGAACCTGATGAAAGCAGAGAGCCCTGGCCCTTCCGTGAGCAAGCTGGTTCCGCATGTGAAAGATACCGCAAAAATCCTTTACGGCATCTATATTGCCATCACGATCTGTGAAGCGACGATTTTGCGTGCACTCGGCATGCCGTTATTTGATTCGCTGACGACTACCTTTGGTACTGTCGGCACCGGTGGATTCGGCATCAGAAATGACAGTATTGCCGGTTATTCCCCTGCGATCCAGATTACGATCACAGTTTTCATGATCTTAAGCGGTATCAATTATACTGCCTATTTTTATATACTGACAGGCAAAATAAAAGAACTCTTTAAAATTGAAGAAGTCCGCTGGTATCTCGCGATCATCTTCGGATCGGTGGCTGTCATCACATGGAATGTCCGGTCCTTGTATCCGACGTTCAGCGAGACTCTGCGCCATGCATTTTTTCAGGTTGGCTCCATTATCACAACGACCGGATATGCGACCACAGACTTTGATCTCTGGCCTGCTTTATCTAAAACTCTGTTGGTAACACTAATGTTTATCGGTGCCTGTGCTGGAAGCACAAGCGGCGGTATAAAAGTTTCCCGTATCCTGATCTTACTGAAAACGATCCGTAAGGAACTTTCACTGATCATCCATCCGCGTCAGGTAAAAAAGATCCGTATGGACGGACATCCGGTCGATCACGAAACCTTACGTTCCGCGAACGTATTTCTGGTCGTTTATTTTGTACTGCTGCTGACTTCTATGCTCCTGATCAGTGTGGATGAGTTTGATTTTTCAACGAATTTTACTTCCGTTGTCACGGTGTTAAATAATATCGGCCCCGGGTTAAATCTCGTCGGTCCGACACAGAATTTTTCAATTTTTTCTCCGTTTTCCAAATTTGTTCTGATGTTTGACATGCTTGCCGGAAGACTGGAACTGTTTCCGATGATGATTCTTTTAATGCCATCAACCTGGAAACGCAAATAATCGGATATGTGATGCAGACATTCGATCGTCATGAATAACAGAATCACAAAATGACTATGAAAGGATTTATTTATGTGGATTGCAAATAACTGGAAAGATTATGAAGTAATAGACTGCTCCTGTGGCGAAAAGTTAGAGCGCTGGGGTAATTATACGCTTGTTCGCCCGGACCCGCAGGTCATCTGGGATACGCCCAAAAAAGAAAAAGGCTGGAAACACATGAACGCTCACTATCATCGCAGCAAAAAAGGCGGCGGTGAGTGGGAATTTTTCGATCTGCCGGAGCAGTGGAGTATCCATTACGGTTCCCTGACATTCCAGCTGAAACCGTTCAGTTTTAAACACACCGGACTTTTCCCGGAGCAGGCGGTAAACTGGGACTGGTTTTCCGATAAGATCCGTTCGGCAAAACGCCCGGTCAAAGTCTTAAATCTGTTCGCCTACACGGGCGGTGCCACACTTGCCGCTGCCGCTGCCGGAGCTTCGGTCACACATGTGGATGCCTCAAAAGGTATGGTCACCTGGGCAAAAGAAAACGCTGCATCCTCCGGTCTCTCGGATGCGCCGATCCGCTGGATCGTAGATGACTGTGTCAAATTCGTGGAGCGTGAGATCCGCCGCGGCAATCACTACGACGCGATCATCATGGACCCGCCTTCCTACGGAAGAGGCCCTAAAGGTGAGATCTGGAAAATCGAGGAATCCGTTTATCCGCTGATCAAACTCTGCGCCCAGCTGCTGACAGACAAGCCTCTGTTTTTCCTTGTAAATTCTTACACAACGGGACTTCAGCCTGCAGTGCTGCGCTATATGATCGCCACTGCGTTAGAAAAATATGACGGAACCGTCACCGCAGATGAGATTGGACTGCCGGTGTCCTCCAATGGACTGGTGCTGCCTTGCGGGGCAAGCGGACGGTTTGAGGGGAAATAAAGACTACCCTGATTTTTTATATAACTTTCTCAAAAAAAGGAGTTCTGCATCAACAAAAGTTGTTGATGCAGAACTCCTTAACTTTTTACAACATCTTCTTCTTCCGAAGCACCAGCATCGTCACAATGCAAATCAGCAGTGTCAGAACACAGATGATCAGAAATCCGTGCGGTGTATTTGCAAACGGCATCCATTTTTCATTGACATTCATTCCATAGATACCGGAAATAACAGTCGGGATTGCCATGACGATCGTGATGGATGTCAGGTATTTCATGACATTGTTCAGACGATTATCAATGACAGATGACATCAATTCTCTGGTACCATTGATAATATCACGGTAAATGGATGTCATCTCGATTGCCTGCCGGTTCTCGACAATAACATCACCTAGCAGTTCCTTGTCCTCCGGGTACTGCTCTAAGCGCTTATACCTGGTCAGTCGGTCTAAGACCACGCCATTTGCACGCAGGGATGTCGCAAAGTAGACCAACGTAGACTCTAATTCGTGAAGGTCGATCAGATCGATATCCTCTGTATTTTTGCCGATCCGCTCCTCGATCTCCGTTCTTTTCTTATCGATGACACGCAGGTTCATCTGATAGTTTGTCGCCGTGCGGAACAAAATCTGATATACAAAACGCATTTTTTTCTTCGTGCTGAACTCTTTCACACGGTTGTTGACAAGTTCTGCAATACCGGTGTATCATCGGTACAGACTGTCACAATCACATCCTGCGTTAAAATGATACCGAGTGGGATTGTCGTGTAACTCTGTTTTTCATGACGTATCTCAACCGTTGGAATATCGACTAAAATCAAAGTATAACCATCCTGAAGTTCGATACGGGAGCTCTCCTCCTCATCGAGTGCGGCCTGGATATCTTCGATATCTACATTCAATACTTCTGCAATCTCGGCACATTCCTGATGCGTCGGCTGGAGCATCTGCACCCATACGCCGTCCCCGATCTTTTCCTCTTCCTGGATCCGCTGATTATCCGTCTTAAAATATCTTATCATGGCATTTTCCTCAATTTCCCGGGATACTGCCATGTATCATGCCAGGTTTTTGCACATTACATTTTCCGGGAATCTTTCTATTCAATTTCTCTGTCATAAATGATCTGATATGCGTTTAAGCCCAGTTTCCTGCCAAACTTAACGCCTGCCTGTCTGATCTGACCACAGTAAGAAAAACCAAAGCGTTCATGCAGACGGATACTGACTTCATTTTCACTGGTAATCAGTGAAACAACTGTTCCGATCTGCGGGCACTCTTTGGCATATTGCAATGTTTTCTCCATGAGACTGCGGCCAATGCCACGCCCTCGATAACCCGCATGAATATAAATAGAGATCTCAACTGCAGGGTCAAAAGCCTTTCTTTCCCTGTAACGTGAAAGAGAGGCATAACCCGCGACTGTGCCTGCCTCTTCATATACAAAGATCACATACTGGCCTGTGTGTGCCTGAAACCACGCCAGACGATCCTCGTAATCCTTGATTTCCGTATCAAATGTTGCTGTTGTATGTAAAATGGCATCGTTGTAAATGTCCATCACTGCCGGAATGTCTTTTAACTCTGCTTTACGAATCATAATAATCCCCATTTTTGCGCATCTCAAGTTTGTGCGTAAGCACAAATCTTGCGTGTGAAAAATCTTATTTTTCACACTGATACCTCAACATTATTTATCATAGCACAGATTTTTATACGACGCCATGAAAAGTTTGTAAATTCCATGTAAATGAGATTTTGGGTTATCATTTATTTTTCATATTCTTCCCACAGCTTCCGCAAACGCTTCCAGATAAATATCTGCCTGCTCCCTGATCTTGTCCTGTTCCTTTTCACTTGCCGCATCATAAACCCCAACCGTCACAAACCCGGCTTTTTTCGCCGTCCCGATCGCATAAAGTGCATCTTCAAACACCAGCGTGTGTTCCGGTTTTGTTCCAAGGAAATCAGAAGCCGCATGATAAATGTCCGGCTCCACTTTTCCTTTGCCGATTTCCGTGCAGGTAAATATCCGTTCAAAATAAGAAAGCAGGCCTGTGCGCTTTAATGCTGCCTCCACCATAGGGCGGTCTGTCGAGGTTGCCACGACCATTTTTATTCCTTCTGCCTGCAGTTTATCCAAAAACTCCCTCACGCCCTCTTTGGGCTGTACCTCTTTTTCATACGCAGTATAAACGATATTATTTACACCGGTCACGATCTCATCCGTCGATTCCGTGAGGTGGTAATTTTCTTTCACGTATTCCGCACCCTTTTGCATGCTCATGGAAAACAAAATCTCCGAAAGTTTTTCCCGCACCTCAATTCCTTTGTTCTGCAGATACCGCTCGCTGGCGTGTTCCCAGACCGGCATGGAATCAAGCAGTGTTCCGTCCATATCAAAAATTGCGCCCTGTATCAGCTCTGTTTTCATATTCATCCATTTTCTCGCATTTATAGTTTTGTTTTTCTTCAATGTCAGGCTCATGCATCTTAAAAATTTATTTACCATTAACGCCAGGTTCATGCATTTTGACTCACCTGCACACTTCCTCGGACAACTTCCTCAGTTCCTGTGCAGCTGCCCTGATATCCTTCTGCGCAAAGATAGCGCTGATCACAGCCACGCCGTCAATCCCCGTTCCCTTTAACTGTAAAATGTTGTCCCGGCTGATCCCGCCGATCGCAACCACGGGGATCTGTACTGCTGCACAGATTTCTTTTAACACCTCATGATCTAACGTTCCCACATCTTTTTTCGTGCCGCTTCCAAACACAGCACCGGAGCCAAGGTAAGTCGCCCGCATTTTTCAGCGCGCAGCGCTTCCTCACCGAGTGTGCCGAAACTCCGATGATCTTATCCTCTCCAAGTCTTTTTCGCACTTCCCCTGCCTCCATATCATCCTGTCCGACATGCACACCGTCCGCATCAATCTCCAATGCAAGATCCACGTTGTCATTAATGATAAATGGTACCTTGTACTCCCTGCACAATTTTTGTATCTCTTTTGCCTCCTCTAAAAATGCCTGCTCCGAAAGATTTTTCTCGCGAAGCTGTAAAAAGGACACACCGCCCTCCAACGCCTGTCTGACCTGCTCATATAATGTCTGACCATTTAACCAGCTTCTGTCTGTTACCCCATATAATAATAACTGTTTTCTATCGAATCTCATAACGTGCTCCTCTCTCTAATATATCTCCATCCATACATGACACTGCGTCCATCAGGCTCACACGGTAAGTTCCGCTGCCCGACTGTCCGCTTTTCTCCGCCGCAAGCTCCCCGGCATATCCCATCATGCAGACTGCTGCCGCCGCTGCCTGTAACTTATTTTCCGGATTCGCAGCAAGAAATGCGGTTAAAATACCGGACAGCTGACATCCTGCCCCGGTCACATGCTCCATCTGCGGATTGCCATTTCGAATCACATAACAACTGCTGCCATCCGTGACCAGATCTATGGCTCCGGTGATGGCAACGATCGTCTGCAGTTTCTTTGACAGCATTTTTGCATTACTAATATGCTGTGCTAAATTTTCCTCTGTCACTGTATCTGCATTATCTGCGTCCACGCCTCTTCCAGAACCATCTATACCTGTAATTTTTCCACAATGATCTGATTTATCAGTAATTTTTTCCACATCCATTGTATCTGACACTGCCATATTTCCACTATTTTTTTCCTGTGTTCCACACAAAGATGCCAAGGTTTTGATCTCTGAAATATTTCCCCGGATCGCATCAAACCGTACTTCCTTTAAAAGCTGCTCCGCCGTCTGTTTCCGGAAACTGCTTGCACCGACTCCAACCGGGTCTAACACCACAACATGTCCAAGTTTATTTGCCATTTTCCCCGCTTTTTGCATTGCAGGGATTTTCTTTTGATTTAGCGTTCCAAGATTTAGATTTAACCCCATGCAGTGTGCCGTGATTTCTTCTACCTCTGCCTCCTCATCTGCCATGATCGGACTTGCCCCGCATGCCAAAAGGACATTTGCAACATCATTTGCTGTCACATAGTTTGTTATATTATGGATCAACGGTGCCACGCACCGCACATTTTCCAGATACTCTTTCATAAATTTTCTCCATTATAAAATTCCACAGTAGATTTCACTGACAAAATTTCCTGCCCTGTGTTAACCACTTTTACGCACATTATACCTCATTTCCCCCTTCCCGCCTATGCGACTTTATGAATTTCTCATCTGTTTTTAAGATTTCCTTCATTTTCCAGTCAAGAAATGGTCACAATTATTCCGTATCATTAATAACATCAAAAGGAGCTGTTGAGTTTCGACTCGGTGGTTGGGGTTCTGTCAGTTCCGTCAAAAAACAATCCTGCCAGATTTTCCGGCAGGTTTACATATAAAAAGGACTTTAGAAAACATCTCCTCCGTTTTCTAAAGTCCTTTTCCATATACCGGTCCAATGAGCATTCACTATATTGCAGGCACGGATCCATATCCCATTTTATATACGATCAGATACAGGATCAGCAGATGCACCGGATAAAATGCGTAAAAGAAATATTTCATTCCAAAGCCACGTTTTCCATTGTAATAAAAGATTGGAACGAATGCAAACACTGCTGCCCATTCCCACCATACAAATGCCAGACATCCAAACACGACCTGCTGTATTCTGCTTCTCCGGAACAGGTAAAATACCATAATGCAGAGAACTCCGAGTGCGCCGTAATCCGTTGATAAAAACTCTGCCGCAAACATTCCGGCAAGGATCGCAATCGTAGATAATGCCGTCCGCTTCCAGACACTCCAGCGGCTCTGGTTCATCACCGCATCATACGCCATCATGGTAAGCAGACCCAGCAATAATGTAAAAAACACATTCTGATATCCGACTTCCAAAACTTTTCCGTTGAATGCCAGATCAAACGGGATCTCAGATACTGCCGCAAAACATCCCAGACGCAGTGCATATTTTTCCCGGTCTCTTGTATGCATAAATCCTTCTACCAGAAGAAAACAGAATATCGGAAACGCAATTCTTCCGATATTCCGCATCACACGATACAGCTGATAAAGGCCGTCATTATAGCCTCCGAATTTTAATATACGAATGATCACGGTTGCCGCAATATGATCGATCAGCATTGTTACGATCGCGATTATTTTTAATGCGCTTCCACTGAGTCCTTTTCTTTCCATGAAATCCCCTATCTGTCTCAAATTTCTCTCTTAACCGAAAAAGAGAAAGACCCGTTCATCTTTCTCTTTTCCTGTTTTCATCTGGTACTAGCCTACAAATTCTTCTACACATCTGCGGTATGCTGCTACCGGATCATCTGCCTGAGTATCGGTCTTCCGACTACGATATAGTCAGAACCAAGTTCTTTTGCCTTTGCCGGTGATTGTCACACGTTCTGATCGCCAACATCGTCCGTCTGCAAAACGGACACCCGGTGTAATGGCAAGGAATT
>ENA-OQCN01001207-OQCN01001207.1-human-gut-metagenome-genome-assembly--contig:-NODE-1207-length-12976-cov-3.611954_pt1 | contig 12976 bp, 18 predicted proteins | sample MGYA00242497_ERZ504576 | MGnify/ENA primary metagenome ERZ504576 (study PRJEB26092, sample SAMD00036296) | human gut metagenome | host: Homo sapiens | study: EMG produced TPA metagenomics assembly of...
GTTCATATTTGATTGAATCTTTTTCTTTTCAGATTGTGTACTCTTTCATACTGATGTAAATGACTATGTCAAAATGCGTCTTTTAATGCGTCCTTTGACGTACTCAAATGCCTCAACCCCGCATAAACACTAGGTTTATTTATCCAAGCTCTTCATCGTCGGGAAGAGTAATACGTCACGGATTGCTGCGCTGTCTGTAAGCAGCATCACAAGACGGTCGATTCCGTATCCGATACCACCTGTTGGCGGCATACCGATCTCTAATGCATTTAAGAAATCTTCGTCTGTATGCTCTGCCTCATCATCACCGGCTGCAGCATTTGCATCCTGTGCTGCAAAACGCTCACGCTGGTCGACCGGATCGTTAAGCTCAGAATATGCATTACACATTTCCCATGTATTGATGAAAAGCTCGAAACGCTCTACCTTGGTAGGATCGCTTGGTTTCTTCTTGGTAAGCGGAGAGATCTCGATCGGATGATCCATGATGAAGGTCGGCTGGATCAGCTCTTTCTCGCAGAACTCCTCGAAGAAAAGGTTGATGATATCACCCTTCTTATGACGCTCCTCATATGCAATATGATGCTCATCTGCAAGTTTTTTCGCTGCAGCATCATCTTCTACAGTATCGAAATCAATTCCGGTATATTTCTTAATCGCATCGTTCATGGTCATGCGTGTAAATGGCTTGCCAAGATCGATCTCGATGCCATTGTAACTGATCTTTGTACTTCCGCAGACTTTCTCTGCAAGATAACGGAACATAGACTCTGTCAGTTCCATCATTCCCTCATAGTCTGTGTATGCCTGATACAGTTCCATCAACGTGAATTCCGGGTTATGACGGGTATCAACACCCTCATTACGGAATACACGACCGATCTCGTATACACGTTCAAGTCCGCCGACGATCAGTCTCTTTAAGTATAACTCCAGAGAGATACGCAGTTTTACATCCTCATTTAAGGCATTATAATGTGTCTCAAACGGTCTTGCTGCTGCTCCACCTGCATTCGATACAAGCATCGGAGTCTCTACTTCCATGAAATCACGGTCAGCTAAGAAGTTACGGATCTCTTTTAAGATCTTGGAACGTTTGATGAATACTTCCTTGCTCTCCTGATTCATGATCAGTCGATATATCTCTGACGGTAACGCATGTCTGTATCAGTCAGTCCGTGGAACTTCTCTGGAAGGATCTGTAATGATTTTGACAGCAGTGTCATCTCCTCAGCATGGATAGAAATCTCACCTGTTTTGGTACGGAAAGCATATCCCTTTACGCCCCAGATATCGCCGATATCAGATTTCTTGAAATCTTTGTAGATTTCCTCTCCGATATTGTCTCTTGCAACATATACCTGAATACGTCCCTTTAAGTCCTGAATATTGCAGAATGATGCTTTTCCCATCACACGTTTAAACATCATACGGCCGGCGATCGATACCGGTTTGCCTTCCATTGTCTCAAAATTGTCGATGATATCGGTTGAATGATTTGTCACATCATATTTTGTGATGACAAACGGATCTTTTCCGTTCTCCTGCAGTTCATGCAGCTTGTCATAACGTACCTGAAGCAGCTGGTTTAAATCCTGCTGGTTATTGTTCTGCTCTGCCATGTTTATCCTCCACTTGTTTTATTCCCCGGACAGTCTTTCTGCCCAACTGTCATATCTCTTAGTTTGCTCTGTGAATTGAAAGCACTTTGTATGAAAACTCTCCTGCCGGTGTCTCAACAGTAACGGTATCACCTACCTGTTTGCCAAGCAGTGCCTTACCAACCGGTGATTCGTTGGAAATCTTGCCTTTTAAGCTGTTAGCCTCGGTAGAACCAACAATCTTATACTCTAATTCCTCATCAAATTCGCAGTCAAGGATCTTTACGCTGCATCCGATGCTTACTTTATCAAGATCAGCCTCTTCCTCGACAACTACTTCTGCATTCTTTAAGATTTTCTCAAGTTCTTCAATACGTGCTTCGATATCTCTCTGCTCGTCCTTTGCAGCGTCGTACTCAGCGTTCTCAGATAAGTCTCCCTGCTCTCTTGCCTCTTTGATCTTCTGTGAAACTTCTTTTCTTCTTACAACCTTTAAGTTCTCTAATTCGTCTTCCAGTTTCTTGAGTCCCTCGTAAGTCAGAATGTTTTTCTTGTCCATTGCATTTACCCTTCTTTATAATAATTATTGTTCGGTTCATATATACGGCGGCACAAAGCCTTGCGCCAGACGCTATGAACGATAAAAAGCCTTCTCAAATCTGTCCTGCCACGGCGCCCCCGTTTTCTTTTTTGGTCTCTTAACAATCACAGTATTATAACCGATAGGCACTGCTATGTCAAGATTTTCAGCTGTCCGCCAGGCTTTTTTATGGATGGGGATATAATGTTTTCCCAGCGCGATCTGTTTTTCATAAAAGGCACTGTTCCACTCAAAATCAAACAGGAAAATGCTGCTGCATCCCACCGTTTTTTTTGCCAGTCCAAGGCGCTTTTTTGATACGATCAGAGAAACCAATCCATTCTTCTCATACATTGTCTCTGCAAATTTCCTAAAATATGCAACCCGGTCCGTATAAATTGTGAGTGTATTTACATCATCCCCGATCTGCTCTAACACTTCAAGTGCGCCTGCCGGCTCAAACATGCCCGCTCCCTCCTGCTCCTCATCGATCACCTCGACGACTGCACGCTCCGGCTTTATGCCTTTTGCCGCAAGAATCCCCTCGTACACAGGTTTAAAATCACATAAAAACTCGTTGGAAAAAGACATCGCACTTCTCCCTGCAATATCCCTTTTTCCATCTTTATGATAGTATTTTCCGTTTCATTACTTTCCCCATAACTTTCATTTTATAAAGTTTGGGCGTAAAAAAGGTGGTTCACAACTTATCGATCGGGAAATGGCAGACCTCCTGAAACAGTGCCTCCAGCTGCTCATACGTCTCCACCTCATTGATCCTGCCGCGCAGCTTCGAAGAATTGCGGTAGCCGGACGTATACCACGCCGCGTGTTTCCTGATCTCACGGATCCCGGTGTATTCGCCTTTAAACTCAAGCTGCATGCGCGCATGCCTAAGAAGCATCTGCGTCACTTCCTCGAACGTCGGTTTCGGAAGTTCTTCACCCGTCTTAAAATAATGAAGATCTGCGCAAAGATCCACGGATTTCCCTCCGCACCGCGTGCGATCATAAAGCCGTCACAACCGGTCTGTTTCTGCATTGCGATCACGTCCGACGCCGTTAAAATATCACCATTTCCGATCACGGGGATGGAAACTGCCTCTTTTACCTGTCTTATGATATCCCAGTCAGCCTTTCCCGAATAAAATTGTGACCTTGTCCTGCCGTGGACTGCCACTGCCGCAGCACCGGATTCCTGCGCAATGTGAGCCATCTCAACCGCATTGACATGTTCCTCGTCAAATCCTTTGCGGATCTTGACCGTAACCGGCTTTTTGATTGCACGGGCAGTCTTTTCAATGATCTCCCCGGCGAGCTTTGGATTTTTCATAAGCGCAGAACCGTCGCCGTTGTTGACCACTTTCGGCACCGGGCAGCCCATGTTGATGTCTAAAATGTCAAATGGTCTGTCCTCGATCTGTTTTGCAATCTCACTCATGATATCCGGGTCAGAGCCAAACAGCTGCAGCGACACCGGATTCTCGCGTTTGTCGATCGTCAAAGTTCTTCTGTATTTCTGTTTTTATAAAGGATCGCCTTTGCGCTGACCATCTCCATGCACAGCAGTCCCGCTCCCTGTTCCTTGCAAAGCAAACGAAATGGCAGGTCTGTCACGCCTGCCATCGGTGCTAATATCAGGTTATTTTCTAACGTTACATTTCCAATCTGAAGTCGTCTGATTTCTCCCATGCCACCATTTCCTAAATAATTCACTCTCTTATACCCGATCCAGGCATCCTGTATCTCCCGGTCAGATATCTCTTATTTCTTAATCTTACCTGATTTACGGTTCTGCTTCTTATAAATAAGGTTCATTCCTTTTAAAGTCAGGTTCGGATCGTATACATCGATCACATCTGTCTCATTTGCAATGATACGTCCAAGACCACCGGTTGCGACCACCTTGACCTCTCCCATGTCAGCCTCTCTGATCATATTTTTTACAATATATTCTGTCTGTCCGATCTGTCCATATACCAGTCCTGCCTGCATACTTGAGATCGTCTCTTTTGCAAGAATGCTCTCCGGTTTGCGGATCTCGATCTCCGGCAGTTTTGCCGCATCTTCCCACAACGCTTTTGCAGAAATGCGGATTCCCGGTGCAGTTACCCCGGAAACAAATGCTCCGTTTTTATCGACCAGATCATAAGTAGTGGCAGTGCCAAAATCAAGTACCAGTACCGGTCCGCCATACAGCTCATATGCTGCTGCCGCATCCACGATACGGTCTGCACCGATCTGCCGCGGGTTCTCGGTTACCACGCGGATTCCTGTTTTGGTACCCGGCTCCACAATGATCGGATTGATGCCAAAATATTTGATGATCGCACCCTCTAAGGAATGCATCACATTCGGAACAACAGAAGCTATGATTGCATCCTCGATGTCATCGTGTCTGATCTTATTCTGCTCTAACAGATTTGACAGCAGCATTCCATACTCGTCCGAAGTACGCGGCATCTTCGTCGTGATACGAAAAGTTGCCATTACCTCATCCCCACGGAATACTCCTACAGTGATATTTGTATTTCCTACGTCAATCGTGATTACCATCGTATTTTCCTACCTTTTTCTTTACATTTCTGATTCGTCCACACCAATATATAACACTTTATAATACATCTCTAAAGCGCGAAGCAGTTCTTCTTTTGTGCGCTGCAGCTCACGTATTTTTAATCCACAGCCGATCTCATCATATAAAAGATCGTTCTCATCACTGGAAGTACGGAACTCCAGATTGCCATCCTCATCAAAGACGACCTGAAAAATACCACCGATATCCTCCGTGAAAAGGACACACATAATCTTTAATTCATCTTTGATCGAATCCGGCAGTCCCTTAAAATCCTGATTCAGATAAAATTTTTTATTGTAAGCGCTCGCTCCGCAGAGCACCACTTCTTCTCTCTCAGACATATCCGTATACTCCTCTCACGGAAACTTCACCGGAGGATACCAGTTTTCTGCCTTCCCAGGTATCCACGATCAGTTCGCCATGTGGCGTGATTCCCATTGCTTTTGCCTCATAAGGCTCTTTTGGATCTAACACTCTGACCTGTTTTTGCATATTGATCAGGTGCGCATTATATTCTTTGACCAGACCGCTTAAATCTTCGGTTTCTAAAAATATTTCATAATAACGTTCAAACTGTTCTAACACTGCCTCGATCAGCTCTGCACGGTTCACATGCTGTCCGGTCTCCATCAGAATCGAGGTCGCCACCTGTTCAATTTCTTTTGGAAATGACTCATTCTGGACGTTAATACCGATACCGATGACAACATGGTTGATATAATCTAACTGTGCGCTCATCTCCGTTAAGATTCCACAAACTTTTTTGCCGTTCATCACAATATCGTTCGGCCATTTGATCCCTGCTTCCTGTCCAGTTTTCTCCGAGATGGCTTTCGATACTGCAAGTGCTGCTATGAGCGTCAGCATAGAAGCGCGATCCGGGGCAAAATCCGGTTTGAGCACCAGAGTCATAAATATCCCGACACCCGCCGGTGATTCAAATCCCCTTCCACGGCGGCCGCGTCCGGCTTCCTGCTTCTCCGCAACGACCAGTGTACCGGTCGGATGACCTTCCTCTGCAAGCTGTTTTGCTTTTGTATTGGTAGAATCTATCGTATCAAAATAAAAGATCTCACGTCCTGCCCATTTTGTTTTCCGGATGCTTTCCAATTCTGCCTTATTCAGACAATCCGGTGTCGACACGATCTTGTATCCTTTATTCTGCACCGCCTCGATCACATATCCCGCTTCTTTTAACTGTTTTACCGCTTTCCAGATTGCAGTGCGCGATACGCCGAAACGCTCACACAGTTCCTGTCCGGAAATATAATCATCAGCTTCCTTTAATGCCGCTAGTAGCTGCGTCCTCATCTAGTGTCCTCCATTTTTGTCTGATACACTTATTTTTCACACTGTTCTCCACCAAGTGTTGCAAACATGACTGCTTTGATCGTATGCATACGGTTTTCCGCCTCGTCAAATACGACAGACTGTCTGCTCTCAAATACTTCATCCGTTACTTCCAACTCACTGTAACCGAATTTCTCATAAACTTCCTTACCGATCCTGGTCTTTAAGTCGTGGAATGCCGGCAGACAGTGCATGAAAATGGCACCCTCTTTTGCATTTGACATAGCTTCTTTATTTACCTGATATGGCATCAGATCGTGGAGACGCTCCTCCCAGATCTCATCCGGCTCACCCATGGATACCCAGACATCCGTATAAATAACATCTGCATCTTTTGTTCCTTCTTTGACATCCTCTGTCAGGGTAATAGAAGCGCCCGTTTCTTTTGCAACACCTTCGCAATACTCTACCAGTTTTGCATCCGGGAAGTATTTTTTGCTTGTACATGCAACAAATCCATACCGAGTTTTGCACAGGTCACCATCAGGGAATTACCCATATTATAACGTGCGTCGCCCATGTAAACCAGTCTCACACCTTTTAATCTGCCAAGTGCTCACGGATCGTCAGCATATCTGCAAGCATCTGTGTCGGATGAAACTCGTTGGTCAGACCGTTCCATACCGGTACGCCTGCATATTTTGCAAGCTCCTCGACGATATCCTGTCCATATCCACGGTATTCAATACCATCAAACATACGTCCTAACACACGGGCGGTATCCGGGATGCTCTCTTTTTTGCCGATCTGGGAACCTGACGGGTCAAGGTAAGTAACATGCATGCCGAGATCATGTGCTGCCACCTCAAAAGAGCAGCGTGTTCTGGTGCTTGTCTTTTCAAAGATAAGTGCAATATTTTTTCCGGTCAGGCTGTCATGCGGGATGCCCTGTTTTTTCTTCGCCTTCAGATCTGCCGCAAGGTCGACCATATATGTAATCTCTTCCGGCGTAAAATCCATTAATTTTAAAAAATTACGTCCTTTTAAATTCATGTCTTTTTCTCTCCTTTGCATGGCTGCAAATATTTTCTTTTTATGCCACAACGATGGTACACCACGCGCACCATCCGTTTTTTAGCTTTGTCTGATTTTATTTATGATCTGCTGCAATTTCCGTAACAGATTTTGCAAGACCTGCGATTCCCTGGATCTCGGACGGAATAATGATCTTGGTTGCTTTTCCGTCTGCTGCTTTTGCAAATGCCTCTAAGCTCTTTAACTGGATCACATTCTGATCCGGTGCAGCTTCTTTGATCATGCGAAGTCCGTCTGCATTTGCCTGCTGGATCTTTAAAATAGCTTCTGCCTGACCTTCTGCCTCGCGGATCGTTGCCTCTTTCTTTGCCTCTGCGCGTAAGATCGCTGCCTGTTTTTCAGCCTCCGCATCAAGAATTGCTGATTCTTTCTTACCTTCTGCAACAAGGACGGTTGACTTTTTCTCACCTTCCGCACGAAGAATTGCTTCACGGCGCTCACGCTCTGCCTTCATCTGTTTCTCCATCGCATCCTGGATTGCTGCAGGCGGGATGATGTTCTTTAACTCAACACGGTTGACTTTGATTCCCCAAGGATCGGTTGCAACGTCCAAAGAAGATCTCATCTTGGTATTGATCGTCTCTCTGGATGTCAGTGTCTCATCGAGTTCAAGATCACCGATGATGTTACGCAGTGTGGTTGCAGTCAGGTTCTCGATCGCCATGATCGGGTTCTCCACACCATATGCATAAAGTTTTGGATCTGTGATCTGGAAATATACAACGGTATCAATCTGCATTGTTACGTTATCTTTTGTGATAACCGGCTGTGGCGGGAAATCCACCACCTGCTCTTTTAATACAACTCTCTTTGCCACACGGTCGATAAACGGTGCTTTGAAATGAATACCTACAGACCATGTTGCGAGATAACCTCCCAGACGTTCTACCACGCATGCAGTCGCCTGTGGAACGATCTTAACACAGGATACTGCGATCAGCAGTGCTACAATAATTAAAATAATAAGTGCTACAATTACTCCCGGCATACGAAACTCCTCCCTAATTCAATTTTAAATACAGTATACTATCTGTTTTGTGCCTTTATTCATATTACTATATTTACTTTGAGATTACAACTAATCTTTTCAGATGAGTTTTTCATATCATTCCGAATTTTAGTGTACAGCCTGACAGCAAGTGTCAGGTCTGCGAATGAGCAGACATTTTCTTTCTTCGAATATACCTTACGATCACAACAACCGTTCCCACCAGAAACGGGAATACAAATGTGCCAAAGCGGTACAAAAGCGATGCCGATCCCGCCATGCCTGTCCCAACGATTCCGGCAAAAAGTGTCGTAAACACAAACTCTGTAGAGCCAATTCCCGCCGGAGACGGAATCACCGCCGCAAGCATAACGGACAGTGACGTGATCGCAAGCACCTGCGACAGAGTCAATGCCGGATTTCCCTGAAACTGGACGCCTTTAAAAAGAAGATACGGGATTCCATACCAGAAACAGCATTTCAACAGACAAAGAAAGATCACGCCTGTGGTTGCTTTTTTATTTTTCAGTAAATGCTTCGAGGCATCCTCAAGCATCATGCACTGTCTTTTGATCTCCGCTTCCATTATTTCAAATCTTCCGTGGAATTTTTGATTTACGATATCCAGCAGCCGGAAGATCAGCCGGTGGAATTTCTTTGAACAGCAGAACAGGAACAGACCGATGGTGATCACAAGTGTGACCGCATATCCGCCTGCTAAAAGTCCCGCGTAATCTCCAAACCAGCTTTTCATAAATTCCCAGTTCATCACAAAAAGAATCGCGGAAAACAACGCTATGCTCATTTTATGGAGTGCATACTGTATCATATACAGCCCAAATCCACCGCCGTATTCGATTCCCTGCTCCCCCAGATAAATGATCGCCGCAACACCGGAACCGCTCCCCAGTGTCGCCACCCGGTAAAAAGAGCATAAAAACGCATTCGTAATACCATTTTTACATGCAAAAGACGACCGATACTGCTTTGCGAGCACGGTCGTGATTATGCCTTCTATGATCTGATATACCGCTGCCATCAGGCAAATGCCAATGACAACGGCCGGTGATGTTTTCGTAAGCTGTTCTAAAATCGGTCCTGCCGAATCGCGGAATGTATATACAATGATCCCGATGACCGCCAGTACCAGTCCCCATTTTAAAAGCTGCTTCTGTACTTTACTGATAACAATCGCCCCTTATTTCTTTTTGAAGTTGGTGTATCCTTTTTGTTTATATGGATGCTCTTTCCAGAGTCTGTCTGCCGTTTCTTTCCATTCACATGCATATGCTTCGCATTTTCCACATAAATGTTCTACCGGCTCTGCTCCTCAACATCTGTGGAGTGCGCACCTGTTTCATGTACCATACGCTGTAAGATCTCAGGATTCTCAAGCATCGGACATGGGCGCAGCATGTTGTCGTTGAATGGCTGGTTATCTCTGTATGCCATGAATAATGGCTGTTTCAAACATTCTAACAGTGATTTCTCACGGATATTTGCACCGGAGTAATGAATAAATACACAAGGCTCCACGTCACCTTCGGGTTGATGTGGCAGTAGTTTCTTCCTCCTGCGATACATCCGCCTACGAACTCTCCATCATTCTGGAAGTCCATAACAAAGATCTCTTTACCACCTTCCATCGCACGAACCTCACGGATTCTGTGATAGATGTATTCACGCTGTTCTTTGGTCGGCATCAGATCCGGAGCTGCTTCATACCTACCGGCATCAGATGGAAATACCAAGCGAAACGACTTCCATGCTCGATCAGAAGATCAAAGAACTCGTCAGATGTAACAGCATCCATGTTTTTGCTAGTATAGCATACACTGTTTCCGAAAATCAATCCGTTCTCATGTAAAAGATCCATTGCATGAAGAACTTTATCATATACGCCCTCTCCACGGCGGAAATCATTCGCATCTTCAAATCCCTCAAGGCTGATGGATAAGGAAAGGTTGCCGACACGTTTCATATCATCGCAGAGTTTCTGATCTACGAGTGTACCATTTGTATAGCAGTGGAATGCACAGTCATTGTGTTTCTCACAGAGTTTGATGATGTCTGCTTTACGAACCAGAGGCTCTCCACCGGTCATCATGTAAAAATAAATACCAAGTTCTTTTCCCTGTGTTACGATGCTGTCAAGTTCATCAAAGGAAAGATTTAATTTATTACCGTACTCAGCTGCCCAGCATCCGGTACAGTGAAGGTTACATGCACTTGTCGGATCCATTAAGATCAGCCACGGGATATTACAGTCATGAACCTCTCTCATTTTACGGATGGTCTTTGTTCCATAAAATGCAGCCTGAAAACCAAGGTTTAATGCGGTCATTTTTGCAACATGCGGATCTGTCTCATCCAACAGACGATTGACATAGCGCATCCATTTGTGATCCGGATTCTGGATCATTTTTCTTACACCATCATAAGCTTCTTTACGGAAGTTATCCCCCATAAATTTCTCTGTAAGATCTACGATCTGTAACAATCCTTTCTCACGATCCTTGTTCAGACTTTTCAGTGCAGCATCGATTGCGACGCTGAATGCTTTTCTCTCTACTGTCAGTGCTAAATTTGCCATAACTCCGACCTCCGTTATTTTTTTCACATTCTTTTACTAGAAGCAAGTATAAAAAATTGCACTCTTTTTTAAATATGCAATGACTTTTTAATGTAGCCATCTAATATACAAATTTGCTTTTTTGTCTATTTTCCGACTACATCAGACAATATTTGCATAGCATTCATGTGTCATCATGTAGTATTGATAACTATGTTGTATTATATCATTCCAATAAACTTTGTCAATCAGCGATTATTACTTTTTTCTTAAATCTTAACTGCCATGCTTAACAGTTCTTTCCAAACTGGTTATAATAACGATGGTTCATTTCATGGAAAGGAGATTTTTGATCATGCCTGGATATGTTACCCATTATATATTCGGAAGAGAGGTTTATCATAACCTGAAAAATAATTCTTTAAAAAAGAATCTTTATTATAATCGCGCTGCCTACGGTCTCGGACTTCAGGGACCGGATATTTTCTTTTATTATCTTCCTTCCTATGTGTTAGAAGGTCACAATATCGGTGCTCTTGCCCATGTCCGCGAGACCAGTGCCTTTTTCCAGGGTCTGATTGAAAGCCGTAACCAGTTTTCCTCCCGCACGGATCTTAACATTGCAGAAGCCTACCTGATTGGTTTTCTCGGGCACTATACCTTGGATACAATATGTCATCCGTATATTTATGCCATGACACACTATAAGGATAAAAAGGAAAAAGCCTATTTTTCAAGACATGCCTATCTGGAAACAGATATCGATACCGCACTGCTCGATTTAAAGCTGCACCGCCAGCCCTGCAATTTCCATACCGAGGACACGATCCGGCTGACACACCGCCAGAAACATGTTATTGCAAGTATGCTCTATTATGCCTACCGCTATGCCTTTCCGGATGTCAAATTCCGCAAATATACCATGTACCTTGCTATTTTTCCATGCAGCTTGGTCTCTGGCTGATGCACGATGATTCCGGAAAGAAAAAGGCCATTGTCCGGCTGACGGAGCGGATCTGTCTCGGATATCCGCTGTTTTCACCACTGATCCCGAGTAATACCTTGTTTTTCCGCACGGATCCATTTAATTTAAGACATGCACTGTGGAAAAATCCATGGGATTCTTCCATTACTTCCAATGAGAGTTTCTTTGAACTGTATGATAAATCCAAAGAGCTGTACCTGTCCCGGATCCATTCGCTGTATGCTGCACTTCATGCAGGTGCTGATTCAGCAAGGCAGGACGCTGCTATACAGGATTTTTTGCAGGAATATAGAAATCTTTCGTTTCACAGCGGGTTGAGTGCTACGATTCCGAGCTGATTGCCTGAAGTAACGACTCTACAATTTTCTATGAAGATCCATGTGACAAAAGGCAGCTCACCTCAAATAAAAATACCGCGCAAATCTGCGCGGTATTTTTATTTCTGTATTTTGTTTTTGTATATTACTTCTGATAACAGGCTAATAGGCTGTTTGCAAAGTGTACCTTCCAGTGTTTATTTATCACTTCCGCCAAAGAAGTCACGGATCTGTCCCTCAATGATTTTCATCAGTCTGGTGCGCGCCTCAAGGCTTGCCCATGCAATATGAGGGGTGATGATCAGACGGTCGCTGTCCTTGATGCGTTTCAATGGATTTTCTGCACTCATCGGTTCTACGGTAAGTACGTCAAGTCCGGCTCCTGCGATCGTTTTATTTTCCAACGCATCTGCAAGATCTCTTTCCACAACGATCGGTCCTCTGCCGAGGTTTAAAAAGATGGCAGACGATTTCATTTTAGAAAATGCCTCTGCATTCATCAGCCCTTCTGTCTGCTCTGTCAGCGGCGCATGTACGGACACGATGTCTGATTTTGCAAGCAGCTCATCAAACTCCACACGCTCATAACCCGGCTGGTTATTTTTCCCTGTTGTAGAATAGTAGATCACATGGCAGCCAAACATTTTGGCAATGTCCGCAACTCTTCGTCCGATCGCTCCAAGCCCAATAATTCCCCATGTCTTACCATTCAGATCATGGAATACATTATCAAAATGGGTAAATGTGATATCTCCAACGTATTTTTCTGATTTGACATAGTCATCATAGTATCTTAATTTTTCCCAGAGATAGAATAACAGGGCAAATGTGTGCTGTGCCACCGTCTCCGTGGAATATCCGGCAACATTTCTCCAGGCAATGCCATGTGCATCCAGATATGCCTTTGTCCAGATTGTTCGTTCCGGTTGCAGTCACGCAGACCAGTTTTAAGTGCTCTGCCTCACCGATCG
>ENA-OQCN01001208-OQCN01001208.1-human-gut-metagenome-genome-assembly--contig:-NODE-1208-length-12976-cov-2.239085_pt1 | contig 12976 bp, 16 predicted proteins | sample MGYA00242497_ERZ504576 | MGnify/ENA primary metagenome ERZ504576 (study PRJEB26092, sample SAMD00036296) | human gut metagenome | host: Homo sapiens | study: EMG produced TPA metagenomics assembly of...
ACGAGCGGAGGCCTCGGGACCAATTACCACGAGTCCGCATCCGTGGCTCTGAGCAAACGCCGCCACGGCCGCAGGATCGCAGTCGTCGAGAACAACGTTCTCGCCGCAGCTCGCGGTGCCGCCGTTACCCGGCGCGATGTAGAGCTTGCCGGCGCGCGGTGATGCTGCGAGCTTAGCTGCCAAAGCATGCTCGCGGCCGCCGCTGCCCAACAACAGGATGTCGATGGTTTGAGTGTCCGCCTTCAAGGGTGCCTCCTCTATGGATGAACGGCCCGCTCCGCGCGAGCCCTTTGCAAGCAAATATACCCCTCGGCCGCCCACTTGGGCTGCAAAGGGGTATATCGCAATAACCAAATAGTCCCGATTACTTCCAGAATCGTTGATGATCTGCTCGCGACCAGCGCCAACGCCAATAAACGTCACGCGGGTGTGTGCCAGATCCTCGATAAACGCCACATAGTCCTGAGCCTCTTGCGGCAGCTCGTCAAAGCTGCGGCAACCGGTAATGTCGCACTTCCAGCCGGGGAGCTCCTCGTAGATGGGCTTGGCGTGCTCAAAGCGCACCTGATGCTCGGGCACGCTCGTGTAGCGCTCGCCATCGACGTCGTAGCCACGCACACCTTGATGGTGTCGAAGGCCGAAAGCACGTCGAGCTTGGTCACGGCGATGTCGGTAAGGCCGTTGACGCGCGAGGCATAGTTGGCGATAGGGCCGTCAAACCAGCCGCAACGACGACGGCGACCGGTGGTCACGCCGTACTCATAGCCCTCCTCGGTCAGCGTGTGGCCGGCCTCGGACTCATAGGAAAGCTCGGTGGGCATGGGGCCCGAACCGACGCGGGTGATATAGGCCTTCATGACGCCCAGCACACGGTCGACGTTCTTCATGCCCACGCCGGAGCCGGTGATGGCGCCGCCGGCGGTGCAGTTGGAAGACGTCACGTACGGATAGGTGCCGTGGTCGATGTCGAGCAGCGTCGCCTGGGCGCCCTCAAACAGCAGGTCCTTACCCTCATCGATCATGTTGTTGAGCAGCAGGCTCGTCTCGGTGATGTAGGGACGCAGGCGCTCGGCCATGGGCAGGTACTCGTCGCAAATCTGGTCCACGGTGTAGGTGGGCAGGTTGTAGATGAGCTCGAGCTCGGGGTTCACGCGGGCGAGAGCGGTCTCCAGCTTGTCGCGGAACAGCGCCTCGTCCAGCATGTCCTGCATGCGCAGGCCAATGCGGGCCATCTTGTCCTGATAGCACGGACCGATGCCGCGCTTGGTGGTACCGATGTTCTTCTTGCCGAGCTTCTGCTCAAAGGCGCCATCCAGATCGATGTGGTACGGCATGATGACATGCGCGTTGCCACTAATCTTGAGGTTCTTGGTGGTGATGCCGTCGGCCTCGAACATGTCGATCTCCTCAAGGACAACCTTGGGGTTGACGACGCAGCCGTTACCGATCACCGACACGTGATCGGAATACATGATGCCGGAGGGCACCTGGTGCAGGCCGTACTTCTTGCCGTTGACGACGATGGTGTGACCGGCGTTGTTGCCGCCCGAGTAGCGCACGACGGCATCGAAGTCGCCGGCGACCAGGTCGCAAATCTTACCCTTGCCCTCATCGCCCCACTGGGCACCGACCAAAACGGTTGACGGCATGTTTACTCCTTACATTCATGGACTGTCTACGCGCCACGCCGGCACGCAGAAGCACAAAACATTCCCAGTATACCCGTGCAACGGGCGCCTGTCCTACTCCTCGGTATGCGCCCCATCAAGCTCATAGAACTTGGTGGATGCCGGCAGGAACATCAGGTCGACGTCACCGATCGGGCCCGAACGGTTCTTGGCCACGACAATGCGCGTGACGCCTCATCGGGTCGGTCGTCGCGCGAGGCCTCCGCCTCGTCGGCAGAACGGTCCAAGAACATAACGATATCGGCGTCCTGCTCGATGGAGCCCGATTCACGAAGGTCGGAAAGCTGCGGGCGCTTGCCGGTACGGGATTCGACCTGACGCGACAGCTGCGACAGCGCGATGAGCGGGATCTTGAGCTCCTTGGCCATGATCTTCAGACCACGCGACATCTCCGAGACCTCGACGGTGCGGCTCTCGGAGCGACGTCCCGGCGGAGGACTCACCAGCTGCAGGTAGTCCAGGATGATAATGGCGCGCTCCTTGTTGTGGAGCATGCGGCGGCTCTTGGCGCGGATCTCAGTCACTGTGGTGCCGGGCGTATCGTCAATCAAAATATCGAGCTTGGACAAGGTCTGCGTGGCCTCGTTAATATTGGCCCACTGCTCGGGGCTAATGCGGCCCATGCGGAAGTCGCTGATCGAGATCATCGCATAGGCGCAAATCAGACGCTGGGCAATTTCCTTACCCGACATCTCCAGCGAGAAGAAGCCGACGGTATAACCGGCAGCGGCAGCGTTGAGCGCCAGATTCAGGGCGAACGACGTCTTACCCACAGCAGGGCGAGCGCCGATAATGATGAGCTGACCCTCGCGGAAACCCATGAGCATGCGGTCGAGCGACGGGAAGCCCGTGGGCACGCCCGCAGCCTGGCCACCGGCCTGGCACACTTCCTCAGCCTCGTTATAGGCCTCGACCATAAACTCGGTCAACGTCTTGTAGCTCGACTTGACCTCGCGCGCCGTGACCTTGAGCAGCTTGCTCTCGGCCAGCTCCACGACCTCCTTGGTGTCGGTAGGGGCGTTATAGGCCAGCGCGTTGATCTCGTTGGTGGCACCGATCAGCTCGCGCAGCATCGAGTCGCGACGGACGATGGCGGCATGGTGCTGCCAGTTCACGAGCGACAGGGTCTGACCCATCAGCTCCAAAATGTAGGCCTCGCCGCCCACGGCATCAAGCTTGTTGATGCTGCGCAGGTAATCGATCAGCGAGATGGAGTCGATGGGAATGCGGCTGTTGTACATATCGACCATCGCGGTGTAGATGGTCTTATGAATGGGCCGGTAGAAGTCATCGGGCTGCAGCTCGACCTGGGCTTCCTCGACCACCTCGGGCGATAGCAGCATAGCGGCCAGTACGTTGGCCTCTGCATCTTGGTTTTGGGGAAGACCCAACTTTGAGCCGCGGTCCTCGACCGTCAGCCCCGTCTCCCTATCGTCGTATGCCATGAGCATCCTCATTCATATCGCTTGCGAGCATCCATAGTATCAGTCACGGTCCCAAAACGCGCCGCGCGCCGCCAATCATCACCCGAACCAAACGGATGAACGGTCCCGCATTTGGGACTTCACCACAACGCCTGCCATGGCGCTCGCCGAGCGTAGAAAACAAAAGGGCGCCCTGGTCTCCCAGAGCGCCCTTCTTAGAACAAGATTGTTGCGTTGCAGCAAATGCTACTCGGCAGCAGCCTCAGTCTCGACCTCGGCGGTCTCGGCCTCGGCGACCTCAGCGGCCTCCTCAGCCTCAGCTCGGCAGCGAGCTCCTCGGCGGTAACGCCGACGAGAACGACAACCTCGGCCTTAATCTCGCGGTACAGCGAGATGGCAACGGTGTGGGCACCGGCAACCTTGATGGGCTTACCGAGCTCGACGCGCTTGCGGTCGATGTCCATACCAAGCTGAGCCTTGATGGCGTCAGCGATCATAGCGGCGGTAACGGAGCCAAAGAGGATGCCCTCGTCGCCGACCTTGACGTCAACGGTGACCGTCTTGCCCTCGAAGGCAGCCTTGGTCTCGTTGGCGGTAGCCAGACGGACGGCCTCGCGCTTGGCGATGTTGTTGCGACGCTCGTCAAGCTGCTTGAGGTTGCCCTTGGTGGCGGCAACAGCGAGCTTCTTGGGGAACAGGAAGTTCTCAGCGTAACCCTGAGCGACCTCTACGACGTCACCCTCGCCGCCCTTGCCCTTGATCTCATCGAGAAGAATAACCTTCATGATGCGTCTCCCTTCTTAGCCGCGGTCGCGGTTGCCACGAGAGGAAACCACGGGGACGGTGTACGGCAGGAGAGCCATCTCGCGGGCGCGCTTGATGGCGTTGGCGATGTCATGCTGATGCTGCGTGCAAGCGCCAGTGACGCGACGGGGCTTGATCTTGCCACGGTCGGTCATGTACTTACGGAGAAGCTGAGTGTCCTTATAGTCGATGAACTCAGTGTTCTCCTTGCAGAACTGGCAGTACTTACGACGCGGCTGACGTGCAGAAAAATCATTAGCCATGTCAAAATACCTTTCATTTGGCAACTTCGGCGAACCGAAGCCGCCTCTCACTCAAAATAGGTGAACAGCCCTTAGAACGGGATGTCCTCATCGTAGACGTCAACCGCGGGCGGCGTAGCCACCGGTGCGGCAGGACGTGCTGCGGGCGCGGGAGCTGCGGGGGCGTAACCGCCCTGGTCGTAGCCACCCTGACCACCACGGGAGCTCATAAACTCGATCTCATCGACGATGACCTCAAGCTTGCTCCGGCGCTGACCGTCGCGCTCCCAAGAGCTGTAGCGCAGCTTGCCTCGATCGCGACCTTGTTTCCCTTTGCCAGGAAACGGCTCACGGCCTCGGCGCGGGTGCCGAACATAGTGCAGTCGACAAAGTTGGGATAGTCCTCCCACTCGCCAGTCTGCGCGTTGCGGCGACGATCGTTCACGGCGACGCCAAAGGACAGAACCTGGGTTCCGCCGGCGGTGGCGCGCAGCTCGGGATCGCGGGTGAGGTTACCGGTGATGTTCACTCGATTGATGCTCATAACTCACTACTTCCTCTTGGGGCACAAGCCCAGTCCAAAACGACAGTCTTACTCCTGGTCGTCGCGACGGACGATCATGTGGCGGACCACAGCGTCGGTGATGCGCAGGACGCGATCAAGCTCGGCGATCTGGGTAGGATCTGCGTGGAAGTTGATGAGGGTGTAGTCACCATCGGTGAGGTCGTTGATCTCGTAGGCGAGCTTGCGCTTGCCCCACTCGTCAACGGAGTCGACCTTGCCAGCGCCCTCAGCGATCGTGGTATCGATACGCTTCATAACAGCGAGACGAGTCTCGGGGTCGAGCGACGGGTCAACAAAGAACAGCAGTTCATAAGCCTTCATATTGTCACCTCCTCTGGGCAAATGTGGCTTCAGGTCGTGAAGGTGCGCCTGAAGCAGGAAAAGACTTGGTAATAATATCTTTCAACCTCCCAGGCTGCAAGAATATGCAGCTACAACCTCATGACCTCCACATATGTCCATACTCACACGGCGCTTCATGCGTCTTCCAACCAAATGCTGACCAAATGCTTGACGGAACTGTGGACAAGATACGGCGCTGCGGAGACAAACCAAATCAAACCGCAGGTCAACAATTGCAAGGCTGTGGTCGCGAAATGCATACCAGTGGTTCACAACACCGTTCAAATATTTTTAAAATTGGTGCGGTGTCGTTTATAAATACCCATTTTGAACAATTTGCCGCATGCAGCCATGCTGGTCAGAGCCTTTTTTGGCCTCCTAGATCCCGTCACGAAGCCAAGCGTTTCAAAAAATGCCAACTTTTCTGTTTGCACTTTGCGATTCCTCGTGTATACTGACTTTCGCATTTAACGGAGAGTTGTCCGAGTGGCCGAAGGAGCACGATTGGAAATCGTGTAGGCGTCAAAAGCGTCTCCAGGGTTCAAATCCCTGACTCTCCGCCAGTTAATTCCAAAGCAGGCCTTCGAGCCTGCTTTGTTTTTACCCCACGCGGAGGGGTGGCAGAGTGGTTGAATGCGGCGGTCTCGAAAACCGTTTGGCCTGCATAAGGTCACGAGGGTTCGAATCCCTCCTCCTCCGCCATTTAGGTTGAGAAAGCTCCCAACAACGGGAGCTTTTTTGTTATCGAAATACGTCTCGAACCCGCCCTTCCCTCAAAAACATGTACGTCACCCTCCAAAACCGACATTTTTCGACATCTTTGAAGGCTGACGTACATGTTTGGATTGAGCTCACGGGAGTGGCACTATTCGGAAGGTGCCTCCTCGTCTCGCATGCCTTTCCAGTTACGGATAAGTGCCTTGCGTAGTTCGTTTTGTTTTCTCTGGTACCCGGTGTCGGTACAGCGAGGCATGCCGAGTGCTTCGCGAATGTTGTTCATGGCGCGGTGAAAGGCGAACTGGCGGCCGAACTGAGCCGAAGTGAGCGTAACGATTCGATATCCCATTTGGGAGAGAACGGCCTCTCGCTCCGCATCTGCTCCCTTGCGCTCGAACTCATCGTGAAAGCCGCCCTTATATTCGATACCGAGCTCCCTGCGCTTGTAGGTAACGAGCGCATCGATTTTGAGCGTTCGAGCCTTGGCGCAATGCCAGAGACGTTGAGGGATCTCGAGCGGTTTGTTGAGTTCGATACCTCGGATGCAACGCCGCCTTCGCTTGTTGGGAGTGAGAGGCGATTGCCGAAGCGGTCTCCATAGGCGAGGCCGAGCGATCGTAGATGTGCCTGAGCGCGAGCCGTGCACGTGTGGCACCGGGTTTGCCGGGATGCCGATCGAGCAGTTCGATTATTTCATCCTTGGAGGTGGTGGCTGGTTGCTCGGTATAAGGGTCGGTGGGATTGAGCCTCATGCGATAATCGCCGCAAACTTCATAGCCATATTCGAGATATTCAATCCTATCCATCCACTCGGCCGCGATCACGAAGGTGAAGGCTTCGTCGGTGATGAAGACTCCGGGCGTCAACTCGTTAATATGCTCGTAGGGAAGATTTTGTCCAAGAATGTGGCAAACGACGCCTTTGGTACGCATTCGCTCGAATTCGAATACAACCGCGATATCGATAGTCTTGAGCATATCGGACGGAATGCCGCAGTCGGTAAGGGCCTGTCGTATGCGCGCAACACGTTGCTGGGTGGAGATGCCTTGTGCACCTATCTGGTAGTCGTGCCGCGCAAGAGACTGAACCAAATTCTGGGGTGCATGATGGACAAGCCATGCGGTTTTATGCGAAATGAGAACAGGGGTGTCCATTGAGGGCCTCTCGCTCTGAGCCGGTATCCAACTCTTATGTCCGTTGAAGTGGGGAAATATACCGGATGTGAGTAAATCAACTCATTCATGCTGTGAGCTCAATCCAAACATGTACGTCAGCCTCCAAAGATGTCGAAAAATGTCGTTTTTGGAGGCTGACGTACATGTTTTGGACCCCTGGCATTCCAGCAATGCCACGCCCGCTCCCAGTCCCGACCGTTTGCCGAGCAATGGGGACGCGATGGCCGCCAACCATGTACTATGTACGGGCATTGTCTAAACTCGCAATCAGAAGGAATCCATCTTGCCCGTCGTCGCCGCTATAACCGTTACCTCACATGCCTCGGATGCCATGGTCGCTATCCCCTTTTGGCTCGAGATGTTCGCTGTTGTCGCGGCATCTATCTCGGGTGTGCTGGTTGCGCGCGAACACAAGCTCGACCTGGTGGGCGCGGTCGCACTCGCCGTGGTCTGTGGCCTGGGCGGCGGTCTTTTACGCGACATGACGCTGCAAGTGGGCAACGTCTACATCCTCAACCAGCCGATGGCACTACCACTTTCCATTGCCACGGCGGCCATCATCTACATCTTCCCGGCAATCGTCGATAAACCCGAGAAACTCATCCCATTGCTCGACATCATCTCGGTCGGCATCTACGCCGCCACCGGAGCGGACAAAGCACTGGTTTATGGCTTTGCGCCGGCCGCATGCATCATGATGGGCTTCTTCACCGCGGTGGGTGGCGGCATGTTGCGCGACGGCTTTATGGGCGTGGTCCCAGGCATTTTCCAACGTACTAACTTTTATGCCATCGCCGCCATCGCCGGATCGACAAGCTATGTGTGTCTCGTTATGAGCGGCATCATGAGCAATGTCGCCGCGCTAGTCGTATGCGTTGTCGTGACCATGGGTCTGCGCTGGCTCTCGCTGCGCTTTGACATCAAAAGCCCCACAGAGGAAGACATCGCGCGCTTCTTGCATCGCAAAAAGTAGACAGCACGGCACAACCCTTCGAAATGCAACCGAGAGGTTCTTTTAGAGCGCCCGCGCGTTGGGTACCCTGTTAGATACATGTCGAGTATCTAGCGAAGGATTCACTATGTCTTACAACCTAGCACCGTCGTCCCGGCACCGTAAAGTGCAGGCGCGCATCGCCCTCCTATTCGCACTGATTGCGCTTGCGCTCATCGTACTTCCCACGACTTCATTCGCCGGCACAGATGCAGCCGGAAACGTGCTCACGACTGAAGCTGACTCCACCCCGTCCGGGGTCGAAGGCGACCTGTACTGGGCCGGCCAAAGCCTCAACTTAGACGATGCCTCCATCGGCCGCGATATTATCGCAGCGGGCGAGAGCCTGTCGATTCGCGACTGCACCGTAGGCGGCGCCGTTCGCCTGGCGGCGCGTACCATCGATATCGCCAAAACCGCAATCGATGGCAGCGTGACGGTGGCCGGGCAGCACGTCGTTCTCAACACCGGCAGCACTGCCAACTGTTTTTACGCGGCAGGCGAGACGGTCGCCCTGCGTGGCTCTGCCAAATCGGCGGCGCTCGCCGGCGACACCGTTACCGTTGACGGCACCGTTGATGGCGATGTTGAGGTCTGGGCCGACAAGCTCATCCTGGGCAAAAACGCCCGCATCACCGGCACGGTGAACGCCCACGTCTCACAGGATCCCGAGCGGGCAGAGGCGCTCAGGTCGGGGCTCTCAAAATCGACCGAACCGAAAACGAGGACACCTCTACGGTCAACGACATTATCGGCGGCATCGTTGCCGCAGCGCTTTCCACCTGCTTTGTCGCTATCCTGCTCGAGCTTGTCTTTCCGCGCGCAACTGCCAGTGCGCCGGCATGCTGCATCAGCGTCCCACGCCGCTGTGGGTAAGCGGTCTTCTGGGCGCGATAGCCGTCGTTCCCGCCGTCCTGTTGCTCATCATCTCGATTGCAGGCCTGTCGCTCGCCGGCGCCTCATGTGCGGCATCATCGGCATTGCTCTGGTCTCGGCGGCATTTACGGGCACCGCAATCGCCCGCATGGTCGGACACAACCAGAACCGCTACGCCATGGCCGCCGTGGTGGTATCGCCGCAGGTGCCCTCACGGGACTTCCCCTCATCGGCGACTTCATCAGCGGCGTGGCCTTTGTCTTTATGTTCGGCTACGTTATCCAGATCATCTGGCGCAACGCCCACCTCAAGCCCCAACAGGACTCCAACACGCCAGGACTCCCCACCGCCTAGCCGCCAACCACCACAAAAGGGCCAGGCACCTTTGTGGTGGTGCGAAGCAACCTGACCTCATTGCACCAAAAGGCGCCGACCATTGCGGTCGACGCCCTTTCTTATTGGCGGTTATAAGCCCAGCGCTTATTTGTTGACCTGGCCGGCGCGAACGGCGGCCTTCTTGCGGTCGGTGGCGTTGAGCAGACGCTTGCGCAGGCGAATGTTCTTGGGGGTGATCTCCACCAGCTCGTCATCGGCGATGTACTCCAGTGCCTCTTCCAGGGAGAAGGTGCGAGGCGGCACCAACTGGACGGAGATGTCGGAAGTCGAGGAGCGCTGGTTGCCCAGGTTCTTGGTACGGGCGATGTTGACGACCATGTCGCCGGCCTTGCTGCGCTCGCCCACAATCATGCCCTCGTAGCACTCGGTGCCCGGCTCAACAAACAGCTGGCCGCGCTCCTGCAGCGTACCCAGAGCGTAGGCAACGGCCTTCTCGGTGGTCATCGAGATCATGGCGCCGTTCTGGCGGTTGCCGATCTCGCCGGCGTAGGGGCCGTACTCCAGGAAGGTGTGGTAGAACACGCCCTCGCCGTGGGTGACGTTCATAATGCGGTTCTTAAGACCCATGATGCCGCGGGTCGGGATCTTAAACTCAAGGTGCGTCACGATGCCCGAGGTATCCATGCTCGTCATGATGCCGCCCGAGGTGCCAAAGACCTCAACGACCTTGCCCGAGTACTCGTCCGGGCACTCGACAACAGCCTGCTCTACAGGCTCCAGCTTGTTGCCGTTCTCGTCCTTCTTAAACAGAACGCGGGGACGACCGACCTGGAACTCAAAGCCCTCGCGGCGCATGGACTCCATCAGGACGGACAGGTGCAGAATGCCGCGGCCAGAGACCTCGACGCCACTCTTGTCCTCGAGCTCCTCGATCTTCATGGTCACGTTGTTCTCGGCCTCGTTGAACAGGCGCTCCTTGAGCTGACGGGCACCCACGATGTCGCCATCGCGGCCGACGAGCGGGGAGGTCAGGCCTCAAAGACGATGGACAGGGTCGGCGGGTCGATCTCAATGGGCTCGAGCTCGACGGGGTTCTCGGGGTCGTGTAGACATCGCCGATATCGGTGCGGTCAATACCCACGACAGCGGCGATATCGCCAGCGCCGACTTCCTGGCACTCGGTGCGGCCCAGGTAGTCGAAGGTAAAGAGCTGCTTGACGGTAGCGGTGGCGCTGGAGCCGTCGTTCTTGACAACCAGAATCTGGTCGCCTGGTGGATGGTGCCGGAGTACACGCGACCGATGCCGATGCGGCCGACGAAGTTGGAGTGGTCGATGGTCACGCACTGCATGGCCAGCGGGGCGGTCTCGTCAACCTCGGGCGCAGGCATGTCGTCGATGATCATATCGAGCAGCGGATACATGTCCATGTTGCCGTCGTTGGGGTCAAGGCGGGCAAAGCCATTCATGGCGCTGGCGTAGACCACGTGCTCCATGCGAACTCGAGCTGGTCGTCGGTAGCGCCAGGTCGGCCATGAGGTCGAGGCAGTCGTTGTAAGCCTTCTCGGGGTTAGCACCCGGACGGTCGATCTTGTTGATGACGATCATGATCTTAAGGCCGGTGTCGATAGCGTGACGCAGCACGAAGCGGGTCTGGGGCATGGGGCCCTCAAAAGCGTCGACCAGCAGCAGGGCGCCGTCGGCCATACGCAGCACGCGCTCGACCTCGCCGCCAAAGTCGGCGTGGCCCGGGGTGTCGATGACGTTGATCTTGACGTCCTTGTACTCGATAGAGATGTTCTTGGCGAGAATCGTGATGCCGCGCTCGCGCTCCTGGTCGTTAGAGTCCAGGACGCGGTCCTCGACCTGCTGGTTGGCACGGAAGGCATCCGTGGCACGCAGGAGCTTGTCGACCATCGTCGTCTTGCCGTGGTCAACGTGGGCGATGATGGCGATGTTCCTCAGATTGTCTACGCGCATGTAGTTCCCCTATCTTCTATCCATATACAAACGGCACGCGTATGCGGCCCGCCCAGCGATACAACGCTCAGCGGGAATATTGAGCCTTTTACCGAAAACTCGTTTATTTTAGCGATTTTAGATGAGAGGGGTTTCCTCACCTGCAGGTTCAGGGTCGCTCCACATAAAACCATCGCCGGCGCCATGCCCTCATACAGCACATATGCCGAAAAGCCGCTCTCGAGCGTGGTCTCAAAGAAGCTCACGAGCAGAGCATCGTGATAGCCGCCGTCAATCTCGACGCAGCCGGTATAGCCGATGGCATAGCGGGCGATACGGCCCAGGCCCTCGTCCTTAAGACCATCTTGTGCTCGGAGATAAAGTTGGTGGCAGCCTCCAGGCATGCCTCCTCGCCATCCTCGTCGAGCGCGGCCAGATAGCGGTTGGAAGCAGCGTCCTCGATCGCCACAACTACGCCCGGATTCTCACCGGCGGCAAGGTCGTCCAAGAACGCACCAATCAGGTCACACACCATGGCGTCGAGCTCGGCGGAGACGTTACCGGCGTCCTGCATATCCTGTGCCATCTCTAGACCTTCCCATCGAATCCGGCGTCGTTACAGTTCTTGTGCCTCGGCAGCGATCTTGGCGGCAGCGTCGCGGGCGCGCACCATATCCATCGCGCGCTTGTCGAGTACCTTGATCTGGTTGGTCAGCATTACCGCATCGACCACACCCCAGATTACCAAGCCTGTTGAAATCGAAAACCCAAGCGCACCAACTGTACCACGAAGACGAGAACAGATTACCGCGACAAGGGCGGAGATGATAACCATCTTGATATAGGAGCCGCGGCGCTCGCGAAGTGTGCGGGCCTGCGTCACATAGGCAATGCGAGCCGCCTCGGATGCCTCCGAGCGCATCTGGGCTTCACGCGCGATGGCGGCCGCTTCAGCCGATACGCGGGTACCCATCAGCGACCTCTCCGCTCGCGTGCCAGACATTTAGAAATCATCGGGGGAGAGCGTATGGACGAACTCGTCGAACTTCTCGAACTCCTGCTCGTCGTCGACTTCCTCGGCATGGGCAGAAACGGTACCCAGGCGATTCATGATGTCGTCCTCCACAAACATGGGGGCATTACTGCGCACGGCAAGGGCAATGGCGTCGCTGGGGCGGGCGTCAATCTTTCGTTCGTCACCATCGGCCAGCACGACAATCGTCGCATAGAACACCGGCGGCTCGGCACGAACGATCTCGATGCGCTCGAGCTTGGCGCCCAGAGCATCGACGGTGTCAAGCAGCAGGTCATGCGTTATCGGGCGCTCGGCGCGACCGCTATCGATGCCACGGCTAATTGCCGCGGCCTCAAACGAGCCGGTCTGAATGGAAAGCGAACGCAGCGGTGCCGTCGAATCCGACTTGCCGCAGCGCTCGCGAAGCACGATAAGCGATGGCACGGGACCGGCGGCCATGACGATGGTCTCTATGTCGACGCGAACCATGGAACACCTCCGGTACGTAGCGGTTAACACGCGGCAGGGTCGCCGCATTGAATAGCTATACTACCCAATCTTTTGCCCAGCACACAAAATCAAAGTAGTTAATTTGGGACGGGGCTATTTTGACTACTTGTGTTGGATAAGAAAAAAGCCCCGAGGCAATGCCCCAGGCTCTTAACATTTTGATGGTGGACCTGACAAGATTCGAACTTGTGACCTCCCGGTTATCAGCCGGACGCTCTAACCAACTGAGCTACAGGTCCATCGCGCAAGGGATATATTAGACGAGTCGTTACGCGCGCGTCAACAACTTTTTTGAAAAACTTTGAGGGTCGTCCGTCCCGGCTGCCCGGCGGCA
>ENA-OQCN01001209-OQCN01001209.1-human-gut-metagenome-genome-assembly--contig:-NODE-1209-length-12976-cov-2.019535_pt1 | contig 12976 bp, 14 predicted proteins | sample MGYA00242497_ERZ504576 | MGnify/ENA primary metagenome ERZ504576 (study PRJEB26092, sample SAMD00036296) | human gut metagenome | host: Homo sapiens | study: EMG produced TPA metagenomics assembly of...
GTGAATTATTTGATAAATGGGAAGACGATATAAAAAAGTATTGTGAAATTAATAATTTAAGTTTTGAAAAAGCCAAGAATATGGCGAAATGTTGGGGAAAAGATGATTTGATTTTACAATATTATGATAGTTCAAAAAATAATGGAAAAGGTTTAAATGATGAGATACCTCTGCCGATTGTGTTAAAAATTAAAAAGAAAGATAACGTATTGATATTTGAACAAACGGAATATACCAATAAATATTTATCTAAAAATTAATTACTATTAGTTTTTTGAATTTTAGTAAAAAAATATTGACAAAATATAATTTTACATATATTATGATAACAAATAATAGCAAGGGAGAAATAAATATGAAAAAATTAATATGTTTGTTGGTGATATGTGCTAATTTAGTGGGAGTAGCAGTTAATGTATCGGCGTATTCGGATTATGATACAGAAGAAACAAGATTTTTAAGGATTATGGACATTATGAACGGTTACGAGGACGGAACATTTAAACCTTATAATGTACTTACGCGCTCTGAAGCTATAAGAATAGTTGATGATATGATGGGATTCAGCGATGAAACATCATATACAGAAAAAGAAAATTCAGATTTACCGTTTAGTGACATATCAAAGGATTCGTGGGATTGGAAGTATTGGAATTATGCGTACTGTAACAGTGTGATAAGTGGATTTGAAGATGGTACGGCACGACCGAATGATAATGTAACGTATGCACAATTTGTAAAAATGTTGGTTACATCAATAGGATATGACTTTTATTCAGAGGCAGTTGGAGGATATCCGAATGGTTACTTCAAATATGCTGAAAATTTTAATATTACAGATGATATAAATTTGAATTATGATGATACTATTACTCGCGCATCAGCGGCATTATTAGCCCAAAGAACAATGAACACACCAATAATGGAGTTTATTTCTAAACCAATATCAACAATATTGTCGGAACAAAAAAGTGAATTTGTTGAAAGTAAAATCTATAACGGTACAGGTGCAGATTACAGAACACTTCTTACAAAAAAGAAATGTTATAATGCTGACGTAATCATTGAAAGCATATCGGGCGATATTACTACGGCGAAAATAGTCAATGCAAGAAATTTTTGCGACAAAGAATACAATGGTACGGAAAATTACAGTTTTGAGTTAAACACAAACGGATATGAATTATCAGAAAATGAAAAATACAATGTGGTTGTGGAATACGTTTATGATAAGTATATATTAAAATTTGTACAAACGATAGATTAAAATACTTATTTAAAGATTGATAAGAGAAAAGGTAATAAATATCTATGCTATATAAATTTGATAATGATAAATATGAACTGTGCAAAAAATATATAATGGAAGTATATGATGGGAATAAAAAGAATGTTGAAATGTATGATGTATCCAAGAGTATTATAGTGAGTGAAAATTCAGTAAATGATTTCATGGATGCTGCAGATTATGCTATAATACATTTCGGTATGATAAATCAAGATTATTTGAGTGATTTAGGTTGCAAGTTACAATTTTTGTATGATGATATATACAGACAAACAAAGATTAATAAAAAGTCTGAATAGTATTTGATTAACAACGGAGAAACAGATGGCATCGATAGAAGAATATTACGGTATAATTCCATATAAATGAGGTGAAATAAATTGAATCACATAGATTATGCTTATATAGAATACAAGCAGGCGGATAAATGTTGGTGTTTTTTAAAACATACCTTTTTACGATTCAAAGAAGATCCGATTTTTGTGGAATATGTTGTTATAGACGGACAAGTGTATAAAGCTACAAGGTGTTACGGAAGTCCTCCGCTTGTAATTCAAATTGAGGGTGAATATGAATTCAAAGACTTAAATGTTGGATTTATGATGCCGTCTAAAATAGAACAACAAGAGAGAAAGATTATATATTAAATGAAATAAAAAAAGTGAAAAAAGAATATAATATTCACTGAAAAACAGACAAGATAGAAAAAAGGTGATTTTTTATGACAGAAATAGAATTAGAAACATATTTAGGGAAAAAAATAAGCGTGAAATGCATTGATTGTGATATTGTAGAGGGAATGTGTGAAATATTTACACCTGCGTTGGATAATGAGCCGGAAGTCGCTGAAATAGGATTAAAAACTGAAAGTTATAAATGTGGACTGACATCTATAAAATTTCCTGAAATTAAAACTATTGAAGAAATCTAAACAGTTATACAACAAAGGAGAAACAGATGGCGTCGAGAAAAGAATTTTTAGAATACATATTAGAACAATTATCGGAGTTAGAGGAAATAACGTACAGAGCGATGATGGGGGAGTACATTATTTACTACAAAGGCAGAATTGCGGGGGGAATATATGACGACCGACTGCTTATAAAACCTGTTAAATCGGCTATTGACTATGTTTCTGACATTCGATACGAAGTACCTTATGAGGGTGCGAAAGAAATGATTTTAATAGAAGAAGTTGACAACAAAGAATATTTAACCGAATTATTTAAGGCGATATATGACGATTTACCGACACCGAAAAAGAAAAAAAATAACCAATATTGAAAACAACTAAATATTATGGTATAATTCATATAATGAGGTGAGAGAGATGAAAGTAAAGGAAATATGTGATTATTCGGGTTCGACATTGCTTGGAATGAACGGCGGAATGGTTGAGAGTCCCGATTCAAAAAGAATTATATATGCACGCAAAGCAGATTTGACAAAGTCTGAAACGGAAATATGGATATGCGACAGGGATTTTGAAAATCATCGCAAGGTATATGATGTACACTGCGGCAATCACAACGGCCCGTCAGCAACCTTTATAACAAACAGCCTTATAGTTTTTCGTGATGTGGAATTTGAGGGCATAGCCGGCAAAGAGCCGTCTATATGTGTATTCCGTATACTCAATGTTGATACGGGTGAGGTTAAGTACAAAATTCGCGGCAAAGAAAGTCATTGTGCGGAAAACTGCAAGTATCCGTTTTCAATATCGACAGAATATCTTGACAAAAATCCCGATTATCCCGAAATTAATTCGTGCGGAATTTACATACTTGATGTTGAAAGCGGAAAAATAACGCTTGTTGCAACAGAGGAAGATATTTTAAATATGGTAAGGAAACACGGTCTTACTCCGAACGAGCATACCGCGTCTGTCAGCCACGTTCAGCTAAATCCGTCCGCAACGGCAGTATGATGCGCTTGGGCGTAAAGGACTGCCCTGTATTCGGTGCGTTGGGTTGCATAGATTTAGACACTAAAAAAAACGCATATGATAGCGGACAAGCCTGTACATCAGCTTTGGTTTGACGATGACACATATATGGCTACACGTCAGTTTAATCAAGGCAGACACATTGAAATGGAAACAAGCTACATTGCACGTTTTTCAAAGGACGGAGAGGAATTAGAAGTGCTTGGCGGAATTTCAAATCATATGGACGGAAGTTTTGACAGAAAATATTTTGCCGGTGACAGATGTTATCCCGACTTTGCACCGAATGTTTATTTGTACAAGCGCGGTGACAAAAATCCGATTGCGACTTTTGAAATATCGCAGGACGAATACACCACATGGAAACTTCAGGTACATCCAAATCCGTCGTTTTCGCGTGACGGAAAGCGGCTGTACTTTAATAAACAGTGCAAATGTTACAACGGAAAATACAGAACGGTAGCTGTTTTTGCAGATATTTCTGAAATTATTTAAAACTAACTTGCAAAAATTGTCCTTTTTTGCTATACTGTATATGTTGTAATTATTAAAGAAAGAATGTGAACATAAATGATTATTATTATGAAAGAATCCGCATCGGCAAAGGAAATCGAGAGTGTTGAAAAACTACTTGCCGAGTTCGGATTCCAAACGCACCCTATTCAAGGTGAAAAGAAAACAGTTATCGGCGCAATCGGCGACAAGCGTCTTTTGAGTATGAATCAAATTCTTACTATGGACGGTGTTGAAAACGTTGTTCCGATTATGAAACCATATAAACTTGCATCTAAGGAGCTTCACAAAGAACCGTCAGTTATCGAAATCGGTCACGGAATAACAGTCGGTGGCAAGCAGCTTGCAGTATTTGCAGGTCCTTGCGCAATCGAAAGCCAGGAACAGTTCACAACTGTATCAAAGGCTGTTAAGGCCTCGGGTGCAAACATTCTTCGCGGCGGTGCGTTCAAGCCACGTTCATCACCATATTCATTCCAAGGTCTTGAGGGTGACGGCTTGAAGATTATGTACAACAGCGGTCAGGAACTTAATATGCCTATCTGTACTGAAGTACTTGATACAAGAGATGTTGAACTTGTTGCAAAGTATGCTGATATTATGCAAATCGGTGCAAGAAATATGCAGAACTTCAAACTTCTTCGTGAAGTCGGTAAGTGCGACAAGCCTATACTTCTAAAGAGAGGTCTTGCTTGTACTATGGAAGAGTGGCTAATGGCTGCCGAATATATTATGTCTGAGGGTAATGAAAAGGTAATCCTTTGTGAAAGAGGTATCAGAACATACGAAACTGCTACAAGAAATACATTTGACATTTCGGCAATTCCTGTTTCAAAGGAACTTTCTCATCTTCCTATTATTGCCGATCCGAGCCATGCAACAGGTACATATAAGTATGTTCCGGCTATTGCAAAGGGTGCTATTGCGGCAGGTGCTGACGGTCTTATGATTGAAGTACATAACTGCCCTGAAAAGGCTGCGTCAGACGGCGCACAATCGCTTACACCTGAAAAGTTTGACAAGCTTATGAAAGAGCTTGATCCAATCGCGAAGGCAGTAAATAAGATTCTATTATAAGAAATTTATAGGCTGGATGAAGTTGCCCACATTGTGTGAACAATTTTATTTCAGCCTTTCGTTTTATTGAAGGGAGTTATTGACTTAATATGTTAGGTTATCTTGGTCCGAACGGGACATTTTCACATCAGGCGGCTATGGAATGGTCTGAGGGTAAAGAAGAAATAAAGGAGTTTTCAACGATTTATTCTGTAATTTTGGCGGTTGAAAAAGGCGAAATTGATAGGGCAATCGTGCCGATTGAAAATTCTATTGACGGAAGTATCAACACAACTTTGGATACTCTTGCTTTTGATGTGGATTTATATATAACAGGTGAATACATTCTTCATATAAGCGAAAATCTTATGGTTAAAAAAGGTGTAAAGAAAGAGAATATAAAAATTATCACTTCCCACCCTCAACCGATAGGACAGTGTTCAAAATTATTGTCGCACGAATTTGCGGATGTGAAAATTGAATTTGCCGATTCAACTGCGTCTGCGGCAAAACGTGTAAAAGAATCGGACGGCTCTGTGGCGTGTATCGGCTCACCGAACAGTGCAAAAATTTATGACCTTGATATTTTGTGTCACGACTGCGGTGACGACGCAAATAATTCAACTCGATTTGTTATTATTGAAAAAACGCCGAATAAGACAGTTACAGGTCACGATAAATCATCAATCGTATTTGCGATTGATAATAAACCGGGAAGCTTGTACAGTGCGATTGAGCTTTTGGCGAAGTCCGGAATTAATATGACTAAAATTGAGTCACGTCCTATGAAAAAGGAACTCGGTAAGTATGTGTTCTTCATTGATATTGACGGTAATATTGATGATGCGTCAATTTACTTTGCACTTGATAAAGTAAGACAGAATACATTTTTCTATAAATTTCTCGGATCATACAATTACTAAAATGCGAAATATTAAAAAAGGAAGTTTTGAAAACTTCCTTTTTTAGTTTGAATTTATAATATCCATAATAGTTTTTTCGGCGAGTTTTACTTCCTGCAACAGTTCATTTGCGGAAAGTCGTGTCGCACCGTTGCCGAGAATGATGATTTGTTCAAGGTTATCCGAAGTGGCAACACGCACACGATGTTTTTTTACCGATTTCATGTGTGATTTTTTCAATATACATATCGCGGTTTCAGCCTCTTTTGTGTACACACGTTTATATTGTGAATTTTTTCGGCACTGCGACATTTCCTTTTGACTTTATACGCATCAAAAACAAGTATTAAATTGCATTGCTTAAAGCCTTGATAATTGCAAAGAATATCAATCAGTCGGTCACGTGCATATTAAGGTTATCTTTGGCGAGTTCTTTCAGTTCGTCCCACGCAAAGATTATATTGTAACCGTCTACAAGCAAATATTCGTCACCTAATTTAACAGACTTTGATTTTTGATGTTTTTTTCTGTTCGGTGGCGGATTTCTTTACAGTGTATGACGCTACTTTACGGCGTACAGGACCGTATGTACGTTCAAAAATCTGCATAAGCTCATTATCATCGGCAACCATATTGATGTAGTCGTTTGCACGCTGATAGACGTTTTCTTCTTCATCATCGTCTTGGTCAAGCTTTATACCGTCAATGTGCATATGGTCGTAAACCTTATCCCACTTTACAACAAAGCCTGCACCGTGCGAACAGAAAACCGAATCGGCGGGATTTTCAATATCGGTTTCGCTGTCGTAACCGATTTCGGCAATCACTTCTTCGGTGTTGTGGCAAGGCTCATAACCGCTTAAAATACAGTTTAATCTGCCTTTGCCGTGCGTGTAACCTGTTACGTCCATTTGATAGTCACGCATTGTCGCAACGGGTGCAGAGCCTGAAATTCGCGTCATATCACCGATTGTTTCAGGTTGACTGAATGTACCGCCCATTTGCTGAATGTCGGTCATTGCACGTCCTACGTTTTCAGTAGGTATTTCAAGATGAAATTCGTACCACGCTCAAGCAAAACACTTCAGCCATTTTTAAGCCTTGACGTACCGCACGATAAGTAGCTTGACGGAAGTCGCCGCCCTCCGTATGTTTTTGGTGTGCACGTCCTGCGATAAGCGTTATCTTCATATCAGTAATCGGTGAGCCTGTCAGAACGCCGATATGTGCTTTTTCTTTTAGATGGGTGAGAATAAGTCGTTGCCAGTTGCGGTCAAGACTGTCCTCACTGCAATTTACCGCAAACTGCATACCGCTGCCTTTTTCGGTCGGCTCCATAAGTAAATGCACTTCGGCATAATGCCTTAACGGCTCATAATGTCCGACACCCTCAACAGGTGTAACTATAGTTTCACGATACGCAATACCACCGTGACTAAATTCAATATCAATACCGAATCTCTCTTTTATAATTCGTTTTAAAACTTCAAGCTGAACTTCGCCCATAACTTGAACGTGAATTTCCTGCAACTGTTCGTTCCATATTATATGAAGCTGTGGGTCTTCGTCCTCCAAATGACGTAATTCGGTAAGTGCTGTATGCACGTCAATACCGTCCGTAAGCTCCATACGGTACGTCAAAACAGGCTCAAGAACGGCATTTTTTGAATCAGGCTCACAACCTATACCTTCACCGGAATATGTCTGCGTAAGACCGGTTACCGCACAAACTGTACCGGGGAATGCCTCGTCAACCGTTTGGAATTTTGCACCGGAATAAATTCTGATTTGATTTACTTTTTCCGACCACTCATTTTTCTTGTTACCCTTTAAAAGTGTTTTTACCTTTAAAGTACCGCCGGTAATTTTCATATAAGTAAGACGTGTGCCTTGCTCATCTTCGGCAATTTTGAATACCTTTGCACCGAATTTGTCATCGTAAATAATTTGTCTTGTGTACAGTTCAAGTCCTTCAAGAAATTCCGATACACCTTCCATTTTAAGTGCAGAGCCGAAATAGCACGGGAATATTTTTCTTTGTACAACGGCATTTCTTATGTCTTGATTTTTGACAGTACCGTCCGCAAGAAATGTATTCATTATAGATTCGTCACACATAGCGAGCGATTCTCTGAAATCTTCATTTTCATAATTTTGCGTAAAATCAATACAACCGTCCGAAAATCTTGTATGCAATTCATCAAGAACGGCGTTTTTGTCGGCGTTTAAGTCCATTTTGTTCACGAATATAAATGTAGGTACATTGTATCGTGCCAAAAGCCGCCATAGTGTTTCTGTATGATTTTGTATCCCGTCCGTACCGCTTATAACGAGGATTGCGTAATCAAGCACGCTCAAAGTACGCTCCATTTCAGTAGAAAAGTCAACGTGACCGGGAGTGTCAAGTAAAGTAAATTCGGTGTCACGAAAACGCATAACGGCTTGCTTTGAAAATATTGTAATACCCTTGTCGCGTTCAATTTCGTGTGAATCGAGAAATGCGTCACCATGGTCAACACGACCGATTTTTCGTATTTCACCTGCACTGTATAACATTCCCTCAGATAGCGTAGTTTTACCCGAGTCAACGTGTGCAAGTATTCCAATTACAACTCTGTTCATATCATCTCTGCCTTTACAGTATATATTATTTTAATTATATCATAATAGAAATGTTTTGTCCAATTCAAACAAAAAAACGGTGTTGCATTGCAACACCGTTTCAGACTGTCGACAAATTGTCTGGAACGTGCAAAATATTATTTTTGTATTTTAAAACTAAATTTATAGCTATAGCAAATAACAGGCAAGCCTATCTTCGATATACGGCTTGCCTGTGCACTTTTGCGAAATAAACTCTAACGTACCCACGTACGCCGACGAGTTCATTTTCACAAAATCCGAACTAATTTCTCGACCTCTGTCAGCCTGTCGACAGTTCCTTTTTTTATTCTTCAGCGCCAAGAACAGCGATTTCGCTGATATGACAGTAATTCTTGTCAGGGTCTGTTGCACCGTCACCGTTGTAGCGGATATAACGTGCTTTTACCGTTTCAGGGAACATATACTTTTCAAATTCGCTTGATTCACCTGTGTTTTGAGTTTTTGGAAGTGCAGTTTCCCAAGTCTTGCCGTCAACCGAGTATTCGATTGTGAACGGATAAATTCTTTCATTGCCTTTCCACATTGCGATTGCAACACCCGAAACGTCCTTTTCTTCGCCTAAATCAAGCGTAAGCGTACTCTTACCGTAACTTGACCAACGCGTGTTTATATCAAGGTCAACCGCACCTGTTTCAACGTTACCGTCATTGTCGCTTGCCTCAACGGCAAAAACGTCAAGTTGGTTAGGGTAATATTTTTGACCTGTTCCGTTTATTGCGACAACTTCAATTTTGTCAGGTACTTTTGCAGATGTGATTGTAGATTTTCTTGACATTGCGAAATCGTCCGACATATTTAAGTCAATATCGCTTATGCAGATATATTTATCATTGTAGTAAACAATCTTTCCGAGTGCTTCACCGATTGCACGAAGCGGAACCATTGTTCTGTCGTTGTTCAAAATCGGTGCAGTGTCCATTGTTTTTGTTTCGTTGTTTACAGTATAATCGTTGCTGCCGATTTTCATTGTAACGGCGTCGCCGTTGATTTTGATTTCCTGTGTATCTGCCACCCATTCAACGTCTGCGCCGAATGACTCAGAAATAAATCTCAACGGAACAAGAGTTCTTTCGTTTTCGTCAAGGTATGGTACAACGTCCGTGCTGTCATTATCAACACGTTTCGGAACACCGTTTGTAAGTGCTGTTGGTGTGTCAAGTACAAGCTCAACCTTTTCACCGCTGTATAAATCGTTTATATTCCAAGACTTCTTTGCAAGGTCGGGATTTTTTTCATTGTTGCCTACTGTATAAATCTGCGGTACAGGTACATTTTCAGTGTCAAAACCAAGATAATAGCTTAGGTGCGTAGGCTGATTGTAACAGTCGTTTTGGTATGCAACGTGCATTCTGTATTGAATGTCGTGCATAAGTGTAGGAATTTTGTAGCTTGTCGGTGTAGTGGTTGTGTAAATTCTCAAAGCACTGCCGTCCTTTAGCGGATACATAACTTCTTCACGCCAATCGCCGAAAAGGTCGGCAGTAAGTGACGGATTAGCCTTTGTACCGTTTACAGAAGTACAGCCGGAGGCTGTGAAGATAGTTTCAACCTTTTCTTTTTCAGGCTTCCACTTGCTGATGTAAATGTTGTCCTGAACTTCACGTCCTAAATCGCCGTCCCAATAGCATAGGAAGTTTGCCGGCATAGTGTATTTTGTTGAAATGACAGTACCGTCTGCGGCGGTAAGTATTCCTGCGGCTGACCAGCCTTCGCAACCCGGATAACGCGGGTCTATGTCGTCAGATGTGCCGCGACCGTTGTCACTGCCCATTTGTTCGCCGCCGACAAGTATTTCGCCTGTACGTGCGTCACGCATTTCAAAGCTGTATTTTGCTTGAGTTTCTTCGTGACAAGAGTAAACTTCAAGTCCCGGTCTTGACGTGTCAAGGTCACTGACGTGCTGTGCGTCACCGTGTCCCAAACCTGTCGAATACATAGCTTGCCGTCGTTGTCTATTGCAAGCGCACCGTATATAAGTTCATCGCAACCGTCATAATCAACGTCTGCGGCACTCATTGAGTGGTTGCCCTGTCCTATATATTTATTGTTGTAATCCATTGTGTCAAAGCGCCATTTCTTAACAAGTTTGCCGTCTACAAGATCGTATGTTGCAATAACTGTTCTGCCGCCTGTTTCACCCTCAGGACCTGTGTAATAACCTCTTGCAAAAACCATGCTCGGTCTTGTGCCGTCAAGATATGCAACGGCGGCAAGGTATCTTTCGGAACGGTTTCCGAATGTATCGCCCCAAGAGCTTATATCCCATTTTTGACCGCTTGCGGTTTTGCCTGTGATTTGCGGGTCATAGTCAACTGTATCAATTACAGAGCCGTCCTCACCCTTGAATACTGTAAGATAAAGCGGACCTGTAAGGTTTTTACCGTTGCTTACAACGGCATAGTTTTTGTTTGCGTCACCGATAACAGAGCCGTCACCTGCGATTGTGCCGTCAGCCGTACGGCAAGCAACTTCGGCTTTACCGTCACAGTCATAGTCGTATACCATAAACTGCGTATCGTGTGCGCCTGCACGAATATTAGGTCCCATATTTATACGCCATAGACGTGTACCGTCAAGCTTGTACGCGTCAAGAATACATTCACCCGTAAAACCTGCCTGTGCGGCGTCTTTTGCGTTTGACGGGTCCCACTTCAATACGATTTCATATTCGCCGTCACCGTCAAGGTCACCGACAGACGCGTCACCCGGTGTATATGAATATTCTTCACCGTTTACTTTATTGTTTTCAGGCTTTTGGATTGGAATATCCATATAATTGTTGTCCCAAAGCTGAACTGCTCCAACTTTGTCCCATTGTTCTTCGCCGTTTACAACAGGTACAATGAAATACTGTGTATCGTCACTTGCGATAAATAAATCGGTGAAATTTGTTGCATTTAGAGGTTCGTTATTTATTTTTTGTCCGTATGAGGACATTTCTGTTAAACTTCGATAAATGTTATATCTCGTATCCGCACTTTCAGTGCCGAGCCAACGCCACGAAATATATGTATAGCCGTCCATTCTTACGGCAACAGCACCTCTGTTTAGATTTTCCATAGGACGCTGAATATCAGGTCGTGAGTCGATTAATTTTTGTGTTTCGGCGGCGGATTCTGTGTAATCGCCGACTTTCAGGCTTTCGCTACTTCTGCGGCAAGTGCGGAAACCGCCGAACTTGCAAGCATTGCAACTGTAAGCATAGCCGAAATGATTTTCTTTTTATTCATAGTGTATTAAAATCCTCCTTTTCAAAGTATCTAAGTTATATTTTATCATATTATAAAAAGAATTTGGGTAAATTTAATAATGAATTCTGATTTTTATAAATTAATATCTGATTTTTCAAGCGATTTGACAAATCAAGATTAAAAGGGTATAATATGAATATATGAACATATGACCGAAAAGAGGAGAAGATAAATGGATAAATGCAGTACCTGTCAATATAATCCGCAGATTTTAGATAGATTGAAAAATCAACTTCCGGACGAAGATGTAACGGATAAATTGTCGGAAATGTTTAAGGTGTTCGGCGACAGTACAAGAATAAGAATTTTATGGACGTTGTTTGATAAGGAATTGTGTGTGTATGATATAGCGAACGCACTCGGTATGAGTCAATCGGCTATCAGTCATCAGCTTAAAACTTTAAAACAGGCAAGACTTATAAAGTCACGCCGTGACGGTAAAAATGCCTTTTATTCGATTGATGACGACCACGTTAAAAAGATTATAGAACAAATGCTTATTCATATTGAGGAAAACTAAAAAACGGTGCAATTAATTTGCACCGTTTTTGATTGTTGTTTTATAATAAATAAAATAGAATACTGCCGAAATAACTGCGGCGATAGTCCAGCCGACAGGCCAAGAAAGCCATATTCCGACTTCCGAATTAAGTGCGTATGAGAAAACATACGCAAGAATAACTCTTAAAAGCAAGTCGGTAAACGTGCTTGCCATAAACGCCCTCATACGTCCCGCACCGCGAAGAATACCGTCAAATGTAAGCTTTGCGGAAATTACAAAATAGAACGGTGTGACGATTTTTAAAAATATTCTTCCTACGTCTATAATACCTGTCTCACTGCTTTTTACGAATATATTCATCATAGTATTCGGGAATACGAAATACGCAATGAAAAACGGCAGAGAAACAACGATAAGCATAACAATACCTGCTTTAAGTCCTTCAGGTATGCGGAGAAACTTTCGCGCACCTGTGTTTTGTGCCGTATAGCTTGACATTGCATTTCCGAGCGTTGAAAAACTTGTTATAGCGAATGTATTCAGCTTTATAGCTGCACTGTAACCGGCGATAACGTCAGAGCCGAAACTGTTTTACACGACTTTGTATAAATAAATTTCCGACCGATACAAAACTTTGCTGCAAGATACTCGGTATTGCAATTCTTGAAATATGTCCGAGCATACGGATTGAAAATTTTTTTATATGTCCCCGATTTTATACCGTGAACATTAATTAATACGGCGAATGCAAGCAGGGAAGATATACCCTGTGCAATAAACGTTGCCCACCGACTCCGGCAACGCCCATATTCAAATACAATTAACGAAAACAAAGGTTCAAGAAATTATATTTAC
>ENA-OQCN01001210-OQCN01001210.1-human-gut-metagenome-genome-assembly--contig:-NODE-1210-length-12970-cov-3.168964_pt1 | contig 12970 bp, 12 predicted proteins | sample MGYA00242497_ERZ504576 | MGnify/ENA primary metagenome ERZ504576 (study PRJEB26092, sample SAMD00036296) | human gut metagenome | host: Homo sapiens | study: EMG produced TPA metagenomics assembly of...
ATTCTTCTTTTATATAAATTCTAAAACATTCGGATTCGCTTCGCTTCATCCTCATGTTTTTGGCGGGGATCAAGGTCACAAGCTTTCTCATGCAAGCATGATTCGCTTGTGACTTTGATCCCCTGGTATTATCAAATGATGAAGCGGTCTTTCTTCTCTACAACGATGCGAATATCACCTGGCTCTGCTTTATAACATGCATTTGCCTCGATGGTTCCTCTGCTCTCAACGATGCAGTTTTCAATGACTGCATTGTCTCCGATATAACATCGTTCATGATAATAGAATTTTTGATAACACAATTGTTTCCAATATATGCCTTCTTGAATACAACAGAGTTTTCAACTGTACCGTTTACAATACTTCCACATGCGATCAGGCTGTTTGAAATATTAGCACCCGGATTATATTTTGCCGGCGGCAGATCATCTACCTTTGTGAATACACTGTTGCCTTCCTTGAAGAAATAACTGCGGACATCTCTCTTTAAGAAATCCATATTTGTTCTGTAGTAAGCCTCAACTGAGGAGATGTTGTTCCAATATGTTTCAAGCTGGTATGCATAAATTCTCTTGATATCCTTATAACGGATCAGAATATCCTTGACCAGATCATATCTATCTTCCTCTGCTGCACGCTCAATTAACTCAATCAAAAGACGTCTTCTGATACATAGATACCACATGAAACATTTCTGGAAGTCTCAATCATTGGCTTTTCCTCGTAGCCTCGGATTCTTCCGTCATCATCTGCCTTCACTTGTCCAAAGCGGCTTAAATCCTCTCCCTCTGGCATTTCCTTGCAGACAACAGTGATATCAGCACGCTTTTGAATGTGGTACTCCAGAATCTTATTATAATCCAGCTTATAAATTCCATCGCCAGAAGCCAGAACCACGTATGGTTCATGGCTTCCTTTGAGGAAATGCAGGTTCTGATACAGGGCATCGGCTGTACCCCGATACCAGTTACTATTTTCAGCGGTTATAGTAGGGGTGAATACATATAAACCGCCCTGCTTTCTTCCAAAATCCCACCACTTTGAAGAGTTTAAATGCTCATTCAAGGATACGGTGTTATACTGTGTTAAAACTGCTACTTTCTGAATACGGGAGTTTGACATGTTGCTCAGCGCGAAATCAATGCTGCGATAGGTTCCTACCATTGGCATAGCAGCGATCGCACGGTTATATGACAGCTCCTTCATTCTCTTGTTGTTTCCACCGGCTAAAATTATACCAATCGCTTTCATTCTTCCTCGCCTCCCTTGATGATGTATCCGCCGCTTACAAGATTTCCATCCGGATAATCTTCGATAGCGGTCTTTCCGGCAATTGCTACGTTCTTTCCAATTGTAACGCCATCCGGAATTTCGGAGCCTTCTGCAACGGTTACAAGATCACAGCAGTAAACCTTCTTATTATACTGGCTGTCTGCATACTCACCGACACCAATCGTACAATTTTCTCCAACAACTGCATCCTGTGCGATGATTGACTTGTAAATCTTTGTTCCCTTCTTGATTACAGCACCCTGCATCAAAATGGAATCATAAACTTCTGCACCTTCTTCAACAATAACTTCTGGTCCAATAACGCAGTTTCGTACTCTTCCATAGATTTCAGAGCCATCACCTATGATACAGCGCTCAATCTGTGCCGTATCTGCAATATACTGCGGCGGCTGGTTATCAGATTTAGTATATATCTTCCAGAACTCTTCATACAGATTAAATACAGGAACGATATCAATCAGCTCCATATTTGCTTCCCAGTAGGAATGAAGTGTTCCAACATCCTTCCAATATCCATTAAATTCATAGCAGAATACTCTGTCACCACGCTTATGGCAATATGGAATGACATGCATACCAAAGTCGCAGTTTGGAATATCTTTATTTGTGATCAATGCCTCACGAAGCACAGACCATGTAAATATGTAAATACCCATGGAAGCTAAATTGCTTCTTGGATGTGCAGGCTTCTCTTCGAAATCAGTGATACGGCCTGTATCATCTGTGATCAGCACGCCAAAACGGCTTGCCTCCTCAATCGGAACAGGCATAGCAGCCATCGTAACGTCTGCATTGTTTGCCTTATGATAATCAAGCATCACTTGATAATCCATTTTATAAATATGATCACCGCCTAAAATCAATACATACTCTGGATTAAAGCTGTCGATATAGCGAATGTTCTGGTAAATTGCATTTGCAGTACCAGTATACCAATCACTGTTCTCGTTTGCTTCATATGGAGATAGTACTGTCACTCCGCCATAATTACGGTCGAGATCCCACGGAATACCTATGCCGATATGGTATTCAAACGAAGTGGCTGATACTGTGTTAACACACCTACTGTATCCACCCCTGAATTAATGCAGTTACTTAATGGGAAGTCAATAATGCTGTATTTCCCGCCGAAGGATACAGCTGGCTTCGCTACTTCTGAAGTCAAAACTCCAAGACGGCTTCCCTGTCCGCCCGCCAATAACATGGCGATCATTTCCTTTCTAACCACAAAATCACCCCTTTGTTCTTTAATTGTTGTGTTATCAGTTCACCAAGCGCCTGTCATCAAGTGAAATAGAACTGTCTAACAGTGAATGCACATAAGTGCAGTCTTGTGAATAGGCGTTTGGGGAACTGTAATCTTTTAGTACTTGTCATTATTATAGCACATCTCTTTCAAAAAGTGAACAATTTACAGAAAAAATTTTTATGTATTTTTATTTATTTGTTACAGTTCACGCGACAGGTTACGAATGACCTTCGGTGCAATGGTTTCGTCGCCGGACCAAACTCCGCAGGTTCCTTTTATGCTCTTTCTTATTATACATTACTTTGAAAGACCTGCTTCAAGTGTCCGGCTCGTGAAATCCATTCACCTTCGGGCATACTGTAAATATTGCGGTTTTGTGAATAGGCGTTCATTCGCACAGCATAATAACATTTACGCTTTACATTCCTCCAAAATCGAGTATACTTAAATCAAGCAGAATTTGTGTTAAGAAACAACTGTTTTTCAGTATTGACTTTGCTTATTTAACTTGATTATTCGGAGGAAGTACCATGTACCATATTAATTTTGAAAATCCATGCCATGTCTATTTTATTGGAATTGGCGGCATCAGCATGAGCGGACTTGCTGAGGTTTTAATGAAGGAGGGCTTTACCGTCAGCGGCTCTGATTCTAAGGAATCACCTCTGACTGACCATCTGTCCTCACTTGGCGCTGTTATCTTTTATGATCAGTCCATCTCTCACATTCCACAGGGAACAGATGTCGTTGTCTACACAGCAGCGATCCATCCTGAACATCCAGAGATTGTTGATGCAACAAAACGCAATATCCCGCTGTTAACAAGAGCTGAGCTTCTTGGACAGCTGATGAGAAACTATAAAACGGCAATCAACATTGCTGGAACTCATGGAAAGACAACTACGACGTCTATGGTTACTGAAATTCTTTTGGCTGCTGATACTGATCCGACAATCTCTGTCGGAGGCATTCTTCCAACAATCGGAGGAAATATTCGCGTAGGTGGCTCAAATCTTTTTGTCACTGAGGCCTGCGAATACACAAACAGCTTTTTATCCTTCTATCCTACTATGGAAGTTATCCTGAATATTGAAGCAGACCATCTTGACTTCTTTAAGGACATTGACGATATCCGTCATTCTTTCCGCTTATTTATGGAAAAGCTTCCAAAGGATGGAATACTTGTAATTAACGGTGATATTCATAATCTTTCTGAGTTGATCAATGGACTTGACTGCGAGATTATCACTGTTGGACACGGAGAATCCTGCGATTATCGTGCTTCTAATATCTCATATAATGAATTTGCTCAGGCTTCCTTTGACGTCACAGATGCAAGCAACACTACACTTGGTCACATTCAGTTAAGTGTTCCTGGAGAGCATAATGTTTACAATGCACTTGCTGCCGTTGCCCTTTGCAAAAAGCTGAATCTTTCAATGGATGCCATTGCTTCCGGTCTTTTGAATTTCCATGGCACACAGAGACGCTTTGAAAAGAAGGGTGTCGTAAATGGAATTACTATTATTGACGATTACGCACATCATCCGCAGGAAATCACAGCGACACTTACTGCTGCAAAGAAGTATCCTCACAAAAAGATATGGTGCATCTTCCAGCCGCACACCTATACAAGAACAAAAGCTTTGCTTACTGATTTTGCAAAAGCTCTGTCCTTAGCAGATGAGGTCGTTCTTGCAAAAATTTATCCGGCAAGAGAAACTGATGATCTTGGCATAAGCTCCGACAATATCCGCGTTTTGTTAGAGCAGGCCGGTACAAGTGCTCATTATTTTGAAACCTTTGAAGAAATTGAAAAATTTATTTTGCAGCATGCAGCCTCTGGTGATCTGGTGATCACTATGGGCGCCGGTGATGTTGTAAAAATCGGAGAAGACTTAATTTCTAAATAAGGTATTCGCAAAATCCCCAATTGCTTGCCCTGATTCTAAGGGAAATAATTGGGGATTTTTTATCGCTTTTCAAAAGAAATAACTTGTGCTATACTTTACAAAGATGATACTTGGATTTTGGAGGTTTTTTATGTCCTTTCTTTTACTGGAGAACCGGCTCAGCATAGATACCCTTGTTGTTCCCGGCTATTTTATAGACCGTTTTCTTCCTGCCGCCTCCGGTACGGATGTAAAGGTTTACCTATATTTGCTTCGCGCTGTCTCGACATCAGCCACTGGTTTAAGCAGTGCTTCAATTAGTGACAGGCTTGATATTTCAGAGCGCGAGGTACTTCGTTCTCTTAGCTATTGGGAATCTGTTGGTTTGATGCGCCTTAGCTTTACATCGGGTCACGAATTGTCAGGAGTTGCATTTACAGATCCATCTATTCAGGCAGAGACAGAGGCTTCTGCACAGACTGCACCTACACAGACAGCTGCATCTGCTCCAAGCGTACAATCTGTAATTCCTACGCCCACTCCTGCTTTAGTTTCTCCTGCAAATACAACCATTGCAAATGCTTCTGGCTCAATGGCTTCCACACAAACTACTACACATTCTGCTGCAAATGCGACCCCTTCTATACAGTCACTTCATCTTTCCCAAGAGGAGCTGATTCTTCTTGAGAACGATCCAGAGTTTAACATGTATATGTCGGCATGGCAGCAGTATTTTTCGCATCCGCTTAATTATGCAGACACAGAATCATTTGGCTATTGGTATCTTCAGTTTAACCGCTCACCAGATGTCATTGATTATCTTGTTGATTACTGCGCTAATCACTGCAAGGGCAAGCTTAATATGAAATTTATTGATTCTGTTGCCCAGTCCTGGCATCAAAAGGGTCTTCATACACTTGATGCTATTCGTCAGTACAACCTGCTTCATAATGATACTGTCTATGCTATCATGAAGGCATATGGCTTATACAATCAGACTCCTGCTCCGGCTCAGCTTGAATATATCAATAAATGGATCAAGGATTACAGTTTTCCTACAGATGTCTATGTTTATGCCTGCAATATCACGATGAAAAAATGTCAGCGCCCAAATGTTAATTTTACAGAAAGCATCTTAAAGCGCTGGAAGGAAAAAAATGTGCATTCACTTGCTGATGCACAGGCTGCTGAAAATCAGCGCGATCAAAAGGTAAAAAGTGATGCTGCAAAACGCACCAGTCAAACCGTGCTTCTTCTGTCGCAAAGGGTACACAGCAGTTTCGTAATTTTACTGAGCGCAAAAATAATAATTACATGGAAAAGATTTTAAAGCAGTATAGTCAGGATTCAAATGAATGATTATCACAGAAAGGATTGACTTTTTATGGCTCTGACCAATTCACAATATAATGAACTGATGCGCCGCTACAGCCGCATCCGTTTCCAACACCAGCATGAAATGGAAGAACGTCTGCGCCATATCTATGCGCAGTGCCCAAGACTTCTTGAGATTTCAAAGCTTCTTCCGACATCTAGCGCTGCTCTTGCAAAGGCTAAAATCACTGGCAATAAAGTGCAGGCTCTAAATGCACAGATGCAGATTGATGCACTTAGACGCGAGCGCGGTGCGCTTCTTTCTTCTCTTCACTATACACTTGATGATCTTCAGCCAAAGTATAGCTGCCCGGACTGTAAAGATACTGGATATCTTGACGGAAACCGTAAATGTCACTGCTTTGAGCAGGCTGGCATAAGCTTACTCTATGAACAATCTGGCATTAGAGACCGTTTGGAACGTGAGAATTTTAACACATTTGATATAAACCGCTATTCAGATGCACCAAATCCACTTCTTGGCGGAATGAGTAATCGCGCCCATATGCAGCGTCTCAAACTTATTTATGAAAAATATGCTTATCAGTTCAAGGATGGAAACCCTAGTCTTTTAATCTTTGGAAATCCAGGCGTTGGCAAGACATTTCTTTGTAACTGTATTGCAAAGGTTGTTCTTGACAAAGGCTTTTCTGTCTTATATATGACTGCTCCTGAATTTTTTGAATCAGCTATGCAGCGTTTTCATTCTAACAACGATGATTCATCAGAAAATGATTCATATGCACTCACATGCAGCCTGTTGATTATTGATGATCTTGGAACTGAAAATCTGACTCCTTTTGTAATCAGTCAGCTGTTTCATGTGATCAATTCGCGTGATCTGTCAAGGAAAACAACTATTATCTCAACAAATCTAAGCCCAGAAGAGCTTCAAAGTACCTACACAGAGCGAATCTCCTCACGACTTATGGGGCAATATACGCCTATCCCTGTTTTTGGAGAAGATTTAAGAAATTCGTAGACATATTTTTTTCTAAAAAATAACATGACCACTGCTAATTCGCTTATGACTTTGATTCTCTGGGGTCATGTTGCACAAATTTTTCTTTCTTTTTACGTAAATTTCTTTTTTATCCATTTCGACGTAAGGCTTGAATCTTCGACATCTTCATGTTATGATTAGTTAAGGTTCGTACTTTTGGACGCAGGTAAGCTGCATATTATAATCATGGAGTCATCATGCCAAACGAAAAGAATCTGAACACGATACCAGTGGGCACACTGGGTCTTATCCCACTTGAAAGCTGCGCAAGCCTTGGACAGAAGGTTAATCAATACCTGACTGAGTGGCGCGCTGAGAGAAGTCATGCACAGTCTACTGCGCTTCACTTCTCTGAATACAGCAAGGACAGCTATATTGTCAAAGCAAAGAATCCTCGCTTCGGTTCCGGTGAAGCAAAGGGCGTTATCGAGGAATCAGTCCGCGGCTGCGATCTGTATCTTATGGTGGATGTTTGTAACTATAGCCAAACGTATTCTCTGTGCGGATATGTGAATCACATGTCTCCAGACGATCATTACCAGGATTTAAAGCGTATCATTGCTGCTGTTGAAGGCAAGGCACGCCGTATCAATGTAATCATGCCATTCCTGTATGAAAGCCGCCAGCACAAGCGTACTTCCCGCGAGTCTCTTGACTGCGCTATGGCTCTTCAGGAACTTACAAAAATGGGTGTATCCAACATCATTACTTTTGATGCTCATGATGCACGTGTTCAGAACGCAATTCCACGTGATGGATTTGAGAGCGTTCCGTGTGTATACCAATTTATCAAAGCACTGCTTCGTGCAGAGCCAGATCTGCAGGTTGACAATGAGCATCTTATGGTCATCAGCCCAGATGAGGGCGGCATGGGCCGTGCAATCCAGCTGACTAACTATCTTGGTGTTGATATGGGTATGTTCTACAAGCGCCGCGATTACACCCGCATTGTAGACGGAAAGAACCCTATCGTTGCTCACGAGTTTTTAGGTACCAACGTAGAAGGAAAGGATGTCATCATTATCGACGACATGATTTCTTCTGGTGACAGCATTCTTGATGTTGCACGCGAATTAAAACGCCGTAAGGCACGCAAGGTTTACGCTGCTGCTACTTTTGGTCTGTTTACAAATGGCCTGGCAAAGTTTGATGCTGCTTATGAGCAGGGTATCATTGATCATATCCTGACAACTAACCTTGTTTACCAGAGACCAGAGCTGCTATCTCGTCCGTACTATGTAAATGTTGATCTGAGCAAGTATATTGCACTTTTGATTGATAACTTAAATCACAATGTATCAATTCATGGTCTATTAAATCCGACTGACAGAATCAACCGTATTCTTGAAAAGCATCGTGCTGCGCAGGCACAAAAAGCTGCCGAGAATAATATATCTGAGGAAGCATAATACAAACAAAAAACCTTCAAATACATTTTTTATCGAATGTATTTGAAGGTTTTATTTTTATACTGCTTTACAAACAAGTCCGCATACTGTTCCGTCGGCTGCTGCTGTTGTCAGCTGTCGCACCGTCTTAGTACGGCAGTCTCCTGCAGCGTAAACTCCCGGTGTCCTTGTTTTACAATTTTCACCGGCAATTACATATCCAGCCTCGTCAAGATCTACGAGATCTCTAAATACTTCATTGTGAGGCTCCATTCCTATTGCAACAAATAAGCCATCTGCCACAAGTGTCTTCTTTTCACCTGAAAAATTTGTAACTTCAAGTTCTGTCAGCTTCTTTTCACCAATAAGTGCAGTCACACGACTTTCCATCACACACTCAATATTCTCTGCAGCCATTACCTGATCAATAAGACTCTTCTCAGCGCGGAATGTATCTCTTCTGTGAATCAAATACACCTTGCTGCAAATGCCTGCCAGATACAGCGCATCCTGAAGAGCTGCGCTTCCTCCTCCTACAACAGCCGCTGTTTTCTCCTTAAAAAACGGTCCGTCACATACAGCACAGTAAGAAACTCCTCTTCCAATCAGCTCCTGCTCTCGCTCGATTCCTAGATGACGATGTGCCGCACCTGACGCAATAATAAGATTTTTGCCCTCATATGTCTCACCATCCTCAGTGCAAACTTCAAAGCCATTATCTATTTTTCGTGTCGAAATTACCTTGCCAAAAGTAACCTCACCGCCAAGATTTGTCAACTGTGCCATCAGCCATCTGCAAACTCCATTCCGCTGATCTTTGCAATACCTGGATAATTTTCCACACACGGAGACAATGTAATCTGTCCGCCCATAGCCTCACACTCCAGAATAAGCGGCTTAACGCCAGATCTGAGTGCATAAATTCCTGCTGTCAGACCCGCTGTTCCAGCCCCTACTATAATCATATCGTACATATTCTCTTATTTCCTCTTTTCTTAGTTAATAAATGGTATATATCCTCTAGCTTAATGAATAAATTTCGAGATAAAATCTCTTACCAGACGGCGCGTCTCATCAATTCCATCCGCATGGCCAAATTTTCGCTCTGGATGCCACTGAACACCTAAAATCTTCATCTGTTCAGACTGATATGCCTCGATGGTGTGATTATCTTCATCTATTGCCAGCGGCTCAAAGCAGTCTGCAAGTGCATCCTCAAAAATGACATCCTTATGATAATTGTTAACGTAAATGCTTCGATTTTCTTTTAGCAAACGTACCTTATGATCCTCACCGCGCTCTCTAGGACACGGCAGATCAGGATGATATGCCAGTTTTCCACCAAATAGAACATTCACATACTGCATGCCTCGGCATGTACCTATAATCGGTATTCCATGATTAACACAGTAGTGAATAAGCTTTTCTTCCATCTTATCACGATATGGCTGTACCGTTTCCTCATGTTTACGGTCATACCACTGCGGTCCAAGTGCACCTCCACCAACTACAATCAAAAGATCTATTTTTTCATCAAACAGACGCTCAAAGTTTTTAGTATGGTTTGCAACAGGACGCGGAATAAAACCAATAGACTCATAAAATTCAACATATCCAGCCTCTAGTATATCGGTTGGGTCTCCATAATCGTTAACACCCTCTCGCTGCGTGATAAGTGCATGAAGATTTGTATATTGAATACCTTCCTTGATCAGACCATTTCTGCAGTCCATCTCCAAATAGTCAAGCTGTGATACTGTATCGTAAATTTTCTCGCCGCAGCCGATTGCTGCCGGAATATTAAATTCTGCGCATCGAATTGCCATATGAGAAGCTGCACCACCGTATTTTGTGATAAATCCTTTGATATTTTTTGTAAAAATCCATTCGTAGCCTGGGTCAGCCTTTGGCACTACAACAATTTTTCCAGTGATATCAGCATCCGGCTCCTCATCAAGCAACACTACCTCGCCCTCGACTGTCTTTGCCGTGATGAAATTAGGGCGTGCCTCATACACAGGAATCACATCTACGCTCGCACCTGACAAAATAACTTCTGGAAGAAGAATTAATCGGCTGTCATGATTTAAACGGCGCCGCTTTGTGATTAGCTTCATCCAAAGCTTTTTTAAATTTTCTGGATCACAGCCTGACTCATATAGCTTAAAGTCATCTACACACAGCCAAGACAAATCCATAGTACGAATCTCCAAAATTGAGCCAAGCTTACGAATCAGTTCTAATACCATACTAAGCGATTTTGTAAATTCAAATTTAAAATACTCTCGCTGTTCAATTGCGCTGATCCAAAATTTTGCCATACGCTCTGCAGGCACATCAAGCTGTGTATCTTCCAGAGCCTGCGTCAAAATACTGATATCAAGATCTTTTTGAATCTTTACCTTATCTTTTTTAATACGCGATGGCGCAGGGCGAAAATTCATCGCATCGTAGCGGTCTGAACGAATATCATATGTGCCGCTTCGAAGATGTCCATACTTAAAGTTAAACTCCTCGCGGCTTATAAGGCCCTCAGAAAAGCGCTCAAAATCATCGTTAAATTCTGATGATACTGTAGAAATTCCCTGCATGAAAGTATCCACATTTTCACTTGTATAGTAGCCAGCATCTACAAGCGTGCGAAGAAATGCTCTTGCGATAAAGGCAAGTCTTGCCTGGCGGGCAAATTGCGGAGTACCATTTGTGCGAATTTCTTTTAACAAAGTCAAAATACTGTCGATGATTCTGTCAATTGACACATCTTGGTACAACAGCTTTTCAATTTCCTCACGGCAATTTTCAAGACGCTTTAGTGCTTCAAGATCTTCTTTTAAAATCTTTTCCTGATTCATTACAGCATCAATCGTAAGCTTTTTTACTTCGCGCACAAGAAGTTTACGTTCTTCCTCGGTAAAACCATAACGAAGCAATCTCTTTGAATTTTCTTCCGTCATAAAATCATAGCTGCTGAAAATGATCTCAAACTCAATTTTATCGTGTGCAGAAAGGTCTTCCTCAAGCCTTGTCTGATAATACTGAATAAGACGAAGTGCGAGCGGTTCCGGAATACTTGCTGGAATCAGTGAATAATAGGAATATGTCAAGTTAATATATGGCTTATTTCCAACCTGATACATAAGATCCTCATTAAATGCACGATAGCCTAATGTACGGATTCCTTCATTCCATGCATGATGCGTTATGATCTCGCGGTACAGTGAATAATCTAACACCCTTGGATTGCTTCCAATGATCTCAGATGGATTCCAAAAAGCCATATCAGAAAGCTTCATCGGCTTTCCTGTAATTGCATCAAGGTGCTCCTCATACTCCCGTCGAATCTGACCCTTTCTTGCAAAGAAAGAATAATCATCAATATAACGTCCTTCACGATAGCCTGCTGCAAGCGGACGAACCTGAAATAGAATCACCTGATTGTGGCTGTCTATGGCAAATTCAATATCAAGCGGAATATCCTCTATGATGCTCTCTACTTCTGTTACTGCTGTAATCAAATTGCGCCAGCGCTCCTCAAGCTGATAAAGTGAAACATTTCTCGCAATCCAAAGCGTTTTGCCGCCACGACCGCTTGTTACACTGTCTGTTGACCCCAAGTCATCGTAATTAACAAGATAATATGGTCGCTTTCCTTTTAAGTCACGTGAAAAGACAACACCGCTGACACACACGTCTATTGCCTGGCGCTGGATCAGTACCTGCTCATTTGAAATACCCTTTATATCTTTTTCATATGACTGAATTACAGCTCGATTGATTCTACGATCTGCGCACGACTCGCTGAATCTACATCAAGAATACTTTTATAATGTCCTGCATTTGAGGACTTCATACAGTCTTCCTGCGTAGAGGAGCTTCGCACAACGATTCTGCAGCCACCAAATTTTTCCATAATCTCTGTGCAGACTTGATTTTTATTGCGCCAGAAGTCTTCAACTCTAAGGATATACATTTCCTCAATGCTTGCCTTTTTGATCAGGTTTTTCATCGCATACAATGTATTTGCCTTTGTCGAAATAATCTTATTGATACGATTCGCCATATTGCATGTCCTCCCTTTCCTGTACTGCTTTGTCTATTTTTTATCCAGATCTATATCACGAGTGTATCTGGTTTTTTTCTACCATACCAGTTTACCACACTTTTGACAATCCCGCCACATAAAAAGGAACCACCTTGCGGTGATTCCCTTTCTTATTGCTTATTACTCATTTTGTATTTTACTTTACTTCCTGCTGCTTCTTCTCAACCAGTTCACGAATAGCCTTAAGATCTTCGGCTGTCAGTTCCTGACTGTCAAGATAAGCACGGATGAACTCTACCGCAGAACCACTAAAGCTAGTCTTCTGATAGCGCTTCATCAACTCTTTCTGATAATCTTGTTCTGAGATTAATGGTTTATAAACATATGCATGACTTCTCTTTTCATATGTTACATAGCCTTTGTCACGCAGGTAGGACATAAATACGCTAATTGTTGTTCTAGCATACTCTTTACCATACTCTGTCTTCAGACGCTCTAACAAGTCTGCTACAGCTACATTGTCACCAATTTCCCAGATACATTTCATGATCACTTGTTCTGTGTTTGTTAATTCTAACATCACGATATCCCTTTCTGTACCTTAATTTAGACAACAGTATCTTCTGTTTTTACAGCTGTTTTTTTGCTCCCAGAATAAATCCTGCCATGTGGGCAATACTTTTTTTCTAAGGCAACGAGATTATATTACCGCATTTTCTTAATAATTAC
>ENA-OQCN01001211-OQCN01001211.1-human-gut-metagenome-genome-assembly--contig:-NODE-1211-length-12964-cov-2.340656_pt1 | contig 12964 bp, 16 predicted proteins | sample MGYA00242497_ERZ504576 | MGnify/ENA primary metagenome ERZ504576 (study PRJEB26092, sample SAMD00036296) | human gut metagenome | host: Homo sapiens | study: EMG produced TPA metagenomics assembly of...
CATCTGCGGCTCTACGCTGGCTCTGATGGATGCCCGGTGTGCCCATCAGGCCCCTGTGGCCGGCATTTCCTGCGGCCTGATCACCGAGGCGACCGCTGGATGACCATGCTGGACATTCAGGGCGTGGAGGACTTCCACGGCGATATGGACTTCAAGGTGGGCGGCACCCGCAAGGGCATCACTGCCATCCAGATGGACATCAAGATCGATGGCCTGACCTACGACATCATTGCCGAGGCCTTCGAGAAGTGCCGCAAGGGCCGCCTGTATATTCTGGACGAGATCATCAAGCCGGTGATCGCAGAGCCCCGCCATGAGCTGAGCCGCTACGCACCCAAGATGTTCAGTATGATGATCCCCACCGATAAGATCAAGGACGTCATCGGTAAGGGCGGCAAGGTCATTCAGGACATCTGCGCTACCTGCAACTGCAAGATCGACGTGCAGGAGGACGGCCATGTGTTCGTCTCTGCTGTGGATCAGGAGGACGCAAAGCGCGCCATCTTTACCATCAAGACCATTGTGGAGGACCCCGAGATCGGTGCCATCTACAAGGCAAGGTGACCCGCCTGATGAACTTTGGTGCCTTCGTTGAGATCGCACCGGGCAAGGAAGGTCTGGTGCACATCTCCAAGCTGGACACCAAGCGTGTGGAGCGCGTGGAGGATGTGGTGGCCGTGGGCGATGCCATCGTGGTCAAGGTGACCGACATCGACCAGCAGGGCCGCATCAACCTGAGCCGCCGCGATGCCAGTTCTGGCGCTGGAAGCCAAGCGCGCCGAGCAGGCACAGCAGCAGTAAACCCTGACTGCATAAAAGAAACCGAAAAAGAGGACCCGATGCAGATGCATCGGGTCCTCTTTGTTGTATCAGAATAAAATTATACTGTGCGGTATTTGCGATCCAGCGCCCAGCCGAATGCAAACAGCACCACACCGCTGACAGCCAGCACCGGCACGGGCCAGTTCAGCTGACCGGTCTGCGGCAGACCGCTCATTGCCGGGTTATCCGGGTGGCCCGGCAGAACGGGGCTGTCTGGATTACCGGGTGCTGCCGGATGATCCGGATGGCCCGGAGCCACGGGATTGTCCGGATTACTGGGAGAGACCGGGTTATCCGGGTTGTCCGGCGGGGTAGGCGTATCAGGATGATCGGGCGTATCCGGCGGCGTAGGCGGGGTAGGGGGCGTAGGCGGCGTGTCCGGCTTGGTGGGGGTGTAAGCACCCACCTTGGGGCTGGCATCCACCGTATAATTCCACTTGCCATCCTCCGCCATGGGCAGAGAGACAAGGAACGGATTGATCGGCTCATAGCCCTTGGAAGCCTCGGTCTGCACGATCAGATACAGGCCCAGCTCCAGACCACGGAAGGTCACGTTGCCGTCCGCATCAATGGTCTTTGTGGTGCCCTCGGCGCTTTGGGGCAGATACTCCTGCAGCTGAGCCGCAAGGGTGCTGTCGGTCAAATCACCCAGCGCAATACCGCAGCCGTAGAAATCGCCGCAGTATTCGTAGCTCAGGTTGCCGTTTTGGCGCTTTACCTCGGCCACACGGTACAAAGTGAGCTCGCCGCCGCTCAGCGCCTTATCGTTGGCGCTGTCGTACAGCGTAACGCGGATGGTGCCGGTAGTGGGATTGCCGCTGCTGTCCACCAGCTTGATGTTTGCGCTGGTGGCAAGGGCAGGCAGCGCACTTGTTACCAGAAGGCACAGCACCAAAAGCAGGGCCGCAGCGTGCTTTTTGAGATCAGTGCGTTTCATGTTTTTCACCTCTTGTAGATTTGCGTTTGCGGTTGGAGAACAGCAGCCAGAGCAGCAGCACCAGCAGCAGGGGCAGTGCATGATGGGAGCTGTGATGATCGGTTCGATCTTGATGGCATCGGCTGTTACACGGATGTGCTTGAGCTTGTCCGGCGTTTCGATGCGGCGTCCCCGCACCAGAAGGCGGTGGGAGTTGATGCCGTAGGGGTGCAGGTCATCAGGGTGACGTAGTCCCTGCCTTCGGTCACCTTCAGATTGTCGGTCTCGGTGGCAGCACGATGGAGATCTGGTCCACCTCATAGGTGAGCACCCGGTCCAGCACCGTGATGGTGAAGGTGTCGCCTACTTCCAGCTGGTCCAGATTGGTGAACAGCTTGGCGCTGGGCAGGCCGCGGTGGGCCGAAATGACCGCGTGGGTGCTGCCGCCGCCCACCGGCAGGCTGGTGCCTCCAAGTGGCCTGCGGCGATCTGCAGCACGCCATCGCTGGTGCCGTGGTAGATGGGCAGCTCCACACCGATCTTTTCAATGGTGATGTAGCCCATAATGCCGGTGCCGGTGACATCCAGCGTGGCGTTGTAGCTGGTGAACCGGTCGGCATGGAACAGCGCGTCCGGGTCGCGGCGATCTGCGCATTGAACGCATCTGCCGCCTCGAAATAGGCGCTGTAGTCGGCATCGGTCAGATTGTCCACATCCTCGGCATAGGTGGCCACAGCACGGGACTGATGCAGCTGGTTGACGTAATCGCTGAGGGTGGGTATAACATCACGGATAGACCCACGAAAAAGACGAGGATCAGGATGATGGTGCTTTTGTTCTTTTTCATGGGCTACTCCCTAATGTTATAAGGATAGGAGCGGGGGCCTTGCGGCCCCTTTGCTCCGGGGTTCTGGGGGGAAATGGAGCTTACTTGTTCTCCATGCGCTTCTTGGTGACCAGCAGAACGATGGCCGCAACCATCAGGCCGCCGCCGACCACATAGAAGATGGTAGTGCCGATACCGCCGGTGGAGGGCAGGGTAATGCCGCCGGCTTTTTTGTTGATGATGGTGGTGGACAGTTTGGAGCTATCAAGCTCAACATGGTTTACGTCGTGCGTTGCAGAAATGACGATTTCTTTATCGGCACAGGCATTGTAATCTTTAGGAGGGGTGGTCTCCTTCAGGTAGTAGGTGCCAGCGTCCAGACCTTTAATGTTGAACTTACCGTCCTTGTCAGAGTACATTTCTTCAACAGCTTTTTTATCGGTTGCGTCTTTGATGGGGAAGTAGAAGTCGCCTTCCTTGTAGAGTTCTACTTTATGCGCGCAAGCTTCATCGCTGTACAGACAGAAGCCTACGTCCTTCAGCGGAGCACCGTGTTCGTTCTCTGCAAGCTTGGTGTTGTTCAGCTGGTAGGTGAACACATAGACTTCGCTTTTAGGAGTGGTGCCCCAGTATTCGCCGGGTCTGGGGTTATTAGAGTACTGGAGCTGTACGCTGTTTTTGTTTTCGGTAGAGCCACTTCCAGTATTGACATAGGCTTTGTCGTTCAGGTGTGCAGTATAGGTGACCGTAATAGTAGCGCCGTCATTCAAATCAAGCCCTTCGGCACAGGTCTTGACATCAGGAATTTTTACCACAAAAGAGTTTTGACTTTCAGTAATGGTATACTTCGAAGTATCGTTGGTGATATCATAGGTGTGGCCATTGGAATTAATGACTACACTATCGAGTTTGTCATAAGTAATGCCCTCGGACAGAGTATCTTTGAAGCAAACAGCGTACGTATCATAGTAATCGTAAGCATGGTCGGTGCTTGCGGGCAAGGTAGCGGTCAGCTTGAACTGGAACTTTTCATTGATCGCATGGTCAGCGCTGGAACCAAAAACTCCTGTGCTGGTGCCATCCTGATTGTCGAAATTGTCGAAAACCTCCTTCTTAACAGAGGGCTTTTCGGCCTTAGGCGTAATTGGAACGTTCCAGTTTTTGTGGGTAACCATCAGCAGGAAGGAATTGTAGGCATGATCGAAATCGCCAGGATTAAATGGGGTAGTATCAACGACCAGATAATAACCTGCCTCGTCAAAATGGATGTGATCGCTACCACCACCACCTTCAACGGCGGGTTTCGGTTTTGCATTGGCATCCGGGTAGAGATAGTGGCATACAAAACGCGCGAAAGCGATGCTGTTAGCATCGGAATCGTCCCATTTGCTGATAACCTCAAGAACCTTCTGAGCAGTGTTAGCGTCGGTAGCGTCGATAAACTGAAACTGAGTGCCAAGGGTAGAATCTGCTTTCAATTGGTCCAGAAAAGCGGCAGGATTATCAGCGATGTTGCTGCCCCACGTAACGTTGGAAATCTTAAAGTCTTTAATATCATTACCCTCAACATCACCCTTGAAGATCTGGAAAGCGCTGAAAGAGTGCCATGTGGTGATGTCCCCCTCAGTGCCTGCAAACGCCGGGATCGCCATGGCGCACACCATGGCAACTGCCAGCAGTGCGGCCAGCAGCTTTTTGATTACTTTCTTCATCATGATTTGCGAAAGTCTCCTTTCAAGTTTTTCTGATTCCTATTTTCAGGGTCTGCTTCCGGCGCAGAATCAATTTTGCCGCCGTGTCAGGAAGGATGCAGCTTTTTAACGTGCCCTCCTTTCGCGTCTGCGCTTCTGCAAACCCCGCACACCAGAGCGGCAAGCATCAGCGCACCGCCGCCTGCTGTATACAGTTTGGTACCGGCCCCGCCGGTAGAGGGAAGTTCGTAGTCGGACGGATCGGCCTGACTGGTGATCACAAGGCTGTCGGTTTTTACCGACTCTTCGGCATCATCGCTGATGGGCGTATCCAGAATCTTGATGTTATTGATTACTCCGTCAACAGCCGTTTCGCCAACGTCCTTCAGCTTGACGGTGTAGCGGATAGAATAGGTCCTGCGGCAATGGGGGAACCGGCAGAACCCAAGGTGATCTTGCGCTCACCATTATCATTTTCCCAAGTGATTCTGAGCGTTGTATTGCCGTTTTCCATGCTGAGCTGGAGCGAGTCTTCGACATATTCGGCGGTTACGCCGGTGGGCAGGGTCATGCTGTCCGCAAGCGTCAGCGGGCCGGCCTGTTCGTTCTTGACCACAAGCGTAACAGTGTAATCCAGGTAGGCATCGCTGCCATCGTAGTGCGGGTCCTTCACGCTCTGGTTAAGGTCATAGTTCTTATCGTCTTTTTGATCCTCATCGGGGGTTTCATCCGGGTTGATGGTGATATCAAGGGCGTAATCTTTGTTGACCTCGATCAGATTAAAGCCGCTGCTGGTGACCTCGCTCTGGTTCCACTGGAAATTGAAGGCAACGTTGCTGGTGACCTTGGAATCGGAAGGATCCGCGCCTGCGTCTTCCGCCTCTTTCTGCTGGATATAGTTTTGGTCGTACCGCAGCACGGCGTACCAGCAGCCGTCATTCCCCTTGAGCAGCCGGTAGCTGCCGCAGGTGTCATAATTGCCGGTATCTTCCAGTTTGCCGGAGATAAGCTCATCGTTCAGCACATCAAAGCTCTTGGGCAGCTTAACATGGACACAGTAGTCGTTTTCCTGGATCTCTTTGGCCGGGATATCTGTGACGGTAAGGCTGCTGTGCAGAGGCTCCGAAATGGTGGTGACATTGGTATCCTCGTATTCAGTGCCATTCTTGCGCTGCACCTCCAGAGCAGTGAGGTAATCCAGTGCATCCAGACCTTTGATGGTGGTAATGGCACCTGCGTCATCTTCAACTTTGTAATCCGGCGTAGCACGCCGTAATCGGCCTGCTGCGCATTTGCCACAGACACCAGCGTTGTCACCTGCGAAGCATTCAGCGTGACTTTAGCCACCTTGCCATCCACATCGCCGGAGATCACGGTCAGGGTGCCGAAATCTTCGTCCACATCGCTCACGATGCCAACGGTGCTGGCATCCACGGTGTATTCCTCAATGTGGGGCGCGGTGTCGGTGGTGGCCGCAGCATCCATGGAGAGCAGGGCAATGTCGGCATCGGCAGAATCATCCTGCACCTGCAACGCTGGCTTTCCGCGGCCACAGCCTTGGTCACGGTGCCATTGTAAATGACGATATCACCGGGCATTGCGGCATCAGACGGCAGATCACCGTCAAAATCCATGGCATAGCCGCTGCCGGTCTCTTCGTTGTACAGCGCGCTGCGCAGCTGGCTGTGCAAAGACAGCACGCTGGAAACCTGCGGGATAGCGCTCTGGGGGATATCGGCATATTTCAGGCAGTAGGAAAGGAACATCACGTCCCATGGGCCGTAGTCGTTGCCGTAGTCGTTGCCGTAGCGGGTGTAGTGGCGCACGGTCTCGCCGTCGGCATCGTCCAGCTGGAAGTTGCGCTCGCTCTGCTCATAGCCCAGCTGGCTCTCGGCTACGGCCAGCAGGTCGTCGGCCCAGTTGCCGCTCAGCGTGGTGCCGGTCTGTGCCAGCCATTCGTCCTCGTCCTGCGTGCCGTCCAGCGGGTCGGACAGGCAGTTCACCGTGTGGTGATGCTCCGGCAGGCCGCAGACCAGCACTTCCTCGTAGCAGGCATCAGTGTGGTGGTGCACCGGGGTCTCGGTCACAGGATCGACCACCACGGGCTTTGCGGCCACTGGCTCCTCAAACAGGCCACCGGGTCATAATCGGGGTTCACTTCTTCTACAAGCTCGCCCTCTTCCAGACCGCACACCAGCTCATAGGTGGTGGTGTAGCAGCTGTCGTCGTGGGTGTGCTCGAATTTATCGCAGATGAAGGTGACACCATCCTCATCAAAACAGCTGTCGTCGTGGGTGTGCTCTTCTTCCAGGCAGGTCAGCTCCTGCACTTCCTGGTAGCAGTCGTCGGTGTGCTCATGGGGCACAAAGATGTACTCCGGCTCTGCGGAATGGGCTGCAATGCCGGGATCATCCGCATCCACGCCGAACGCATCATCATCCATGTCGAATGTATCATCAAAAGACATGCCGTCGTCCGTCATGGTGGCGTTCCAGTCCTCCGGTTCGCCTTCCTCATAGCCGCACACCAGCTGCTTTTCATAGCAGGCAGCGGTGTGCTCGTGCTCCAACTCGCCGCACAGATATTCGGCCGTTTTGGCAATGCCCACGCCGTGCAGCTGCCAGTTCACGAACAGGCTGGTGGTAAGCGCCAGCGCCAGCAGCAGCGCAGTATAGCGTCTGGCGCGCTGGTGGTTCCGACGGAACTTTTTCTGATATTCTTTCACGATATCCCGCATGATTCCTAAACCTCCTTAGTGGATCAACGAGAAGCTGGACAAGGGCCATACCCGCAAAAAAACCTTGCCCACGATCTGACTTTTTTCCACACAGCCGATCACACTGCTGCGGCTGTCAATGGAGGTGGCCCGATGGTCACCCAGTACGAAATACCGGTTTTCCGGCACCTGATAGGGAAATTTGATGTCGCATTCGCCCAGAGCCAGTTCATCTACATAGGGCTCATCCAGCGTCTGGCCGTTCACAGTGACCACACCGTCCTCGTCCAGTTCGATCACATCACCGGGCAGGCCGATGATGCGCTTGAGCAGAAGCTTGTTCTGCCAGTAAAATCCGCAAAGATCGCCGGTCTTCATGTCGCTGCCCTTGACCAGCAGAATGATGTCCCGGTCCTGCAGAGTGGGGTTCATGCTGTCGCCGGAGACCTGCAGCACCGGCAGAAACAGAGTGGCCAGCAGCACGGCAATGGCCGCGACTACCAGCAGCGTGTAGACCGTGCTGCGCAGCACCCGCATATAACGGCTGCGGTAGGCCAGACGTTCGCGCTCTGCTTCCACCTCTGCTGTGGATGGAATGGGCGTGAACTGATCTTTTGCTCTTTCATTTGGCACGCTCCTCCGGCAGGATTCCGTGCTGTGATAGCCGTCCAGCAGTTCGCTGCCCGGCGGTCAAAAGCGGCCCGGCGCTGCTGGATCTCCTGCTGCGTCCGGGCAAGCATTGCCTTGCAGTCCGCTTCGGTCTGGGCGCGCTTGCGTGCAGCGGCTTCCGTTTCCGCGTCGCACTGCTGCTGGGTGCGGGCCTTCAGGTTCGCAGCCTCGGTCTGTGCCTGTGCAAGGATCTGCTGGGCTTCGGCTTCCGCCTGAGCGCGCAGAGCACTGGCAGCGGCATCGGTGTTTTTGTTTGCTGCGAGCACCGATGCAACGTATTCATCAGCCGCAGCCTGCGCCGCTTCAAACACCTTGTTCAGCTCCAGTGCAGCCTGTGCAATGGAACCTGCGTTTTCAATATGGATCTGCCGTTCCTGCAACTGGGCAGACAGGGCAGCGTTTTCTGCCCGGAGCCGGTCCTCGCTCTGCTTGAGCGCCAGAATGATCTCGACTAATTCGGTGCGGCGCATGTGCCGCAGTTCACGGTCTGGCATAATGATCGATTTCTCCCGCAAAAAGTGGTCGGATTGGGCGAACGAAAACTTTCGACAAATACGAAAATTTTCGCACCACAAAACCACATTTGATATATCAGTTTTCGGCGTGAAAACGCCAGTTTGATGAATGACCTTCCACCTTATATGCTAGCACAGTATGCGTAACAAAAGCGTAACAAAAATGCCTTTTCCGTGCATTTTTTTGCCAAAGCCAAAGAAAAATTGTTTCTTTTGATGTAAACGATTAAAATGCGTTAAAAACAAAAAGAACTGTCCCCACAACGGAGACAGTTCTTGAAAAACAGATGAAAATAGAAGCCGGATCAGAAGCTCTTCAGCAGATCGCCCAGAGTCAGGAAGGACTGGTAGATCACGTTGACATTGTTGATGATGGAGCTTGCACCGGAGAAGATGCGGGCAATGGCGTTGAACACCTTACCGACATTCAGGAAGCTGTTGTAAGCGTCGCGGGCACCACCGTCCAGATAGACCATTTCCTCTTCGCTGATGGAGGCATAGTTTGCGGGCAGTTTCATAGTAGACATGGAGATTTTCCTTTCTATTGATAAAATTGATACAGTGTGTGGAAAGACTTAAATAAAGGCAGCCACGGCCAGCGTGGTGATCAGAGCACCGGCTACCGTCAGAACGCTCAAAATCGGGCTGTCATCGTATTCCTGCGCGGTCTGTTCCGGCTGAGCGGGCGTGGATGTGCTGGTGGAAATGGTGGCATTTTTCACGGTCCAGTGTGCGTACACAGTGGTATCACCGGTAAACACCGTAGAGGTGCTGATTTTTGTGCCGCCCACCGGCTCGGTATACCAGCGTCAAAGGTGTAGCCTTCCAGCGTAGGCTGCGCGGGCAGGGCACTGAGTTTGCCGCTCAGATTGGTGGTGACTGCCACAGTGGAGCTGCTGCCGCCCATGGCATCCAAACCAATGGTGTAGACCTGCGAATCCTTGTCTTCTGCGGCAAAGGCAGAGGGCAGTGCACAGCAGAGCAGTGCAGCGCTGAGCAGACCGAGGACCAGCATTTTCAAGATCTTTTTCATATGACTCCTCGCTTTCCTGACGAATTGGGATGTGGTGCCTGCCGGGAACGGAAACACCAGAACAGACCTCGATGTCCCCGCCATGAGGCAGTAGACGAAAAAGCCGGGAAGAGGAGGTTTATTCAATCCTATATTTACCACATATAGTGTAACAAAAACGCAACAAAATGGGTGCATTTTGTTATTATGATGAAAAAAATTGGTTTTTCACAAATTGCAGGCTGCAAAAGGCGGCACAGAGCCGCCGCAAAAGCGGAAAAGTGGAACCTTCCCCTTGTGGAAAAACAAAGAATATGGTATAATATCTTGCACGATGCGCCATCGCCAAGCGGTAAGGCAGGGGACTTTGACTCCCCCATCGTAGGTTCGACTCCTGCTGGCGCAACCAAAAGCCCCGTCATCCTGAAAAGGCTGACGGGGCTTTTTGCATCACTTTTCCACAAAATGCGGCTGAACGGTGCAAAGCTCAGCGGCGGCGGATCTTTCTGGTGGGCTTGCGGCGGTTCCAGTTGTTCAAAAGGACCCACGCAAAGTAGATGATGATGGAAATAATACTCAATGTTATTACAACTTTGAGGTACAGACTGCCCAGAAACTCCCGGAACCGGCCACCGTGAACAGCAGCGGGTTCAGGCTGACATCCTGCCCGGCGATCAGGTCCACCACGCCGATGGTCTCACCGGCCAGCTTCAGCTCCACGGTACCCACCACATCGCCCTGCTGGACAGGGGCACACACGGAATCCGGCAGGTGGAAATATTTCTGGGTCACGCTGCCGTCGCCGGTGGAAGGCAGCAGGGTCATCATGCTGTCGGCGGGATACAGCTGCAGGGAGCTGGTATCGGAGGAATACTTCACCGGGATCTCGGCCAGCGTAAGGTCGGTGTCCAGTGCGGCCTGAATGGAAAAGCTGTCGAACACCCAGTCCATCAGCTTCACGGTCTCGCACAGGGCCGGGCGACGGTTGGCGTAGCCGAAATCGTCGCAGGTGTCCGGGCTTTGCATCACGCAGAAAATATAGGTGGCACCATCCTTATTGGCCCATGAAACATAGCTCTGATTGCCACTGTCGCTTTTGAATGCGGTCACATCGCACATGCCGCCCTGCATGGCGCTGCGGTAGTATTTGCCGCCGCTGGATTTGCTCAGCGCGGCATTCTGGCTGACCAGAACAGACGAAGAACGGTGTTTTTCTTTGGCGGGCATGGTAAAGCTGGGCGCACCGGAAACCTCCACAAAGGCATCAAAGCTCATCAGATAGCGCAGGATCAGGTACATATCCACGGCACAGGTCACGTTGCCGCTGTCAATGCCGCAGGCATCCGTCCAGGTGCTGCCGGTGGTGCCGATGCGCTGGGACAGGGTGTTCATCTGGCTCACCCAGCCCGCGAGGTCGCCGCCGGAAAGGGCATAAGCAAGGCCCATGGCGGCTTCGTTGGCGTTGCGGGTCAGCATGGCGTACATGGCTTCGCGGTAGGTAAAGGTCTCGTTGGAGCGCATATCGGCGTTGTTGGTGTTATAAACGTAATCCGAGATGGCAAAGGGCATCTGGAAGGTGTCGTCTAGATGGTCGGCATAGTTGGTCAGCAGCAGGGCAATGGTCATATACTTTGTCAGACCACCGGCGGATACCTGCTTTGTGCTGTCCTTATCATAGACGATGATATTGGTATCGGTGTTGACGATATAGCACTCTGTGCCTGCACCTGATAGACCGGGGTGGGATCGAACATAGCCCCGGCGGGCAGCACAAGGCAGCTGAACAGGACAGCGAACGACAAAACCAGCGCAAAAATACGTTTCATGTGGACAATTCCTTTAAAAAGCGATAATATAAAACAACAGGCAGCACGGCACAAGCGCGTGCGCCGGGTAAGAACGAGATCACAGCGGAAGGCTGTATTCTTTATAATAACAGGTTTGGCGGGGTGTGACAAGGCTTATTGTGCCGATTTCACATCCGGTCAGGGAGGACAGAAATGGTATATCTGACAGGGGACACCCACGGCGACATCGACCGCTTCAAGCACGGCAAGCTGCGCTGGCTGGGCAAACGGGATACCGTGGTGGTACTGGGCGACTTTGGCTTTGTGTGGGACGGCAGCAAGGAGGAACAGAAAAAGCTGGATTGGCTGCGCAAGCGCCCGTATACCCTGCTGTTTCTGGACGGCAGCCACGAAAACTACGACCTTTTAAAGCAGTATCCCACCGAGGAACGCTTTGGCGGCAAGGTGCAGGCACTGGGCGGCAATGTGTACCATGTGTGCCGCGGCAGCGTGCTGGAATTGGAGAATAAAAAATACCTGTGCTTTGGCGGTGCGGAAAGCCAGGATGTGGAGGATCGGGAACCCGGCGTGAACTGGTGGAGGGAAGAAATGCCTTCGGAGGAGGAATACGCCTTTTGTGAGGAGAACCTTGCAGCCTGCGATTACAAAGTGGATTATGTGCTGACCCACGATGCGCCAAGCAGATTTTTGGATTTTACCGCCCTTGCCAGCGGCGAGACCAACCAGCTGCACAGCTTTCTGGATAAAATTTTGTTGAAGCTGACCTACGACAAGTGGTTTTTTGGCTGCTACCATAAGGATACCCAGCTTTCCACCAAAAGCCGCTGCGTGTTCTGCGATGTGATAAGCATGGGCGAACGGCACGCAAAGCGTTCCGTTCGATAACAGGGGCCGCTGCACCAGCCGTGCAGCGGCTTTTGCATTTGCTGTTGCTTGTGCGCAAAAAATCTCCGAATCAGTTCATGGCTCCGGCTTTCTCGAACATCTGCTGCACCTGCTGTTCCAGCAGTGCGTGCTCCGGCGCTTCCAGTAGCGGGTCGTCGGCCAGCATGGCAACGGCTTCCGCCTGCGCAGCGTGCAGGGTGCGGGTGTCGTTCATCAGGTCGGCGATCTGCAGGGTGGGCAGGCCGTGCTGGCGGCTGCCGAAAAAGTCGCCGGGGCCGCGGGTCTCCAGATCGTACTGCGCCACCGCAAAGCCGTCCGTGGTGCTGCACAAAAATTTCAGCCGCTTTTGTACGTTTTCGCTTTGGTTGTCGCTGACAAGAAAGCACCAGCTCTCCGCTGCACCGCGTCCCACGCGCCGCGCAGCTGATGCAGGGCGCTCAGACCGTAGCGCTCTGCGTTTTCGATCACCATTACGCTGGCATTGGGCACATCCACACCCACCTCAATGACGGTGGTGGACACCAGTGCGTCCAGCCGTCCGGCTTTGAAGTCCTCCATCACGGCAGCTTTCTCCTTGGGCTTGAGCTTGCCGTGCATCAGGCCTACCCGGCGCTCCGGCAGCAGGGCCTTGGCAATGTCCTCGTAGTAGGTCTTGACGGCGTTCAGCCGCCATCCGGTGTGTCCTCGATGGCGGGGCAGACCAGATACACCTGCCGCCCGCGCCCGATCTCCTGATCGAGAAAATGGTAGAGGTCGCGCCGCTTTTTGCCGGTGATGCAGCGGGTTTTGACCGGTGTGCGGCCCGGCGGCAGCTCGTCCAGAATGGAGATGTCCAAATCGCCGTAGATGAGCAGGCCCAGCGTGCGGGGAATGGGCGTTGCGCTCATCACCAGCAGGTGCGGATTCGCGGCCTTTTCGGCCAGCATTCCGCGCTGCCGTACCCCAAAGCGGTGCTGCTCGTCGATCACGGCAAGACCCAGCCGGGCAAACTCCACGCCTTCACTGAGGATGGCGTGGGTGCCCACCACAAGGTCGGCTTCGTCGTTCCGGATGGCGGCAAGGGTGGTGCGGCGTGCAGCGGCCTTCATGCCGCCGGTCAGCAGG
>ENA-OQCN01001212-OQCN01001212.1-human-gut-metagenome-genome-assembly--contig:-NODE-1212-length-12959-cov-3.994311_pt1 | contig 12959 bp, 17 predicted proteins | sample MGYA00242497_ERZ504576 | MGnify/ENA primary metagenome ERZ504576 (study PRJEB26092, sample SAMD00036296) | human gut metagenome | host: Homo sapiens | study: EMG produced TPA metagenomics assembly of...
GCGCTCGCTTTGGGCGCAGCTCCAGTGCGTTCATCTGCTGCGCCGCCACCGGCGGTATCGCCGCCGCAGACACCGGCTGGACAATGCCTCCCGGAAGCTGCGCTCGTCGAAGCTGGTATTGCGCATTGGCGCAGCGCTCTACGCGCTGGGCTTTGGCGCGGAGTATGCTGCCGTGCGGGTGGGGCGTGCCGTCAAGTACGCCGCTCTCTGGGTTGCTGGAGGCATCCGCCGCTTTGCAAAGGCTCTGGCGGAGACGGCGTTCCCCGGCGCAGCACAGGTGGTTAAAGACCTGTTTGGCCCCATCGTGCTGTTTGCAAAGGGCATCGTGTCCCTTCTCATCCATGCCCACCGCATCCGCAGGGAGCAGGGCTTCGGTGCAGCATTTGAGGCCAGCGTCCACTACTTCAAAAACGGCGTCCGCCGCAACCTCAGTCTGCTGCCCCGCATGGCGATGTATGCCCTGCCCATCTGCGCATTGGCGCTGGGCGCAGCAGTGTTCCAATATGTCATCCACCAGCTTATGCGCTGGCCGTCCGGGTCAACGGCGAAACCGTGGGCTATGTGGCGAATGAGGACGTCTTCAACACGGCCCGCGAGGACGTGATGGAGCGTATCAGCTACGCCGGCACCGACAAGACCGAGTGGACCATCGAGCCGAGCTACACCCTCGCCATTGCCCACCACATGATGGACGAAAACGAGATGGCAAACGCCATCATCCAGAGCGCCGGCGACCAGATCAGCGAAGGCACGGCTCTTTATCTGGACGGCGAGTTGACGGCAGTGTGCAGCGACGGCAACGCGCTGCGGGATTACCTCGCCGCCATGCTCGACCCCTACGAGGAAGAAGAGGACGACCCCGATGTGAGCGTGGGCTTCAACAAGCAGGTCACGCTGGAAGACGGCCTCTACTTCAAGGAAGGCTTGCAGGATTTTGAGACCGTCCGACAGGAGCTGGTGGGCGTGAAGCAGGCCCAGAAGGTCTACACCGTCAAGGCGGGCGACACTCTCTGGTCCATCGCACATAACAATGACCTGACCTTCCGTGAGCTGTGCGCCTCAACCCGGCGTTCAAGGGTGAGCCGCTGAGCGAGACGTCCAGCATCCTTGAGGGCGACCACCTCGTCATCACCAAAGAAGAGGCTGGCCTTGAGGTGCGCATCACCCGCATCGAGACCCGTGAGGAAGAAATCGCATTCTCCACGGAGACGACAAAATCCAACGAATATACGAAGGGAACCACCAAGGTGCTCCAGGAGGGCGAGAACGGTCTGCGCCGTGTGACTCTCCAGAACGTCTACGACACCAACAATATCCTTGTGGACCAGAGCGTGCTTTCCACCGAGGTCATCAAGGAGCCGGTGAACAAGAAGGTGGTCGAAGGCACCAAGAAGGTGACTTCCAGCACCAAGTACATCACCGGCAGCGGCCAGTTCATCTGGCCTGTGCCGAACTACCGCTACTGCTCGCGCTGGTACGGCGGACGTCACAAGGGCGTGGACATCTGCGCCCCGGCCGGTACGCCCATCTACGCCTCCGCAGGCGGTACCGTCACCAAGGCGGGTTACAACAAGGCCGGTGCAGGTACGGGCTATGGCTACTCGGTCATCATCAACCACGGCGGTGGATACAGCTCTGTGTATGCGCACTGCCTGTCCCTGACCGTCAGTGCGGGCCAGACCGTCCGGCAGGGCCAGCTCATCGGCTATCTGGCAGCACGGGCCGTTCCACCGGCAACCACTGCCACTTCGAGATACGTCTCAATGGTTCGTACATTCCCCCACAGAACGTATTCCCGGGGAAGAAATAATTTTATAAAAAGGAGATAATTGTTATGGCTACTCCTCACATCAGCGCCGAAAAGGGCGATTTCGCAAAGACTGTCCTGATGCCGGGCGACCCCCTGCGCGCAAAGTTCATTGCTGACACCTTCCTGAAGGATGTCCGTCAGGTGACGGATGTCCGCGGGATGCTGGGCTTTACCGGCACCTACGAGGGCCGTCCCATCAGCGTGATGGGCAGCGGCATGGGTATGCCCTCCATTGGCATCTATTCCTACGAGCTGTTCAAGTTCTACGATGTGGACAACATCATCCGCATCGGCTCCGCCGGCAGCTACACTGCCGACGCCAAGCTGTTCGACACCGTGCTGGCTACCGGTGCGGTCAGTGAGTCCAACTATGCCCGCGTCCAGAGCGGAAACGACCACGACATCACCTTCCCCAGCGAGGAGCTGAATGACAAGCTGCGCGCCTCCGCCAAGAAGCAGGGCATCAAGCTCATCGAGGGCAACATCCACTCCTCCGACGTTTTCTACCGTCAGCCTTCCGACGCAAAGCCCACCTACTGGGAGCTGCTGCGCGACGAGCGCGGCTGCCTCTGCGTGGAGATGGAGAGCTTTGCTCTGTTCGCCAACGCCGAGGTGCTGGGCAAGAACGCTGCCTGCCTGCTGACCATCTCCGACAGCTTTGTCTCCCCGGAGATCACCACCGCAGAGCAGCGCCAGAAGAGCTTCACCGATATGATGAAGGTCGCACTGGGCGCGGAGTATTGATTTAACCATAATACAAAAAGACTGCTGTCGGCCGACAGCAGTCTTTTTGCTTCTCAGGTATCCGTGTAATGACCGTAACAGGACGCAATGATGATGTTTCCATCCTGCTCCCGGTAGACGATGCGGTGGGTGTCGTCGATACGCCGACTCCACCATCCGCTCAAATCTCCCTTCAAAGGCTCGGGCTTGCCGATGCCTCATAGGTGTTCCGCTGAATGTCTTTTATGAGGGAGTTGATTCGCTTCAGCAGCTTTTTGTCCCGCGTCTGCCAAAGACAATAATCTTCCCACGCTTCCTCTTCCCACAGCAGCCTCATCAGTCTGCCTCGATCAGTTCATGTTCGGTGAGCTTGGCTTTGCCGGTGTCAATATCATGGACGATTTGACGGAGATGGTTGATGTTGCTTTCAGAATAGAAGGGGTCAGCGGAGACTTCAAAGGGGATCCGATGCTCGCGCGACACTTTCTTTGCAAAAATCGTGAAGGCTGTCGTCATCGAAAGCCCCATCTCGGCACAGACCTCCTCCATGCTCCGCTTGAGGTCGGGGTCCATCCGAAAATTCACATTGACTGCGTTTGCCATTCTGATGCGCCTCCTTTATAATTCTATTATATTCATTTGTAATGACAAATGCAAGAGCTGTCATTGCATAATGCTGCGTAATTATCGCCGCTTGCACTTCTTAAAAGAATGATTTATACTTAAATACACGACACAGAAGAATGTACGACACAGAAGGGAATGAGGCCGATGAACAGAGAAACGGTGAACATGGTGCGCAGTCCGATTTCTGTGGAGGGGAACATCCGGCTTGTTCCGTATTATCCGGCCTACGATACAGACTTGCGTGGTATCAGGATGCACAGCTCTGCAAACAGGTAGATAACAGGGACTTCGTTTATGATTTGCCACTGCTGAAGCGGATGTATCATTATCTGGACACACACGGGGGACTGTTTTATATCGAGTATCGGGGTGTGCTTTGTGGTGACGTCAGCCTGCGGACGACCGGCGAGCTTGCCATCGTCATCTGCAAGGAGTACCAGAATAAACACATCGGGCGGAAGGTCATCGAAAAAATGCTGGAGCTGGCTCGGGAAAGGGGTTTGGCGGAGTGCTTCGCGCACATCTATTCCTTCAATACCCAGTCGCAGAAAATGTTTGAATCCATTGGCTTCGTCCTACAGGACGAGGAACGCTATATCTACAAATTGCAAAAAGGAGAACCGACCATGACAAAACTGACTCTGGAAGAAAAGCAGGAGCTCATCCGGATGGCCCTTGCGGCCAGGGAGAGGGCTTACGCGCCTTACAGCGACTTTATGGTGGGCGCTGCCCTGCGCGCCGAGGATGGCCGCATCTTCACCGGCTGCAATGTGGAGAACGCCGCCTTTACCCCCACCAGCTGCGCCGAGCGGACGGCCCTGTTCAAGGCCGTGGCCGAGGGCGTGACCAGGTTTACCGACATCGCCGTGGTGGGTGCGCGCCGGGGCGAAGTCAACAAGCAGATCACCTCGCCCTGCGGCGTCTGCCGTCAGGCGCTGTTCGAATTCGGCGGCCCGGAGCTGAATGTCATCATGGCAAAAAGCCCGGACGATTTCATCGAGCGCAGCATGGACGAGCTGCTGCCCTTCGGCTTCGGTCCCTCCAACGTGGCGGGCAACAAGGCCGTGGAAGATTGAACACAGCTGCGCGAAAAAGGCTGGGTGGAGCGGATTTTCCGGGATAAGTATGTTTTTTATACAATTTTGATAAAATAATTGTAAATGTTTTGTAATCGGAAAAGGCTTGCATCTGTCACTTCTTCCCGCTATACTTGAGCCAGTAAATGTGCAAGTGCGCACATTTCGTCAACAAAACGCGATTATATTAAAATAAAAGGAGAGTTTTCATTATGATGATTTCTCGTCGTAACTTCCTGGCAGTGGCTGGCGCCGCTGCTGCTGCCGCTGCTCTGACTGCCTGCGGCGGTTCTTCCTCTTCCACTGCTTCCTCTGCAGCTGCCTCCACCAGCGCAGCCGCTTCCACCTCTGAGGGCGGCGAGAAGATCGTGAAGGTCGCTCTGACCTGCGACACCGGCACCATCGACGATGAGAGCTTCAACCAGGCCTGCTGGACCGCTGTTTCCGGCTACATGGGCGATGACTGCCAGTACTACATCCCCGAGGCTGACGCTTCCGATGAGGACCGCGAGACCATGATCCGTCAGGCTGTCAACGACGGCGCTGACGTCATCGTCTGCGTCGGCTACCTGTACGGCGCTTCTCTGGCATGGGCTGCTGACCAGTACCCCGATGTCAAGTTCATCGCCGTCGACGTCACCCAGGGCGACATCGGCACCGACAGCATCCCCGCAAACTGCTACTGCATCACCTTCAAGGAGGAGCAGGCAGGCTATCTGGCAGGCTATGCCATCGTCAAGGACGGCAAGACCAAGCTGGGCTTCCTCGGCGGCATGGCTGTTCCCGCTGTCATCCGTTACGGCTACGGCTATGTGCAGGGCGCTGATGCTGCTGCTCAGGAGCTGGGTACCAACATCGACATCAACTACTTCTACGGCGGCCAGTTCTACGGCGATGCAAACATCACCTCCCGTATGGAGGGCTGGTACTCCAACGGCACTCAGGTCGTCTTCGCCTGCGGCGGCGGCATCTACACCTCCGCTGTTGAGGCTGCTCTGAAGAGCAACGGCTATGTCATCGGCGTTGACGTTGACCAGAACTACATCGGTGTCAACGGCGTGGCTGACGGCTCCTTCGCTTACAACCCCTTCATCACCTCTGCAATGAAGGGCCTGACCGAGGCTGTCAACACCGCTCTGTCCGACATCGAGGCAGGCGATTGGAGCGACATCGCTGCTTCCAACGGCAACTTCGGTCTGGAGGACGGCGACTACATCGGCCTGCCCACCGATGCTGACAGCTGGAACTTCGAGACCTTCACCACCGACGAGTACGAGGCTCTGAAGAGCAAGATCAAGAGCGGCGAGATCACTGTGGACAACAGCTCCGACGACAGCACCAAGCCCACCGTCAGCGAGTTCACCACCGTCAACTACATTCAGTAATCAGAAACTTCCCGGGCGGACGCTCTGCAAAGGGCGTCCCGCCTTTTTTGTATGCTTTTTCAAGACGAGGAAGGAATGCCTGTCAAAATGCACAAAAGTAATACTTACGATATAGCAAAACACTAAATTTTCAAAAAGAAGTGTGCAAAACAGCAAAAATACGGTATAATGGTCATTACAATAGTATAAGTGTCGTTTGGACACGAAAGGAGAGTGAGCAGATTGGCAGAGGATTTTGTGATCGAGATGCTCCATATCACCAAGGAGTTCCCGGGCATCAAGGCAAACGACGACATTACCCTGCAGCTGCGCAAAGGTGAGGTCCATGCCCTGTTGGGCGAGAACGGCGCAGGCAAAAGCACCCTGATGAGCGTGCTGTTCGGCCTGTATCAGCCGGAGGAGGGTAAGATCCTCAAAAACGGCAAGGAGGTCGCCATCCGCAACCCCAACGATGCAAATGCACTGGGCATCGGTATGGTTCACCAGCACTTCAAGCTGGTGGAGTGCTTCAGCGTGCTGGACAACATCATTCTGGGTGTGGAGCCCAACAAGCTGGGCTTTTTGCAGAAGGCCGAGGCCCGCAAGAAGGTCGTGGCCCTGAGCGAGAAGTACGGTCTGCGTGTTGACCCCGATGCGCTCATCAGTGATATTTCGGTCGGTATGCAGCAGCGCGTGGAGATTTTGAAGATGCTCTACCGCGACAATGAGATCCTCATCTTCGACGAACCCACCGCTGTGCTGACCCCGCAGGAGATCGACGAGCTGATGGAGATCATGCGCGGGTTCAAGAAGGAGGGCAAGTCCATCCTCTTTATTACCCACAAGCTCAACGAGATCATGGCGGTCGCCGACCGCTGCACCGTCCTGCGCAAGGGCAAGTATATGGGTACCGTGGACATCAAGGACACCACCAAGGAAGAGCTTTCCCGCATGATGGTCGGCCGTGACGTCCAGCTTCAGGTCGATAAAAAGCCCGCTCACCCGGGCGATGTCGTGCTGGACGTGGAGGATGTCACCATCCACAACGACCAGCGCAAGAAGGACTCCGTCAAGGACGTCACCTTCCAGGTCCACGCAGGCGAGATCGTCTGTCTGGCGGGCATCGAGGGCAACGGCCAGACCGAGCTCGTCTATGGCCTCACCGGCCTCGAAAAACTGTCGGGCGGCAAGATCACGCTGGACGGCAAGGACATCACCCGCGAGAGCATCCGTCAGCGCTCGAAGGACGCATGAGCACATCCCCGAAGACCGCCACAAGCACGGTCTGGTGCTGGATTACAGCCTCGAGAACAACATGGTGCTCCAGCGCTACTGGCAGCCCGAGTTCCAGAAGGGCGGCTTCATCCAGTCCGATAAAGTCCGCGAGTACTCCGATAAGCTGATCGCTCAGTACGACGTCCGCAGCGGTCAGGGCAGCTCCACCATCGTGCGCAGCATGTCCGGCGGCAACCAGCAGAAAGCCATCATCGCCCGCGAGATCGACAAAGACCCCAAGCTGCTGGTGGCTGTTCAGCCACCCGCGGCCTGGATGTCGGCGCGATCGAATACATCCACCGCCAGATCGTCGCCCAGCGCGACAAGGGCAAAGCTGTCCTGCTGGTCAGCCTCGAGCTGGATGAGGTCATGAACCTGTCCGACCGCATCCTCGTCATGTACGAGGGTGAGATCGTGGGCGAGTTCGACCCCAAGACCACCACTGTGCAGGAGCTGGGCCTCTACATGGCCGGCGCACGCAAGCAGGGAAAGGAGAGCAAATAAATGAACAAGAAAAAACTTTCCCACAGCAACCTCAACAGCTCCATCACCAGTGTGCTGGCCGCGCTGCTGTGCATCGTCATCGGCATGGCTGTGGGCTTCCTCGTGCTGCTGGCCATCAACCCGGCCCATGCATGGGGCGACGGCTTTGTCCGCATCGTTAAGGGCGGCTTCCATGACGCCCCCTACGGCGTCGGCAAGGAGCTGGCCAACGCAGCACCCCTCATCATGACCGGTCTGTCCGTGGCCTTCGCCTTCAAGACCGGCCTGTTCAACATCGGTGCTGCCGGTCAGTACACGCTGGGCGCTTACGGCGCACTCTACTGTGCCATCATGCTCAAGATGCCCTGGTATGTCTGCCTGATCGTCGCCACCATCCTCGGCGGCATCTGGGGCGCTATCCCCGGCTTCTTCAAGGCTTACTTCAACATCAACGAGGTCATCACCTCTATTATGTTCAACTGGATCGGCCTGTATCTGGTCAATGAGCTTATCTACCAGAACGGCACCGGCCCCATGTACGACGTGCGCAACACCCGTACCCTGAACCTCGGCAAGAACGCTGAGCTGTCCAAGCGCTCATCCCTGACTTCGGCCTGAACAAGATGTTCCAGACCAACAGCACCACCATTGCGATCTTCCTCGCTGCGGCAGTCGCCATTCTGATCTGGGTCATCCTGAACAAGACCACCTTTGGCTATGAGCTGAAGGCCGTCGGCCTGAACAAGAGCGCCGCCCGCTACGCTGGCATCAACGAGAAGAAGAACATCATCCTCTCCATGGCCATTGCAGGCGCTCTGGCAGGCTTCGGCGCCGGACTCTACTACCTGTCCAATGTCTCTCAGTGGAACCCGCTGAACTCCACCAGCCTGCCGGCCATGGGCTTCAACGGCATCTCTGTGGCCCTGCTGGCAAGCTCCAACCCCATCGGCACCATCTTCTCCGCTATCTTCATCTCCCACATTTCGGTCGGCGGCTCTTTCCTGTCCACCAAGTATTACCCCACCGAGATCTCCGACCTGATCAGCGGTATCATCATCTACCTGTGCGCATTCTCCATGCTGTTCCGTGGCAAGATCCACTCCATGCTGTTCAAGAATGCGGACAAGACCAACGTGAATGCAGAGCCTGCCCCTGCTAAGACCGAAACCAAGAAGGAGGGCAAGTGATATGCTGCTTCTCATCAAGTATACTCTGCTGTATGGCATCGTGCTGATGCTGGTCGCTCTGGGCGGTATGTTCAGTGAGCACTCCGGCATCATCAACATCGCACTGGAAGGCATCATGGTCATCGGCGGTGTGGCGGGTGTCCTCACCCTCACCATGCTGCCCGCGGACCTGCCGGCTTTCGCCACCGTGATCATCGCGGTGCTGGCGGCGGCTATCGCCGGCATGGTCTACAGCCTGCTGCTGGCCTTCGCGTCCATCAACCTGAAAGCGGACCAGACCATCGGCGGCACGGCCCTGAACCTGCTGGCAACGGCGGTGGCTGTGGTCATCTCCAAGAACTTCAGCGACAGCGGCAGCGCCAAGCTGAACTACTCCAACAAGCCTTTCCTGTTCAGCATCGGCGGCCTGGAGCTGAGCATCTTTGTCCCGTTGGGCATCGCACTGCTCATCATCAGCTACATCGTGCTGTACAAGACCCGCTTCGGCCTGCGTCTGCGCGCCTGCGGCGAGCATCCTCAGGCTGCTGACTCTGTGGGCATCAACGTCTACAAGATGCGTTATGCCGGTGTCGTCATCTCGGGCGCTCTGGGCGCTATCGGCGGTCTGGCCTATATCGTGCCTCCCGTCCAGACCTGGAACTTCGAGGTCGGTGTGCCGGTGCAGGCTTCCTTGCCATGGCCGTTATGATCTTTGGTCAGTGGAAGCCCTTCAACATCTGCGGCGCAGCATGTTCTTTGCCGTGTTCAAGAGTCTGGCCAACATCGCCGACTCCACCTTCCTCGCACAGCTCCACTGGTCCAGCAACATCTACAACATGATGCCCTTCGTGGCATCCATGGTCATTCTGGCCTTCACCTCCAAGAACAGCATGGCTCCCAAGGCCGAGGGCATCCCCTACGACAAGGGTTCCCGCTGATTCGAGCGTATTTTCCGGGCGCAGCTGCTTTTCCGGGCGGCTGCGCCCTTTTTTGCTTCTTTTTCAACAGATTCCACAAAACGGCGCTTGCTTTTGCGGGGAAATTTGCTATACTTGAATTACAATGTCATACGATTGCCGGAGGCGGGGCACGCGCGGCCGGCGTCGGCGGAGAATATTATTTAGGAGCGTGACCTTATGCGCATTTACGATTTGATCGCCAAGAAGCGGGACGGCGGCACCCACAGCCGCGAGGAGTTGGAAGCCATCGTCAACGGTTTCGTCAGCGGCGAGGTGGCCGATTACCAGATGGCGGCCTGGATGATGGCAGTTTATCTGCGCGGCATGACCGACGAGGAGACTGCCGAGCTCACCGACGTGATGGCCCACAGCGGCGTCATGGTGGACCTTTCGCCCATCCCGGGCATCAAGGTGGACAAGCACTCCACCGGCGGCGTGGGCGACAAGACCACGCTGGTCATCGCGCCCATCGTCGCGGCCTGCGGCGTCAAAATCGCCAAGATGAGCGGCCGCGGCCTCGGCCATACCGGCGGCACCATCGACAAGATGGAGAGCGTCCCCGGCACAAAGACCGCCCTCTCGCAGGAGGAGTTCTTCGCGCAGGTGAATAAAATCGGCCTGTCGGTCATCGGCCAGAGCGAGGGCATCGCGTGGCAGATAAGAAGATGTACGCCCTCCGCGACGTCACCGCAACCGTCAGCTGCATCCCCCTCATCGCGTCCAGCATCATGTCCAAGAAGCTGGCCTCCGGCTCGGACGCTATCCTGCTGGACGTCACCACCGGTACCGGTGCGTTCATGAAGACCGTGGAGCAGAGCATCGAGCTGGCCAAGCTGATGGTCTCCATCGGCACCCATCATGGCCGCCGCGTCGCTGCTATGATAACTGATATGGACACCCCGCTGGGCCACAACATTGGCAACAGCCTCGAGGTCATGGAGAGCATGGACGTGCTCAAGGGCCACGGCCCCGCCGACCTGACCGAGGTCTGCCTGCAGCTGGCTGCGAATATGCTGGTGCTGGCCGATAAGGATCTCCCGCCGAGTGCCGCGCCATGGCCGAAGCAGTTATCGCAGACGGCTCTGCCTTTGCAAAGTGCAAGGAGATGTTCGCGGCTCAGGGCGGCGATACCCGTGTTCTGGATGACTACAGCCTCTTCGAGAAGCCCGCCGCCAGCTATGAGCTGCTGGCCGAAGAGGACGGCTACATCGTCGCCAACGACGCGAGAAGATCGGCTCTGCCAGCGTTCTGCTGGGCGCAGGCCGTCAGAAGAAGGGCGACCCGCTGGACTTTGCCGCCGGCATCACCCTCCACAAGAAGCGCGGCGACTACGTCCACAAGGGCGAGAGCCTCGCCACCTTCTACGGCGCGGCGGATAAGTTCGACGCTGCCGCCGCCGAGTACCGCAGCGGCCTCGTCTACGGCCCCGAAAAGCCCGAGGAAGCCCCGCTGGTCTACGCCCTCGTCACCAAGGACGGCGTGGAGCGGTACTGAAATACCTGAATCGCTGAGAACGGCCCCGGGATCTGTGTGTTCCGGGGCCGTTTTTCCGCCAAAACTGCGCTTTGTAGTGGATAAAGCCGACAGAAGGGCTGATTTTGTAGATGTTTTGCCCGGGATGTGGTATAATCTATCAATAGCGCCCAGACGGCGCAGGAGAAGAGAAAGGGTTATTCTATGAAGATCGTTTTGGTGGGCGGCGGCAAAGTCGGCACAGCGCTGGCGCGGCAGCTCAGTGAAGAGGGTCACAACGTGACCGTTATCGATACGAACAAGGCCCGTGTGGAGCATATCGGGGAGTCCTACGATGTGATGAGCATTCTCGCAACGGCTCGTCCATCATCACCCTGTCTGAGGCGGGCGTGGAGGAAGCGGACGTGTTCATCGCAGTCACCGGATCGGACGAGCTGAACCTGCTGTGCTGCATGTTCGCCAAAAAGGCGGGCCACTGCCACGCCATCGCCCGCGTGCGCAACCCGTCTTACAGCCATGAGCTGGACTTTATCAAGAAGCAGATCGGCATCTCGGCCATCATCAACCCCGAAATGGCAGCGGCCAAGGAAATCTCTCACCTGCTGCGCTTCCCGGGCGCAAGCAAGATCGATACCTTCGCGGGCGGACGCGTGCGGCTCATCAAGTTTGCGCTGACCGAGCGGCAGGGGCTGGACGGCGTGGCCATTCATGAGATCCCCACCCGCCTCAAGAGCGACATTCTGGTCTGCGCGGTGGAGCGTGACGGCGGGGTCATCATCCCAACGGTAACTTTGTGCTGCAGAACGGCGACCAGGTCACCTTCCTCGCCACGCAGGAAAAGGCCCACGAGTTCTTCCAGCGTATCAATATGCCGGTGCGGCCGGTGCGCAACGCCCTCATCGTGGGCGGCGGTGCCATCGCCTATTACCTGAGCCAGGAGCTGCTGGAAAATCACGTCCGCGTCCGCATCGTCGAGCGGGACCCGGCCCGCTGCAATGTTCTGGCCGAGTCCCTGCCTGAGGCACAAATTTTGAACGAGGACGGCTCCAACCGCGACTTCCTGCTCTCGGAAGGTCTGGAATCCACCGAAGCCTTCGTGGCTCTGACCAACATCGACGAAGAAAACGTGCTGCTGACCCTGTTTGCGAAAAAGCACTCCAAGGGCAAGCTGGTCACGAAGATCAACCGCCTCGAGTTCGACGATATTCTGGCCGGGCTCGATTTGGGCAGTATCGTCTACCCCAAGTACATGACCTGCGACTACATCGTGCAGTACGTCCGCGCCCTGCAGAACGAGGCTGGCAACAACATCAAGACCCTTTACCGCATCCTCGACGACCGCGTGGAAGCGCTGGAATTCACTGTCCATGAGGAGAGCCGGGCCACCGGCGTGCCGCTGAGCCAGCTGCATCTGAAAAAGAATCTGCTGCTCTGCTGCATCACCCGCGGCGACAACATCCTCATCCCCCGCGGCGGCGACCAGATCCAGGTGGGCGACAACGTCATCGTCGTCACGCTGGAACACGGCCTGCACGACCTGCGGGACATCGTGGAAGAGTAACGGGGGACAGGACGTATGAATTATGCGATCGTCTTTCGTCTGCTGGGCTACATCCTGATGATAGAGGGTACACTGCTGCTGCTCCCGGCGGTGACGAGCCTCATCTACGCCGAGTGGGCCGTCATGGGCGTGTTCCTGCTGACGGCGGCCATCAGTGCGGCGCTGGGTTTTGCCCTGCGGACCATCAAGCCCCGCAGCAAGGTGTTCTATATGCGGGAGGGCTTTGCGGCCACCGCCCTGAGCTGGATCACCATCAGTATCATGGGTGCAGTGCCGTTCGTCCTCACCGGCTGCATCCCGAATCCCGTGGACGCCATGTTTGAGACCGTTTCGGGCTTCACCACCACCGGTGCCAGCATCCTGCCCGGTGTGGAGGGCCTGCCCAACGGCATCCTGTTCTGGCGCAGCTTCACCCATTGGATCGGCGGCATGGGCGTTCTGG
>ENA-OQCN01001213-OQCN01001213.1-human-gut-metagenome-genome-assembly--contig:-NODE-1213-length-12953-cov-2.396772_pt1 | contig 12953 bp, 9 predicted proteins | sample MGYA00242497_ERZ504576 | MGnify/ENA primary metagenome ERZ504576 (study PRJEB26092, sample SAMD00036296) | human gut metagenome | host: Homo sapiens | study: EMG produced TPA metagenomics assembly of...
GGAGGAAGGAGGCGAAAAAAACATGAAAACAGCAGTAAGATAAAGATTTAGTGGCTGTTAGAGAAGATAAAAGACCGGAAATGTGGCTTCACTCATATTGACAATCGGAGTATGGGTAGGGAGAGGTATATGCGGAATAAAAAAATTTTAAAATAAAAACGAAAAAAAAGTGTAGAAATCTTGCATTGTATTTAAAGTTTGTATACTTTTGCTTCCAAAATCTGTTCCGTTACTTCTAAAGTAACAGTCTTGTAATTTACTGTTTTATAATGTAATGTGAAGTTTTAAAATTGATTATATAGAAATGTTAATGTGATTAATTATTACTTTATTTGCTTTGTCTAATTCATCGTTTTTAAAACTTTTCAAATAGGTTTCGGTCACCTTTGTGGAGGAGTGCCCCAGGGCATCACAAATCAATTGTTCCGAAAAGTGACAGTATTTAGCCAAAGTGGCCCAAGTGTGGCGGCTGGTGTAGGAACTGACGTTGAGTTTGATTCCGCAGTATACCGCCAGTTGTTTCAGGTCATAGTTCAGTTTCCGCAAGGCATGTTGGTATTCTGCATACTCTTCTTCGCTTTTCCGGTTTCCACTGAGAATGGGAAGCAGGTAGGGGGAGGCGGAGTCTGTATTTTGATACCGTTTGATAAGGTTCATGGCAGCGGAGGAATCTCGACGGTGAGCAGGGCTCCTGTTTTGTGGCGGCGGTAGGAGATAACGGAATCTTGCAGGTCTGTTTTGCGTAGGTGTGCCAGATCCACAAAGGGCATTCCGCGTAACAGGAACATCAGGGTAATCCATGCCCGGCTCTCTTTCATGCTTTGCGGCAGGGGGCGTGGAAGGGAGGCGCTTAATAATTTGCTCATGTCTTTGGCATCGAGGGCACGTTTGGTATTGGCTTTTACGCCGGTATATACGTGACGGAAAAGACGGGGCTTTTCTTCCGCCAGACCATCGTCCACGGCTTTGTTGTAGATGCTTCGCAAGGTACGCATATAAGTGGAGACGGTGTTCCAGGTGCATCCCTTGTTGCGCAGGTGGTTCTCAAATTGTTTCAGGCGTGAACGTTCCATCTGGTTGAACCGGATGGCATCGGTCTTGCAGAAGAGCATGAAGGCGTTCAGGGTGCTTTGGTAGATGTGGGCGGTACTGAAACGCTCTTCTTCTTTTAGCGACCGGATAAGTTGTTTCATAAATAGGGTCAGGTTAGATTTCTTTTTCATTGTTCTTTTCGTTTTTAATGTTAGGTAATTCTGTTCCACAATACATTTCCGTTTAAAAGTTGAGTTTGCCCCCGTTTGTTCATCAGCTTTTTTTCTTTTTGTGATAGCTTGTGCTTTTTCTTCGCTTTTTGACGATTGGCGGAGGTCTTGTGAGTACGTCTTGTTGTTTTTTTCGTCTAACTGTAAATAATTTATATGAAAAGAATGAAAAATATCAGGCTAGGAACACTTGTCGCATGTATGTGCGTGTTATGGGGGTGCGAGAAACCCAATGTGAATATTGTGATGCCGCAGGAGGCGTCGAACCGGGTGCTGTTTGCAGGAGAACATTTGAAGAAAGCGCTGGAAGATGCGGGGTATTCGTCTGTTATGTTGTCGGATACTGCCGGTATGGATAAAGATGAGGTATGCATCCGTCTGGAACAGGCTGCTGATACTGCCGGACTGAAAAAGGAGGGGTTTACCATTTCTACCCGTGGAAACATGACTACGGTGACAGGAAACGACGGAAGCGGTGTGATTTACGGCTGTCGGGAATTGATAGATCATGTAGGGCAATACAAGGATTTGAAGTTTCCGGCACAGCTGACGGATGCTCCGGAAATGGTGCTTCGCGGAGGTTGTGTAGGGATTCAGAAAATGGAATACCTGCCCGGAAGAGGGGTGTATGAGTATCCCTATACGCCGGAGAGCTTCCCTTGGTTTTATGATAAGGAACAATGGATAAAATATCTGGATATGCTGGTGGAAAACCGCATGAATTCCTTGTATCTGTGGAACGGGCATCCGTTTGCTTCCTTGGTGAAGCTGGAAGAGTATCCTTTTGCCGTAGAGGTAGATGAGGAAACTTTCAAGAAAAATGAGGAAATGTTCTCGTTCCTGACTGCCGAAGCGGACAAACGCGGTATCTTTGTGATCCAGATGTTTTATAATATATTGTTAAGCAAGCCTTTTGCCGAGCATTACGGGTTGAAAACACAGGATCGTAACCGTCCTATTACTCCGCTGGTCAGTGATTATACACGTAAGTCGGTGGCCGCGTTTATAGAAAAATATCCCAATGTGGGTCTGCTGGTATGCTTGGGGGAAGCGATGGATACCTACGAGGATGATGTGGAGTGGTTTACCAAAACCATTATTCCGGGAGTGAAGGACGGACTGAAGGCACTGGGGCGTACGGACGAACCGCCCATTTTGCTGCGTGCGCACGATACGGACTGCAAGATGGTGATGGATGCGGCACTGCCGTTATACAAGAACCTCTATACCATGCATAAATACAATGGTGAGTCACTGACTACTTACGAACCGCGCGACCTTGGTCCAAGATACACTCGGACTTGAGTGACTTGGGAAGTATTCATATCAGTAATGTGCATATTCTGGCAAACTTGGAACCGTGGCGTTGGGGATCTCCCGACTTTGTACAGAAGGCGGTGAATGCCATGCACAATGTACATGGAGCCAATGCCCTGCATCTGTATCCGCAGGCTTCTTATTGGGACTGGCCGTACACGGCTGATAAGTTGCCGGATGGCAAACGGGAGTATCAGTTGGACCGTGACTGGATATGGTACAAAACCTGGGGACGCTATGCATGGAACTGTCATCGGGACCGTTCATCCGAAGTGGAATATTGGGACAAGCAGTTGGGCGATTTTTATGGTACGACTCCTGCCGAAGCCGGAGATATTCTGGAGGCATACGAGCAGAGTGGAGAGATTGCTCCGAAGTTGCTCCGCCGTTTCGGCATCACGGAAGGGAACCGGCAGACTTTGTTGCTGGGTATGTTTATGAGTCAGTTGGTGAATCCTTATAAATATACCATTTATCCGGGATTTTATGAGAGTTGCGGGCCGGAGGGCGAGAAGCTGATAGAATATGTGGAGAAGGAATGGAAGAAACAGCCGCATGTGGCGAATTGCCGCTGGATATTGTGGCGCAGGTGGTGGAACACGGTGACAAGGCGGTGGCGGCCATTGACAAGGCTGCCGCAGCGGTGACTCGTAATAAAGAGGAGTTCGGACGTTTGCGGAATGACATGCATTGCTATCGTGAATTTGCTTATGCCTTTAACCTGAAAGTGAAAGCTGCTCAGCGTGTCTTGAACTATCAGTGGGGAAAGGATCTGAATGAACTGGATGCCGCTATTCCATTGATGGAACAAAGTCTGGATCATTACCGCAAGCTGGTGGCATTGACGGATAGTACTTATTATTATGCCAACAGTATGCAGACCGCGCAACGCCGTATTCCTATCGGTGGTGACGGTGGCAAGAACAAGACCTGGAAAGAGATGCTGGTGCATTATGAAAATGAGCTGGCTAATTTCAAGGCGAACTTGCAGTTGCTGAAAGATAGGGCGGCAGGTAAGGTGACGGAAAGTGCAGCTGAGATAAAACCTTTGTCCGCCGCAAATGTGAAGATCCTGAACGGACTGGCTCCGGTGAAACTGGCGACGGGGGCAAGCCTGTTCTCCAATGTACCGGGCAAGGTGGATGCACTGGCCGCCGAGCTGGAAGGGCTGACTGCTTATAGAATGAACGGGGATGTGCAGCGCAAGGAAGGTACGACAATAGAGTTTGAAGCGGCTGCTCCGGTGAATTTGTTGGTAGGTTATTTCCGTGATGACCAGAAGAAGTATGCGAAAGCCCCGAAACTGGAAACGGACGCTTCTGCCAATGATTACGGTCAGGCGGAACCGAAACTGACCAATGCCATACGCATAGCGGGTATGCCGCTGGCGAATGTACACGCTTATCATTTTGAGGCCGGAAAGCATACCTTGTTGCTGCCGAAAGGATATACGATGGTGCTGGGATTTACAGACGCGCAGGTGACTCCGCGTAATGCGGGACTGGCCGGTGCGGAGGAAACGATGGACTGGATGTTCTATTAGTAGCCTTAATTCCAGAGGCCGGAATCGCAGTATGCGTAATTTTCAAGTATATCTTGAGAATTTTACGCCATTTTTGTACATAGTTCTAAGATTTTTATAAGGAAAAGTTGCTTAACTGATAAACTTTTTCTATTTTTGTCGTATGAGCAGAAAGATAATAGCATACGAAAACTACTATAAAGATTTTTTTGATACTCTGGATAAAGGTACGCAAGAAAAAGTCCTATATGGATTACTCTTATTGAAGACTCAAGATAGACTACCGGCAAAGTATGTGAAGTTTCTTAAAGAGGGTCTGTATGAGTTAAGAATAGAGTGGCAAGGTAATATCTATAGGATTTTCTTCTGTTATGATGAAGGGCATATTGTTATATTGTTCAATGGCTTTCAAAAGAAGACGCAGAAAACACCAGATAGAGAAATTGATAAAGCATTAAAACTAAAGAAAGAATATTATGAGCGAAAAAGAACTAAAGATGTTTGATGTCGATGCACAGTTGGATGCTGTGTTTGGCAAAGAAGGGACTCCGGAGCGTAAGGCTGCCGAAGACAGGGCTAATGCTTTCTTTACCGGGCAAATAATTGAAGAGGCAAGGAAGAAAGCAAATATGACACAGGCGGAACTTGCCGAAAAGATAGGGACTAATAAGTCTTATATTTCCCGTGTGGAAACAGGAAAAACAGAGCCTAAGGTTTCTACTTTTTATCGTATTGCTTCTGCTTTGGGATTGAATGTTGAGCTGACCCCTGCTATGTGATGGTAAAAATAGAGAATGAGATAAAAGTTCTCTGAATGGGTACATTTTCTTCTTTTGTCCGTCTTGCCAATAGATAAAAAGATAATTATGAAGAAGATATTGATACTGGCATTTTCACTGTTGTCATTGGGAACATACGCCCAACGTGAAGTTCCGCAATCGCGCATGGAGCAGATTTATGAGGAAGCCAAGACTCCTTATAAATATGGGCTGGCTGTAGCTCCTGCCGACAACAAGCATAAAATAGACTGTCCTACCGTGTTCCGCGAAGGGGATAAGTGGTATATGACCTACGTGTTTATAATGGTAAGAGCGGACTGGACGGGCGTGGATACGAAACATGGATAGCCGAAAGTGATAATCTGTTGGAATGGCGTACATTGGGACGTGTCTTGTCTTATCGTGACGGATTCTGGGATTGCAACCAGCGTGGTGGTTTCCCTGCATTGCCGGATATGGAGTGGGGAGGAAGCTATGCCCTGCAGACGTATAAAGGCAAGCATTGGATGACTTATCTGGGTGGGGAAGGGACCGGATATGGAATCGGTGAACAAGCCGCTGTATATTGGTTTGGCCTGGACAGACCGGCCTTTGGGTTCCGCCCATGAATGGCAGGCACAGGACCAGCCCGTGATGAGTATCCATGATAAAGACGCGCAATGGTGGGAAAAGCTGACTCAATATAAGAGTGTGGTCTATTGGGATAAGGAGAAAACATTGGGCGCACCTTTCGTCATGTTCTATAACGCGGCAGGACGGCATCCGGAAACGGATTTGAAAGCGGAACGGGTGGGTATCGCCTTGTCCAAAGATATGAAGAAATGGAAACGATATCCGGGCAATCCGGTCTTTGCACACGAGGCGGACGGAACCATCACGGGGGATGCGCATATCCAGAAAATGGGCGACGTGTATGTCATGTTCTACTTCTCGGCTTTTGAACCGAGCCGCAAATACAAGGCATTCAATACCTTTGCTGCCAGTTATGACCTGGTGCACTGGACCGATTGGAAAGGGGCGGATTTGATTATCCCTTCCAAAGACTATGATGAATTGTTCGCTCATAAAAGTTATGTGGTGAAACACAATGGGGTGGTGTATCATTTTTATTGTGCCGTGAATGACGCGGAACAACGTGGTATAGCCATTGCTACCAGCAAGCCGATGGGACGTTCGCAAGTGCATTTCCCGGAACGGGAGGTGAAGAACCGCCGGATGGTGATGGAACTGGATAAAGGATGGAAAACATGGCTTTGTGATAAAAGTGCATACGGGCAGGCGGACAATGCCCCTACAGTGGTGGATATCCCTCATAACTGGGACGATTATTACGGTTACCGCCAACTGACTCATGGCAATCTTCACGGTACTGCCATGTACGAAAAGATATTCACGCTGGATAATTCTCAATTTCCAATTTCCGATTCTTCATTCGGAAAACGTTATTTCCTTCGTTTTGAGGGAGTGGGAACGTATGCCACTGTTACATTGAATGGAAAGGACTTCGGCCGTCATCCCGTGGGGCGTACTACGTTGACACTGGATGTGACGGAGCGTTGAAGCCGGGAGAGAACAGACTGGTGGTGAAAGCGGAGCATCCTGAAATGATAGCCGATATGCCTTGGGTATGCGGTGGTTGTTCTTCGGAATGGGGATTCAGCGAAGGTTCCCAGCCTTTGGGCATTTTCCGTCCCGTGGTGCTGGAGGCTACGGATGCAATACGCATCGAACCTTTCGGAGTGCATATCTGGAATGATGATAAGGCGGGAACTGTCTTTGTAGAAACGGAGGTGAAAATTACGGGAAGACTGCCGAAACGGTGGAAGTGGTTAATAAATTCAGTAATGCGGATGGTAAGCAGGTGTTCCGCCTGACGGAGAAGGTGACTTTGCAGCCGGGTGAAAGGAAGGTGGTGAAGCAACAATCACCGGTGCAGAATCCTGTCTTATGGAGTACGGAGAATCCTTATTTGTATAAACTGGCCAGTATGATAAAGCGTGGCAAGAGTACTACGGATGAGATTAGTACGCCCTTTGGTATCCGTACCGTCAGTTGGCCGGTGAAACGGAAGGACGGTGACGGACGGTTCTATCTGAATGGACAGCCTGTCTTTATCAATGGGGTATGTGAATATGAACACCAGTTCGGACAAAGCCATGCTTTCAGCCGTGAACAGGTGGCAGCCCGTGTGAAACAGATCCGTGCGGCGGGCTTCAACGCTTTCCGTGACGCTCACCAGCCCCATCACCTGGATTATCAGAAATATTGGGATAAGGAAGGGGTCTTGTGGTGGACTCAGTTCTCGGCCCATGTATGGTATGACACTCCGGAGTTTCGTGAGAATTTCAAGAAACTGCTCCGCCAATGGGTGAAGGAACGCCGCAACTCGCCCAGTGTGGTGATGTGGGGATTGCAGAACGAAAGCACGCTGCCTAAGGAGTTTGCCGAGGAGTGTAGTGAGATTATCCGTGAAATGGATCCTACGGCGCGTACCATGCGTGTGATTACTACGTGTAACGGTGGTGATGGAACAGATTGGAATGTTATTCAGAACTGGAGTGGAACTTATGGTGGTGATGTGAATAAGTATGGCCGTGAATTGTCACAGAAGAATCAGTTGTTGAACGGTGAATATGGGGCATGGCGCAGCATCGGGTTGCATGCGGAACCGGCAGCTTTTGATGCGAACGGCGTATGGAGCGAGGAACGTATGTGCCGGTTGATGGAAACCAAGATCCGATTGGCGGAACAGGCAAAGGACAGTGTGTGCGGACAATTCCAATGGATATTCAGCAGTCATGATAATCCGGGACGCCGCCAGCCGGATGAAGCGTATCGCCGTATAGATAAGGTGGGACCGTTTAATTATAAAGGACTGGTTACTCCGTGGGAAGAACCGCTGGATGTATATTATATGTATCGTGCCAACTATGTGCCGGCTTCCGAAGATCCGATGGTCTATCTGGCATCCCACACGTGGGAAGACCGTTTTGCAACAGGCCGCAGACGGGCTACCATTGAGGCGTACAGCAATTGTGACAGTGTGTTGCTGTACAATGATGCGGTGGATGCTGAATACTTGGGACGGAAACTGAATCATGGGGTAGGTACTCATTTTATGTGGGAGAACCGTGATATCCGTTATAATGTGCTTCGTGCCGTGGGATACTTTAAAGGAAAACCGGCAGCGGAAGATGTATTGGTGCTGGACGGTTTGGAAAAAGCGCCTCATTTTGAGGCTCTTTACCGTGGTTCTGCTATAGTGCCTGTTGCTGCCGACCGGTTGAACGGAACAGATTTGTTGAAAGGAGCTGAGGGATATACGTATCTTTATCGTTTGAATTGCGGAGGAGATGCTTATACGGATACGTATGGTCAGGTCTGGGCGCAGGATAACAGCCGTTATTCTCATTCGTGGGCGGAATCATTTATCCATCCGTCGGACAGTGTGCAGTTATTGAGCCCTTATCAGGCGAGCCAGCGTACCACGAATGATCCCATTCATGGCACTAGGGATTGGGAGCTGTTCCAGACTTTCCGTTTCGGACGCCATAAACTGAATTTCCGCTTTCCCGTTCCGGATGGCGAGTATCGTGTGGAACTTTATTTTACAGAGCCCTGGCATGGTACGGGAGGCGGCGTACAGACGGATTGTGAAGGCTTGCGTATTTTTGATGTAGCGGTAAATGATAAAGTGCTTCTGGATGACTTGGATGTATGGGCTGAAGCGGGGCATGACGGTGCTTGCAAAAAGGTGGTGAATGCTGTTGTGAAAGGTGGTGTCTTGAAGATTGATTTTCCGGAGGTGAAAGCGGGGCAAGCTCTGATTTGTGGCATTGCGATAGCTTCGGCCGCTTCTGTGGAGCCTGTTGCTAATCAAGGGCTGATGACCGGAATGTAAGTTTCAGCTGGGCTGCCCAAGACAAGGATGTGATGGAAAAGACTCCCAAAGAATTATTGCCTGAAGATAAAAATGCCCGTGCCAATGTGACTTATCAAGCCGAGGACGCTATGTTGAAAGGCAAGTTTATAAAGAAAGAGGTCAAGAAACAAACCGGTGTCTTCTTTGGTAAAGGTGAGAAAAGCAGTATTACCTGGAATATCTCTACCGGTCTGGCACAGGTCTATGCCCTTCGTTTTAAATACATGAACGCTACGGGGAAGCCTATGAAGGTGCGTATGCAGTTCATCGACTCCAAAGGGGTGGTACTGAAGGAGGATCATCTGACTTTTGCCGAAACTCCCGGAAAGTGGCGTATGCTGAGTACAACGACGTACGTATATCAATGCAGGCTATTATAAGGTGGTGCTTTCCGCTCCGGATATGGAGGGGCTGGCACTGGATGCGCTGGATGTGCAATAGGAGGAATGGTTTCTGCAAATAGTAAGGGGAAAGTTTCAGCATTTGGCATTTTTACATATCTTTGTGCTCTGAAACTAACCTCTTAAAAATATGTTAATTGATTTACTGCATTCTTCTTATTTCTCGCTCTTCCTTATTGTAGCGTTGGGCTTTATGCTAGGGAGGATTAAGATAAAGGGCTTGTCGCTGGATGTGTCGGCCGTTATCTTCATTGCCTTGCTTTTCGGACATTTCGGTGTGATCATTCCTAAAGATTGGGGAACTTCGGTCTGGTGCTTTTTATCTTTACCATCGGTATTCAGGCCGGTCCCGGATTTTTCGATTCTTTCAGAAGTAAAGGAAAGACACTGATTCTTATCACTATGCTTATTATTTGCTCTGCCTGTCTGACGGCGGTAGGACTGAAGTATGCTTTTGACATTGATACGCCCAGTGTGGTGGGATTGATAGCAGGGGCATTGACCAGTACGCCCGGTCTGGCGGTAGCTATAGACAGTACAAATTCACCGTTGGCTTCCATTGCATACGGTATTGCTTACCCGTTTGGAGTGATAGGGGTGATTTTGTTTGTGAAGCTGTTACCCAAGATTATGCGGGTGGATCTGGATAAAGAAGCGCGCAGGTTGGAACTGGAACGGCGCAGCGGTTTTCCGGAACTGACAACTTGCATTTTCAGAGTGACCAATCAAGCGGTATTCGGACGTACTTTGGCGCAAATAAATGCGCGTGCCATGACGGGAGCCGTTATTTCGCGGGTAAAGCATGAGGATTCTATATTGATGCCTAAAGCGAATACCATGTTGCTGGAAGGGGACTATGTGCAGGCGGTGGGAAGTGAGGAAGCGCTGAATCAGTTTGCCGTATTGGTTGGAGAACGGGAGGAAGGTGAATTGCCTCTGGATCAGACACAGGAGATTGAATCTTTATTGCTGACAAAGAAAGATATGATAAACAAGCAATTGGGGGATCTGAATTTACAACGTAACTTTGGTTGTACGGTAACCCGTATCCGTCGAAGCGGCATAGACTTGTCACCTTCTCCGGATTTGGCCTTGAAATTCGGTGATAAGTTGATGGTGGTCGGTGAACGGGAAGGACTCAGAGGCGTTGCTCGTTTGTTGGGGAATAATGCCAAACAGTTGTCTGATACTGATTTCTTCCCGATAGCTATGGGGATTGTATTAGGTGTATTGTTCGGCAAAATAAATATTTCATTTTCAGACAGCGTTTCCTTTTCACCCGGATTGACCGGAGGAGTGCTGATGGTGGCATTGCTGCTGAGTGCCGTGGGAAAGACAGGACCTATATTGTGGTCTATGTCCGGTCCTGCCAATCAGTTGTTACGTCAGTTGGGCTTATTGCTGTTTTTGGCTGAGGTCGGTACTTCTGCCGGTAAGAATCTGGTGGCTACTTTTCAGGAGAGCGGATTGTTATTGTTCGGAGTGGGGGCGGCCATTACTGTCGTGCCTATGCTGGTTGCCGTTGTGGTTGGCAGGTTGGTCTTTAAAATCAGTTTGTTGGATTTGCTGGGCACCATCACCGGTGGTATGACCAGTACGCCCGGTCTTGCGGCAGCCGATTCCATGGTAGATAGTAATATTCCGAGTGTTGCATATGCTACGGTGTATCCGATTGCAATGGTGTTCCTTATTTTGTTTATACAAGTGATCGCTTCGGCGGTTTATTGATATATCAAACAGCCGGGTGGGTATGTGCCAAAGGTAGTAAATACTTTTTGGCACATTTTTTATTTGGATGAATATTGTATTTTTATTTATCGATATGAGGAAGAAAAAAAATATTCATTTTGTTTCTTTTATAGATTTTAATTTATATATTTGTCACAACCTTAATATAATACGGAGAAAGATTAGGCTTATTCAGTGACAGAATGACGATTGGAATATGGTATGAATAAGCTGAACTCATATATGGTATTTATAAATATACTCAATTTTATGAGGAATAAAGACACACACTCTCGAATTACAGACAAATGCAGATGTTTGTTTGTAGTTGCCTATTCGGCAATGTCTATTACAGGATTGAGCTCCGTGCTCGCAGTGGAAAACCATGCACTATCTTCTCCGGTTTCAGATCGTGTGGAAAGCGTACAGCAGAAAAAACATGTTTCAGGTAATGTGCAGGATGCTAACGGAATGCCTTTAATCGGGGCGTCCGTAATCATCAAGGGAACCAATACCGGTATGATTACCGATATTGAAGGTAATTTCGCTCTTGATGCTAAACAGGGTGATATTATCGTAATCAGTTACATCGGTATGAAATCGGCGGAGGTGAAAGTGCCTGCTAACGGGCAAATAAGAGTGATGCTGAAAGAGGATTCGCAGTTGATGGATGAAGTGGTAGTGACCGGTTATGGTGATTTTAAGAAGGCTACTTATACGGGGTCTGCTTCTGTTTTGAATACGGATAAATTGGAGTCATTGCCTGTTGTGTCTGTAGCACAGATGATGGAGCTAATATTCCGGGGTTAAGTTCAGTAGCCAGTTCTTCCCAGCCGGGTTCTAAAGCTACAGTGCGGGTGCGTGGAATTGCTTCTATGAATGCTTCTACAGAACCTCTTTATGTATTGGACGGCGTGCCGGTAGCGTCTAGGGATATGAGTGGTCTAAGTGCCAATGCCAGTGCGGGAGGACTTGGTTTGATCGAGACATTAAATCCTGCGGATATTGAAAGTATAACCGTATTGAAAGATGCCGCTTCTGCTTCATTATATGGAGCAAAAGGATCTAACGGTGTAATCCTTATTACCACCAAAAGAGGTAAAGCAGGTTTCCGCGAAATTAACTTCAAGGCTAAATTAGGTTTGAGCTATGCACGCACTCCTTATGAATTTTTGGAAGCAGGCGAATATATCAAAGCTATGCGTAAAGCACACTGGGATGCAGGACACTTGTTTCAAGACAAAGACGGAAACACAAAAACTTATTGGGGTAATTGGGAAAGTTACCTGAACGGTAAACAACCTTTCGGTACCGGTAACAACCTGGATCAGGACATTTACAGTACTCAGTTCTTAAACGAAGACAACAAATATCTGCTGGGCAGAGGATGGCAGACAGTGACAGACCCTATTACCGGCAAAGAAATTTTATACAAGAATACGGATGTAGATAAATATAACCTGAATGATCCCGCATTCTCACAGGACTACAACATCAATATGTCTGGTGGTAATGACCGTGGCACCTACTACGCCGGTTTGGGATACAACCGTCAGGAAGGTGTTCCTGTCAATACATTCTACGAACGTTATTCATTCATTACCAACGCCAGCTATAAAATTGCAGACTGGCTAACTTCCACTTCGTCACTAAACTATAATCGTGCCAATTGGAAAAACATGCCCGGCTCCAACGGTTCTGAGTTAAATTATTTCGGACGAGTACGTTCACTTCCTCCTACTGTTCTTTTTGAGGATGAAGAAGGCAACATGAAACTAGGTCCGGCACCGCTGATGGTAACCAAATGTACCAACCCGACCAATGGTGGAATGACAATCAAAGCGATAAGTTCACAATGAGCCAATCCTTTAAGATTGATATTCTGAAAAATCTGTCATTGACAGCCAACATGAACTGGTATTACTCTGAAACATATCAGGAAAGTTTCACAAAAGATTATGAAAATACTCCCGGAAACTTCGTGCGTACAAGATCGGCTACAGCCTATTATAACCGCGATTT
>ENA-OQCN01001214-OQCN01001214.1-human-gut-metagenome-genome-assembly--contig:-NODE-1214-length-12950-cov-1.745847_pt1 | contig 12950 bp, 14 predicted proteins | sample MGYA00242497_ERZ504576 | MGnify/ENA primary metagenome ERZ504576 (study PRJEB26092, sample SAMD00036296) | human gut metagenome | host: Homo sapiens | study: EMG produced TPA metagenomics assembly of...
TCCTTGTAAGCGTTGACGAAGTGGCGTTCTTCTCGTCGTCGGCGGAGAACGGGGTCATGAGCAGCAGACCCTCGGCAAGAGAGGTGTCGAAGCCTCACGCCCAGGATGCCGTCCATGCCGTCGCAGCCCATCATCTTGACGTCGTAGCCCATGTCCTTGGCGTTCTTGAGCAGGACGGACGCCGGCGTGTAGTAGATCGGCGCAAAGATCATGGTAGCGCCGGCCTGCTTGGCCTTGGTGAGCTGGTTGGTAAAGCTCGTGGCGGAGTCGTCCTTAAAGGTCTCCTCGTCAACAATCTCGAGCTTGGATTTAGCGGCCTGAACCTTAAAGGAATCTGCGATGCCCGAAGAATAGGCGTCGCCGGAGTTATAGAACAGTACGAACTTCTCGTCCGCATACTTCTGCGCCAGGAACTTGGCAGCGTTGACGCCCTGGTTGGGATCGGTAAAGCAAACCTGGAAGACGCAATCCTTGCCCTTGGTGACGTCCTCGGAGGACGCGGACGGAGTGATCATGAACGTCTCGGGGTCGTTACCGCACTCGGCGGCAACGGCAACCGACGCACCCGTGGTGGTCGGGCCGACGAGGGCCTGCATGCCCCAGTCGAGCAGGGTGTTAAAGGCGTTGACGGCCTTCTCGCCGTCGGCCTGGTCATCCTCGGCCTTGCTGGCAAGCGGCAGCTCCTTGGTCGAGAAATCCTTGCAGCCAAGCTCGACACCCTGGGTAACGGACTTGCCGTAGGACGCGTTGGCGCCGGTCAGCGGGCCGATGGTGCCGATCTTAAACGAAGCGTCGCCCGAAGCGGAACCGCTGTCGCCGCCGTTGGAGGAGCAGCCAGCTAGAATAGACATCGCCCCCAGACCTGCTGCGCTCGCGATAACGCTCCTGCGATTCATAACAGGTTCAATGACTTACCGGTGAGGCTCGACATGCGGCTCTCCTCTCAAATCTCGTCGGGTTTCGGTTACCCAACAGGCCATCCTTCGCCGTGTTCGGCGTTCGCAAAATAGTAGACGCTTTAGTTGAGAAAAGTGGCGATTATTTCAACTTTTCTTTTGTTTTGTCCGTTTATCCATAATTATGCGTATTTCTATTGGTTTATGCAGTTTAGCCACTTTATTGTGTGAAAGTAATGTTTCCATTCCGTTACAAGCGTCCCTGCCCTGAATAAAACGGCCTCACCGGTCGCACTTTTGCGCACTTAGGCGGCGATGTACTTGCCGTCCTGGATCACATAGCTGTGGCGGGCTTCTCGACTTGGCCCTCGTCGTTCCACGTGAGCTCGCCCGTCAGGCCCTCGATCTTGATCTTGCGCATGGCCTTGGCAAGATCGCCGGCAATGTCGGCGCCGTCGGCCGTGATGTCGATGTCTGCCTTATCGATAGCCTCGACAATCGCATGGACGCAGTCATAGGCATCGGCGGCAAACTGGTTAGGCGTCTCGTCGTAGGCGTCCTTATATGCCTTGACGAAGTCGGCGTTCTTCTCATCGTCGGCAGAGAACGGGGTCATGAGCAGCACGCCCTCGGCAAGGGAGGTGTCGAAGCCCTCAACGGAGAGCAGGCCGTCCATGCCGTCGGTACCCATGAGGGTCATGTCGTATCCCATGTCCTTGGCGTTCTTGAGCAAAACGGACGCCGGCGTGTAGTAGATCGGCGCAAAGATGAGCGTGGCGCCGGCCTCCTTGGCCTTGGTGAGCTGGTTGGTAAAGCTCGTGGAGGAGTCGTCCTTAAAGGTCTCGGTATCGACGATATCAAGTTTGGACTCCTTGGCCTGCTCGGCAAAGGCATCGGCAACACCCGAGCTGTACGTATCGCCGGAGTTGTAGAACAGGGCGATCTTGGCGTCTGCATACTTCTCGGCCAAGAACTTCGCGGCGCTGGCACCCATGGTGGGATCGGTGAAGCAAACCTGAAAGACCGTTGTCTTATCCTTGGTCACGTCGAGCGACGAGGCCGAAGGCGTGACCATGAGCATATCGTCGGCGATCTCGCCCGAGACAGCGACGGCGGCACCAGTCGTGACGGGGCCGACGAGCGCCTGCATGCCCCAGTCGCACAGGGTATTGAAGGCGTTGATAGCCTTCTCGCCGTCGGCGACGTCATCCTCGGACTTAAGCGAGAGTTTGAGGTCCTTGGTCGAGAAATCCTTGGCGGCAAGCTTGGCACCCTTCTCGGCCGAAACGCCATAGGTTGCCGCGGCGCCGGTCAGAGGGCCGATGACACCGATCTTGAAGGTCTTGCCGTCATCGGCGGTGCCGCCGTCCGAGCCACCCGACGAGCAACCAGCGAGTGCTGCGGTGCTGCCGAGCGCCGCAGCGCCGGCGAGAAAGTTCCTACGGCTGAGCGTGCTGTTGATGTTGAACATGGTGTCCCCCTTTTTTCGCTGGCCGCGGTGCGGCGTCTTGCGGTACAGGGCAAACCTTATGGCGCAACGTTGACAGTTTGTTACGGAAGTCCGTTTGTAGCGAGCGTGTTTCCAATGTTTCCGCAGCGTTTCGGGGGTGCCGTTTTGTGCGGCTCCTGTTGCCTGGCGAGCACGCGCCCCGGTTCACGCTAGAATGCACTCAACCTTTAAGCGGTTTATCCATCCATAAGATGCACGAAGGAGTTATCTATGAGCGAACCCCTGCGCACCGTGAACGTCGGTCTGATCGGTCTGGGAACCGTCGGCGGCGGCGTGGCCCGTCTGATCAAGAGCCACCACGATGAGTACCTGGCAGCCTACGGCATCGACCTTAAGCTGACCCGCGCCTGCGCGCTTGCTTGGGAGCAGGCCGAGGCGGCAGGCATTGAGCGCGAGGCCTTTACGAGCGACTGGCACGATGTCGTCACGACCCCGCCGTCGACATCGTCGTCGAGCTGATTGGCGGCGAGCATCCCGCAACCGAGATCTTCACCACTGCTTCGAGAACGGCAAGCATGTCGTCTCCGCCAACAAGGCCCTGCTGGGCCGCCATGTCGAGACGCTTGCCGAGAAGGCACGTGCGTGCGGCGTGCAGATTAAGTGCGAGCCAGCTGCGGTGGCGGCATCCCCATTGTCAGCACGCTCGAGCACGACCTGGTGGGTAACAAGATCCTGACCATCGCCGGCATCCTCAACGGCACCACCAACTACATCCTGTCGCGCATGGACGCCGAGGGCGCCGATTACGCTGACGTGCTCGCCGACGCCAGGCTAAGGGCTATGCCGAGGCCGACCCGTCCGCCGACGTCGACGGCTTCGACGCCGCCAGCAAGACGGCAATCCTCGCTTCCATCGGCTTTGGCACCCGCGTGACCACCGACGATGTCTACCAGCAGGGTATCCGTACCATCGCGCCGAGGACATCGCCCAGGCCCGCGAGCTCGGCTACACCATCAAGCTGCTGGGCATCGCACGCAACACCGACGCCGGCGTCGACGTCCGCGTGCATCCCACGCTGATCCCCGCCGACCACATGCTCGCCAAGGTCAACGGCGCCATGAACGCTGTCTACGTGGTAGGCGACGCCGTGGGCGAGACCATGTTCTACGGTGCCGGCGCAGGCTCCTTCCCCACCGCGAGTGCCGTCGTGGGCGACATCCTGTCGCTCTCCGAGCAGATCAGCCGCGGCGTTGCTCCGCTGCCCGAGATTGAGCCTATGGTCACAACCTCGCCTTTAAGCCCATGGACGAGCTCCAGACCAAGTACTATGTGCGCCTGAAAGTCGCCGACCGCGTGGGCGCCCTGTCCGAGACGGTCGACATCTTTGCCAAGCACAACATCTCGATCTCGCTCATCAACCAGGTCGAGGACGGCAAATCGGGCGTCAGCGATGCCTGCTCGGTCATCTTCCTAACGCACCGCGCGCTCGAGAAGGACGTCCAGGCTGCCGCCGCCGAGCTTGCCAGCGTCGACTGCGTGGCCGAGGTCGCCAACGTCCTGCGCATCGAGGACGTTGAAGCTTGGACCGAAGGCGTCATGGCGAACTAGCCAACGCTCGCCTAGCAATACGCGCCTTGAGGGCTCCCGTCCGATGTGGGACGGGAGCCCTTTTGTCACCTGCCCTAAGCACAACGGCAGAGCACATTTGCGCGAGCCGCTCATCGGTAACGCGGGCTACCGTTCACCGATATGCAAACACGGCCGATTCCGGTTACGGCTACGCTGTGTTGCGAATGTCCGCCCGCGATGAGAGGAAGCACCATGTTGCTCGAGGGCAAGAAAGCAATCATCACCGGAGGCACACGCGTATCGGCTATGCCATCGCCTGCCGTTTTATCGAGGAAGGCGCTGCCGTCACCGTCTTTGGCTCGCGCCAAGAGACTGCGACACGGCCGTTGAGAAGCTGACAGCCGCCTATCCCGACGCCAAGGTCTGGGGTCGCTCCTGCGATCTCACCTCGCTCGAGGCCGTGACTGAGGCCTTTACGCAGACTGCAGCCGACATGGGCGGCTTGGACACGGTCGTCAACAATGCCGGTATCTCCCAGCGTTCACCCCTCTTGGACTACACGGCCGAGGAGTTCGCAAAGGTCATGGACCTTAACGTCGTCGCCGTCTTTAATGGCCACCAGGCTGCCGCCAAGATCATGACCGAGGCCGGCCACGGCGGCACCATCACTACCACAAGCTCGATGGTCGCCAAGTACGGCCAGCCTCCGGCGTCGGTTACCCCACGTCCAAGTTTGCCGTCAACGGTATGGTCCAGTCGCTCTCGCGCGAGCTCGCTCCCATGGCATCCGCGTCAACGCCGTCGCCCCCGGCGTGACTAAGACCGACATGGTCGCCAACCTGCCCGAAGAGGTCATCAAGCCCATCATCGCCACCATTCCGCTGGGTCGCATGGGCGAGCCCGAGGATGTCGCCAACGCCTTTGTTTTCCTGGCGAGCGACATGTCCTCCTACGTCACGGGCGCCGTGCTCCCCGTCGACGGAGCCGCCCGCTCCTAAGGAGCCACAAGCTTTGGCTTCAAGCTTCAACATAGCTCAACCAAAAAGGCGCGCCGTCTGAATCAACTGCAGACAGCGCGCCTTCTCCTGTTATGAAAGGGAAACTATGTCCCAGTATTTCGGATCAGAACGGGGCACGGTTTCCCCCAGGACCTCCTTGCGGAAACTGCATCCCACTCTGAGCGCCCATTCCGGGACACAGCTTCCCGAAGGGCGGCTGAGTCGTGCCATCCTAATCAAAACGCGACCGCATAGCGCCCCTAAGATAACCAGTTCTCATGCTGGAGCAAACGCATCAGGTGGCGTGACCGCTCACCGACATGCAATTTGTTGCACAGTAAAATCGGCTAGTGGCACCCTTATCCTTTATTTAGCGAATAAGTTCAAGGAAGGGAGAATGTCATGCCAAGACGCAAACACCGCTCGAGGTCATGTTCTCCCTGTTCAAGACTTCATTTACCCTGAGCCATCGCGCATTTGCCGAACTGTTACTATCCGATCTGCCGTTAACAAATGGACAGCCTACCGCCCAAATGGCACAGGACACCAGCTGGCTTTCGCGCACGATTGTGCACTCGCAGCCGGGCTCCCTAGAAGATCGCTACTTTGCCGACTGGTCCTGCGCATCGAATCAAATCCTGCACAAGCTACGGGAAAAAGGGTATTCGAACGCCGACATCTATACCATGATTGCGGCAGCGACTGACACGATGGCTCAAGCGCTCGGTGCCTGTGGGCGTAATGGGCTCCTTTACCGGAACGCCGCCTCGCGCCTCGTCAGCAGCCAGCCAGACAAAGATGACAGGCTCTTATCTCAATCACGCTCGTTGTTTCGACCGCCTGTTGGTGCGATCCGGCCCGTGCTATCGCGTACATCAGGGACCGCTTTGAATTCGCAGAGAACGTCAGGTCGTTTACCCCCTCAAGTATTTCTTTCTGTCCATGCGATTTAAAACAAACGGGCACCGAACGTGCGATCGGCCTTATCAGGATCGACAACGAACTCGTCGTCGGGGGCCCTTATGTCATTGAGCCTTCTACCATGGGCTCCATCATCGGAGCGCTCGCACTCGAAGACGGCGCTGTCACCGATGTTGGGCTGGATGTCTCCGCCAAGCATCTCCGCATCTTCGCCGAGAACAATGCTTGGTACGCACAAGACCTCGGTTCGACCAACGGCACGCATCTGATTCGAACAGCCGATAACAGCGAACTCGACATCAGCTCCGGCGCACCCGCCCAGCTGTACCCCGGCGACATCCTGCGCCTGGGTCTCAGCACTTCTTTTGCCGTCGTAGCAACGGCGGCTATCTTAGCAAATCCACATCACTAACCATGGAAGCAGGAGGACTATGAGCATCACGGATGTCATCAAATATGAGGGCAATAACCAAACTTTTATCTGGAAACACCCCTCAGAAGACTTCAATACGGGCTCGCAACTCATTGTTCACGAGACCCAAGAAGCAATTTTCTTCCTTAATGGACAGGCCCTGGATTCGTTTGGACCAGGCAGGCATGAACTTGAGACTCAAAATCTACCGTTACTGAACGGCATTTCGAAGATAACGACCGGTGGTGTCAGCCCGTTTCACTCAGAAGTCTACTTTGTTAACCTCATCGAGCAGATGGGCATACGCTGGGGAACCAATTCCAAGATTCAGTTCATGGAACCGACTTATGGATTTCCGCTCTCGCTCGGGGCGTCCGGAGAGATGGCTCTTGCTGTAAAAGAGCCCCGCAGGCTCCTTCTCAAGCTTGTTGGAACCGAAGCTTTGCTCTCCCAGGACAAGCTGATCAGCTATTTCAAAGCTTTCCTGCAAACTCGAGTAAAAACTCATCTGGCACAAGTAATTACCGAACAAAAACTCTCCATTTTCGAACTTGATGCACACCTTGAAGAGTTATCCGACTCGCTTAAGAACAAGCTGCTTCCCGACTTTGCCGCATACGGCCTCTCATTAACGCAAATGCTGGTCACCGCCATCGTCAAACCCGAAGGTGATCCGGTATACGAGAAGTTTAAGGACCTCCATTTCAAGCAATATGCCGACGTACGCGAAGCACAGATAAAACAACAGGTCAGCATTATCGAACAAGAAACTGCGGCGCAGCGCACCGTAATCTCCGCAAAAGCGCGCGCAGAAAAACGCAAATCGAAGGCTATACCTATCAACAGGAACGCAGCTTCGATGTTGCCGAAAAGATGGCCCAAAACGAAGCGACTGGCGAATACGCAAACATGGGAATTGGTCTGGGCGTAATGGCCGGTGTCGGCGGGACCATGGGGTCAGTTATGACCGATGCACTCTCACAAGCCACCGGCACGTCCGCGACGCAGCCCATCCCTGCGGATACCAATTCGCAGCAAAGTGCTGCAAAGTTCTGTTCCGAATGTGGATATCGCTTCTCTGGAACCGAGAAGTTCTGTCCCGAGTGCGGAGCACGGAGGTCATAATGAAGAACACACAGGCATATATTGCAGCAATCCCCGTAGCCCTCTTCATAGCTATCGAAAGCGTGACAATACTTTTATTTGGACCCTCAACCACTTTTTGGATTGAGAGCGCATTCTCTTTGGTCATGCTCGCCCTGGTGGTTTCAACCTTGTTATTTGGACCCCAAAAGAATCTTAAGATATTTGGTATCTCAAAGATACTTGTTATTGGCGTATCGTTTGCAGTCCAATTGTTGCTAGGCATACTAGGGTCCGCGTTAAAAACAGAGGCGCTTCCAGCAATTCCAATTCTCAGTTTTCTGCTAGCAAGCGCTGCGACAGCCACGCTCTTCGCAACAGGCGCTTCCGAATCTCACGCATCTACCATTGAAAACCAAATTTCAAGCAAATCGCAATCCATGCAGAACCTTGAACTTCAGCTAAGACTGCTTCTAGATGAATCACCTTCAGAGTTGCGCGCATCAATGACCAGCTTCTTGGAAACTTCAAGCCTTGCCGACCCCGCCAGTTGTGAAGCAAGCGCTCAAGTTGAAGACGAAATATCGAGCGCACTTCGTGATCTATCGCAATCAATCGAATCAAACGATATCGAAGGCGCGAACTCGAAAATATTGCGCATGACTTCATTGATAAGGCAAAGAGCAGCACTGGTTAAAGCAAGCAAGGACAGCTAATGATCGATAAGGATAAATTAATCTCGCTTCTTATTTCAAAAGAAATTCCAGTAAAAACGACCCGGAGATACAAAACTATTGGCTATCGAATAAAGCTCGAGAGTGGAACAGCCGTATATGTCTACGACAGCGGCGGCTTCTTTTGTCAAGGAAATAACGCTGATCAGGTCCGAAAAGCCATCGAAGATGAAATCATTGATGAACCAAACAACAAAGTTTTCGTTGTTTACGGCCACGATAAAACCGCACGAAACCAACTCCAACGCCTTCTCGAAGAGTTAAATCTCGAGCCTATTTTTCTCGATAATCAGCCTATAGGGGGCCGAACAGTAATCGAACAACTAATGGAATACATCCCTTGCGCTAATTTCGGGATAGTACTTATGACCCCGGACGACATAGGCTATCCAAAGAATAAACAGGATCGACCGCAGCCAAGAGCTCGCCAGAACGTAGTTTTGGAGCTTGGGATGCTACTGATGAAATTCGGCAGGTCTAGGACCGCGATCCTTCTCAAAGAAGCCGACCCACCAATAGAAAAACCGTCCGATATAAACGGCATCTTATATCTCCCTTACAAGGAAGACGTTTTTGAGATAAAGCAGAAACTAATACGGGAAATGAACAGCAAGGGGTATGAAATGGAGCAATCGAAATGAAAGCGCTACAATGCGAGCTCTGCGGTAGCACAGAGATTATCAAGGATGGAGACTTTTTCGTCTGTCAAGCTGTGGAATGAAATATACGCTTGAAACCGCAAAGAAAATGATGGTCGAAGGTGTTGTCCAAGTCGAAGGCACAGTGAAAACAGACCGCACTGAAGATGTCGATCGATATCTCGCCTTGGCCAGAACCGCTCAAAAAGCCGGTAACAACGCTGATGCTGAGAAATATGCCTCCATGGCCCTCGAGATTGATCTTAAGAACGCCGAGGCATGGTCAATAAAGGCAAAAGCGATAGACTGGCAGCTCACGTTTGACAACGATCGCTTGTCGGAATCAAATGCAGCATGCATTAATATGCTAAAGCTGCTAAATCGAGCCCCATCAGATTTTGATGAGATAAACACCGCGCTAAACATAGCGATAGGTTTCATTGAGCATTTGCGAGCTATCGCAAACTCTGAGATAGACTATTTCTGCCAGGAACTTGCAAATCTACCGAATGCGAAGAATCTAGAGTTAATTCAATCGGGCTCATTCGTCACCTACAGTCGCGTGAACTCCAATGGAAAAATATAGAGGCCGTGTGCGAATTACAAACGGCTGCCGTAAAGAGGCTCAGCAAAGAGCAGGGGGAGAGTGCCAAGATACCCGAGAATATCGAAGATCTCCTCGGCGCCCTTACCGAAGACCTTTCCGGTCTTGCAGCGCGCAACATTTCATCAATGTATTACAATGCTGCAATCACGATCCTAAAGTCTGCGGTCAACGGCTGCTCCACATGGTCGGAACGGTGGAACAAGGTCCGTGTATTTGATTACTACGCGACAGATGATTTCGACTATGACAACGAAAAAGAAGCTTTTGATCTATGCATAGATGCGTACGATAGTTGCATAAAAGCGGCTCGCTTAGCTATCGACCTCTTTGACAATAAAGTCACTAAACAAGGTACTGCCACAGACGAGATGCTCTTAAGATGCTGGGGCATATTGTGCAGTCTCGAGGAGCTATGTATCAAAGTTCGAACAAATCGCCGATACTACGGATACTACGGACACTCCAGCGAACAAATAACAAACGACGGCTTTTTCCTTAGCGATGAGGCAAAGCAGCTTCGGAGAGAACAGTTAGAAAAGGACATGGCAAAGCGTGACGAATACGACCCCGAGAAGAAGAAGGAACGTGAGCGCGCTGAAAAAGAAGCAGAGCTCCAAGCCAAATATTGGTTAGATAATCCTGTTAAAAAGTCGCAAAACAAGCGCTCGAAGATGAATTTGACCGTTTGGGGAACGAACTTCGAGAGCTTAAGAGCAGACGTTCTTTCTTCAGTCCATTCGAATTCAAAGCGAAACGAGAATGTGACACAAAAATAGAACAGGCCCGCGCGCGCAGGCGGGAAATCAAAGACTCTTTGAAGGCCTTAGACGATGAACTCATGGCGTACGTGTCGAACGAAATTGAATCATAGCTTTCACCGCTTGCCGCAACAGTCCATTGGCGACCTCAAAGGCGCTCAATGGGATAAGAGCGATTTCACACCATGGAGGAATGGCGGGCAAACGCTCGGAGTGTTCATTTGTCTGATAACCGATGTTCACTCTAGCCCGAGCAGATTAAGTCCCGCCACCGTCATCTTGCACACGAGCGGCCTTGCGGACACCTTTTCTAAATATCCGGCAGCGATTAGGCTCGACAATGACCTACTCGCTGTCGGCTTTGTCACATCGAGATAGCCCGACACACCATCAAGCGTAGATTCACCAAAGGCACCGAAGATATGCATCTGTGCCGCATAAAACAGAATATCTTTTGCCCTTTCGGTAAACGTATCGTCGAGTTCATCGATCGCCGCTTGAGATCATCGAGTTGTACGCGCTTTTCGGCCAAATCGCTCAGAACGGCATCTTGCGCTTGCTCGACCAAATCAAGCATCATTGCAACAAACGGAGTAGCCTCGCTACCGTTAAGGGGCCTCTCCACCACGTCAAACGCCTTGTAATATGCGGTTTTATTCTCAGCAATCGTCCTAGAGAGCGACAACACCGTAGGCTGCGACAACGTCTCGTTCAGGCTCAACGCGAGAAGATACCTCCCCGTTCTCCCGTTACCGTCATAGAAGGGTGAATATACTCAAAGAGAAAATGGCAGATTGAGGCTGCATAGAGGCTTGGGACATCTTCGCGATTGCCCAACTCTATCATCTTGCCAAGGAGGTCAATGATTTCGGGCTCCGAGGAAACACCCTGATGGAGAATCTTGCCCCGACTGTTCTCAATCACAACGGGACCCAAACGGAACATCTTGCCATCCGGACGGTCCTTCGGGTCAAGCACGCCCTTAGTGACGGCATCGAAAATCTCGCGAATATCCTCGGGTTTGCCGGGACGACTTGAACCATCCACCAGCTGAAGGTAGAGGCGAGCGAATTCAATAAAAGGAGTGTGCTCCTTTTCGGCGGCACCGCAAAGTTCGGCCGCAGCATCCTCCGCAGACTCCAGCGCCGCTTCAATCTGGCGCCGCGTGCTGTGCACACCCTCCATCTCGTTGCTGAAAACAACCTCCTCAAGCACCAGCGAACGAATCGAGGCCCCCAAAGCCACATAAGGCAAGCTGTTCCACAGGTTGGAAATCTTTCGCTCTTTTCTGAGGATCCGCTCGCTAGCAACGGACAGGTTCAAAGGAACACAAGCGAACAGTTCACCATGCTCAAGGTGAATTCCAGTCCGCACCGTGCCGTCGGCAGTAAGGCGCTCGCGCAGCAGCTCGTCATGGCAAGCATAACGATCGGAGCTTGGATCTGCATAAAAGAGTTTTTCGAGCGTCTTGTACGCCATCGCTTCATCGCTCCTTTGAAATCAAATAGCTTAATCGTCTTTCATTATTTCGAATATATCCGATATTTGCAATTAAGACTCAAGAAATGCATTGTCTAATTTCAGAATTTGAAGTATTGGGAATTAAGGGTTCTTTTTTACATAGCGAGCTAATTTCAAACCTCAGCAGAGCTTTATGCAAGAAGGCACGCTGTCTGCATCAACCGCAGGCAGCGCACCTCCTTCTATTCGAAAAGGAAACTGCGTCCCATAATTCCGGCTCAGAATGGGATGCGCTTTCCCTAACGAGCCTCTCGCGGAAACTGCATCCCACTCTGAGCGCCATTCCGGGACACAGCTTCCCAACGGCCCCCGTTTCGGAAACCACATCCCGTTCCGAGCCTTCAAAGCGGGACGCGGCTTCCCCGAGAAAGTATCGACTACTTACCGTCGTCGTCTTCGGCTTCTTCGCGCGCATAGAGCTCCAGCATGCGGCGGCGGTATTCGCGCACAGCGAGCTTGGCGCGCTCTAGGCGGCGACGCTCACGCGGGGTGAGCTCGGACGGATCTATCTCGTCGCCATAGGTCTTATCGGCAAGAAGATGCGCCGCGTCCACGATGCGGGCATCGATGTGGCCGCTCGCCGCCTCGGCGGAAAGACGCTCGGCAATCGTATCGAGCGTAGGCAGGCCCTCGAATACGCGACCATGGCCATGCGAGGTCAGCAGCTCGTGCTCTCGTGCGAGCAGACTCGCCAAATCGTGATGGGCACGCAGGATATCGAGTGCCTCGGCAGGATGCTCGGCAACCTCTGCCACGGCGGCGACCGGCGCGGCATCGACCACGCGGTAGAAGAGCTGCGCGAGCAGCGGCATCAAGAACACCGTGATGGCACCGGCGGCAACCATGACCGACGCAATATCTTGCGACAGCGCGCCCGCGTTGACGGCCACGCTCGTCACGGCAACGATGATCGGCAGCGCCGTGGTGCAGTACAGGGCCACGGTAATGCGACCATACGCCGACACATCGCGCGTCGCAGGACAAATGCTCATAGAAATAAGAATGGGTACGGCACGAATAATCAACAACGCCACGATAAAGCCCACGAGCAGCCCGGGGCGCGACACCACGGCCGTCAGATCGATCTTTGCGCCCGACACGGTAAAGAACACCGGGATCAAAAGCCGTAGCCAGGCCGTCGAGCTTGGTCTCAAGCGTATGGTTGCCTCGGGGATGATATAGCGCAGGACGAAGCCGGCGGCAAAAGCGCCCAACACGATATCGAAGGCTAAAGATGGCCGAGAACGCCACGAGCAGTGACCAAATAAGCACCGTCAGGCGCACGAAGGTCTGCGACGTGGTATCGGCGCGCTCCTCGACAAACGCAAAGAAGCGGCTGCCGACGCGTTTGGAGCGCTGGGGA
>ENA-OQCN01001217-OQCN01001217.1-human-gut-metagenome-genome-assembly--contig:-NODE-1217-length-12924-cov-3.898492_pt1 | contig 12924 bp, 13 predicted proteins | sample MGYA00242497_ERZ504576 | MGnify/ENA primary metagenome ERZ504576 (study PRJEB26092, sample SAMD00036296) | human gut metagenome | host: Homo sapiens | study: EMG produced TPA metagenomics assembly of...
TATGATTTTATTAGATTTATCAGATTTGGAACTTAAAGCATACAGTCAAAAACTCTCCTATATGATGTATGATTTTAATATGGATTATAATATTGATATAAAAACCAATTGCTAAAAGTGAAGCTCATTTTAACAATTGGATTGTAAATTATCCATTTTATTCTAATATTCATAGAGAAGGAGTCATTTTATATGGAGCAGCATAAGCAAATACCGCCAGATACATGAAAATATCTGGCGGTGTCATAATTTATTTCAATACTCGAACCTTCTGAATCTTTCCATTCAGTGTATCTCCTAATCCATAAACCACATGACTTAAGACATACTGTCCATCATTGACAAAAATTTCAATTAAATTTTCTTCCACAAAAATATCCAGTTTTGCAGATTTCCCTACTTTCGGGGTCTGATTTTCCACATGATATCCTTCCATATCTGCAAATACACGTTCACGATTTCCTACAACTGCTCCATCCTCCAGACGAATTTCGTATCCACCGATTTCTAATTCTTCTCCTTCTGATAAAGTCGTTGTTATCCAAAGTGGCTGTTTTTCTTTTAATTTTAATACCACTTTAGTTAAATCTATTTCTTCAAAGTTTTCTTTTACATTCGGATGCACATCAAATGTAACCTGTCCATTTTTGATTCCAACCACTCGTGGAAGGCACATCATTCCGATCCACTGTGTTCCATCTTTTGATTCTACCGGTTTTGGCATACGCATCCATGCAATCATCACTCTTCTTCCATCTTTATCCAGATTGCTCTGTGGCGCATAAAAATCACCGCCATAGTCCACCATCTGATACTCATCCGGTAAACTTAACTTCCCGGTTTTGACATCAAATTTTGCCAATGTACAGACAGACTGATTCGCATATTCCAAACCATCATTTTGAATTCCCATTGGAGAACCGACAAAAACATACTGCTCACGAATTTTAAATAAATCCGGACACTCCATCGTATGACCATAAGTCTCTTTCCGACACTGAGATTTATAATTCCAGTTTTCTCCATCTTCACTTTCAAAAATCAAAACTCTTGCCTGCTTTCCATGATAGGTGCTTCCAAGTACCATATAATACTTTTCATCCTCTTTCCAGACCTTCGGGTCTCTAGTATCTCTGGCATCTGCAATTTCTTCATCCCGAATGACCGGAATAATCTGTTTTTTTCCGTTCCAATTATCAAACTTTTCTCCATCTTCTGAAATCAGCATCGCCTGACTTGTCTCAATCTGGTCATTTTTAGAAAGATGAATATTTTCTTCATCCTGTTCCAGATAGCGTACTGCTGAATAATAGAAATAAAGTTTCTCATCTTTTTCAATTGCACTTCCAGAAAAAACACCATTTCTGTCATAAGATTTTGTCGGAAATAATGCAATTTTCTTATGTTCCCAATGCACTAAATCTTCACTTACCGCATGACCCCAGTGCATTGTTCCCCATATTGGAGCATAAGGAAAATGCTGGTAAAATAAATGATACTTTCCTTTGTAATAAATAAAACCATTCGGGTCATTTATCCAGTTGACTGGGGATTTTAAATGTAATACGTCCTGTTTCATAAATTTTTTCCTTTCTACTATCTCTTCTTATTTTTTTTGTTATTTTTGTCACTTTTTTCAGTAAAGCGGACATTCGCAATCCGCTTCGCTACTTTCTCATGAACGCAGTCGCTTTGCGATCTGTCAGCGGGAGCTTTCAACTCCCATTGACATAAGCATCCCTCTCACCCGCCGCTTAGTGCTCCGCGCACTTGAAGCGGGGGAATGCTTATCTGCGTTCAAAGTAACCGGTTACTCTATAACTTGATATTAACTACTTACGTTACAAAAGTCAATAAAAATAAACAATAAAATGCCGAGGCGTTCCGCCCCGACATTTAAAGCATTTCATCTTTTATTTTTACTTATTAAAATCCAATTCCAAGTCCAATTAAATGCATAATCAGGGCACAAATCCATGCCACTGCACATTGCCAGAATACAACTCCAACCGCCCATTTTCCACCAAGTTCACGACGATAGATGCGATTGCCGCTACACATGGCGTATACAGCAGACTAAATACCAGAAGAGACGCTGCGGAAAGTGGAGAAAGCACACCTGCGATTCCGCCTACAAAGAGCACTTCTAAGGTTGATACCACACTTTCTTTTGCCATAAATCCACTGATTAATGCAGTACAGATTTTCCAGTCTCCAAGACCAACCGGTTTGAAAATCGGAACCAAAAATCCTGCTGCTATAGCAAGTATACTGTCTGCGGAATCTTTTACCATATTTAAATGTAAATCGAAACTCTGCAAGAACCAAACTACAATTGTTGCAAGCAGAATAACCGAAAATGCTCTTTGTAAGAAATCTTTCGCTTTTTCCCATAAAAGCTGTCCTACATTCTTTGCTCCCGGCAGACGATAGTTTGGAAGCTCCATTACAAACGGTACCGGTTCGCCTTTAAATAACGTATTTTTATAAAGACAGGCAGCCAGAATTCCAACCAAAATGCCAAGCAAGTATAAACCTGCCATAATGAGTCCGCCCTGTTTTGGGAAAAATACACTTACAAAAAATGCATAAATCGGAAGTTTTGCCGTACAGCTCATAAATGGTGTTAAAAGAATCGTCATTTTACGGTCACGTTCACTTGTCAATGTTCTCGTTGCCATAACTGCCGGAACGGTACATCCGAAACCAATCAGCATTGGCACGATACTTCGTCCGGAAAGACCGATTTTCCTTAACAACTTATCCATAACAAAAGCAACACGTGCAATGTATCCGCTGTCCTCCATCAAAGATAAAAAGAAAAATAAAGTTACAATAATCGGAAGGAAACTTAATACACTTCCAACACCGTTAAAAATGCCATCTATTACAAGGCTATGCACTGCACTGTTTACATGCGCCGCAGTCATTGCTGAGCCCACTGCTTCTGAAATCTTATCAATGCCAAATTCCAAAATGCCCTGAAGCCATGCTCCGATTACATTAAAGGTCAGATAGAAGACTAATACCATAATTCCGATAAAGCATGGAATTGCAGTATATTTTCCGGTTAGAATTTTATCAATCTTTTCACTTCGAATACGTTCTTTGCTCTCTTTTGGTTTTACAACTGTCTTCTCACACAGCCGTTCAATAAAATCAAACCGCATATCTGCAATTGCCGCACTTCGATCGAGTCCTCGCTCGGTCTCCATCTGCTGTACAATATGTTCGAGCATTTCCATTTCATTTTCATCTAATTTCAGCTGTTCCAGAATCAGATTGTCACCTTCGATTGCTTTTGTTGCAGCAAATCGTACTGGAATTTCGGCTTTTTGTGCATGGTCCTCAATTAAATGAATCACCGCATGAATACAACGGTGCACTGCACCATCATGGTCATTTTTATCACAAAAATCCTGACGAAGCGGACGTTCCTGATACTTTGCAATATGAATCGCATGTTCGACTAATTCACTGACCCCTTCATTTTTTGCTGCCGAAATCGGAATGACCGGAACTCCAAGCAGAGCTTCCATTTCATTTACATCAATGGAACCCTGATTTCCAAGAACTTCATCCATCATATTTAAGGCAACGACCATCGGCACATCCATCTCAAGTAACTGCATCGTTAAATACAGATTTCTATGGATATTTGTCGCATCCACAATGTTAATAATTGCTTTCGGCTTTTCATTTAATACAAAATTTCGTGAAACAATTTCCTCACTGCTATATGGAGACATCGAGTAAATTCCAGGAAGATCTGTCACATCTGTATTGGAATACCCCTTAATTGAACCATCTTTTCTATCAACCGTAACTCCCGGGAAATTTCCAACATGCTGATTCGAACCGGTCAACTGATTAAATAAAGTTGTTTTTCCACAGTTCTGATTTCCTACTAATGCATAGGTCAATGTAGTTCCTTCCGGAAGAGGATTTTCACTTTCTTTAGAATGATACTTTCCATCTTCACCAAGCCCCGGATGTTCAGATGGTTTTAAATACTCTTTTCCTTCGTGTGCACGGCTTCTCTTTTTAATCGGCTCAATCTCAATCTGTCTGCCTCCGCCAGACGAAGTGTCAGTTCATATCCATGAATCTGAAGTTCCATCGGGTCGCCCATTGGTGCAAGTTTTACAACTGTGACTTCTGCCCCCGGAATCATTCCCATGTCAAGAAAATGCTGACGAAGTGCCCCTGAACCACCAACGGTTTTGATGGCAGCACTCTCGCCGATTTCAAGTTCTTTGAGCGTCATTTTCTAATCTCCCTTCTCTTATGTTTTTTGTTCTTTTATTTCTTTACTTTATAGTTTATCTTTCAGTAGAAGATATTTTGGATTTTTTAACAGGCTTTTTCAGCCTGTTTTATTTACAAACCATTGTTTTTCTAAACCGCAATACTTTCTCAGAAAGCTTAAGGAGCTGCTCTCCATCTGTCTCACCCAGCTGTTCCATCAATGCTCTATGATTCGCAACCATATCCGCATACAATTCCCTGCTGTAATTTTCGCCACTTTTTGTAAGGCAAACTTCATACTTTCTCTTATCTTCCCTTTGCTGAATTCTTAGAATATACCCTTTTCGTTCCAGCTCTTTTAAAATATTTGCAATTCTTCCGGTCGACATCTGCAGTTCATTTGTCAAATCTCCAACCAGAATATGGTCATTTTCTTTATATAGATAAATCAGAATCCGGTCTTGTCCAAACGCTGATGCCCTATCCAAAAACGCTGAAATTTCTTTTGAATACTTGAGCTGCATATCGGTAAATTCCAATGCAAGTACATCCAAAGACATCCGCGTGTTCCTCCTGTTTCCTCTTCTACCTAAAGATAGTTTATTCTAACTAATAGAATTTGTCAAGAGTGTTAAAAAAGATTACCAGGTTTTCATCTGCTAATCTTTTTTACATATTATTTTTACTACCTATAACTCACCTCACTTATTAACTCTCCCTGACTTCGTATCCACATTTTAATTCCATCTCCAAACACTTCTGCCTCAATTATCGCCCCATCTTCATTTTCCTGTAAGACTCTGGCTGTTGGAATCCGATCCAATACTTCTTCAACAGATTTGCCATTGTATTTAAATCTTACTTTCTGAAGTGGACCATTTTGCATAAATTGAACTCTCTTACGAAATTCTCCTTCTTCAAATCGTTCTGCATAAGGAACCTGAAATCTTTCCTCTAATACTTTCAAATTTTTTATTTTATCCAAACGGTAAATTACTAAAAGAGAATCCTCAACACGTTTAAATTTCTCTCTTTCCAGCTCTGGAGTTGCAAATGAAATCATATAAAAATAATATTCAGAAAATAAAATAGCCGCCGGTTTCACCTTTCGTATTATCGTTTTTTCATTCTTCGTTTTCTCATACTCAATTTCTATATAATGCTGGTCATGAATTGCTTGTCCAATTTCCCACATATTATCAACAAAAATGACTTTATGTCGTGGTTCTACATAATGAAATTCCTCATTAGAAATTAATTCTGTAATTAATTTTTGGTCCTCTAATGGAATACAAGTTTTTATCAGCTTGCTTAAAATCTCGGACATCTCTTTTTGGGTTAAACAACGGCTTGCTAACAGAATTTTACAGATCACAAACATTTCTTTACTATTTAATTTTTTATCATAAATATGCTCTAAATAATAACCTTTTCTTTTATAATCATATAAAACATTATTATAAACACTTTCCTCATTATCTGTTTTTGCCAGATAACTGCGTATATTATCTATATCTCTTTGAATACTCCTGTTTACTACCCCATACTTTTCTGCTTCTTTCTGCTTATTTACAGTTATTCCATCCAGCAGTTTTGTATAAATTCCTAAAACTCTTTCTACTTTCTCTTTATCTCTTATCTCTTTTTCCATTTAACGTTCCTCCTCTTAATAATTCTCTCTGGATTTGTTAAAATGTTTTTGATATATTTTTTATAGATATATTCGCAAGTAAATTTTCTTTGTTATTTGATAATTTTATCTTATCACAACGATATTTTTCTTCGTTCAAAAAAACCTACAATACCCTGGGAGGAACTTATGGCAAAAAACACTCATACTTTTCAAAATGAAATCAAACATTATAATAAAATCCGTAATATTCTTCGGTACTTATATTTATATGATATTTCGTCTTTAGATGAGTTTTTGGAAAAAAAACTGATTAATAGCACCAGTTCTTTTTATCATACCTGTCTACGGATTAAAAACTATATTAATAGTGAATACTTACAAGAACCAAAAGTTATCGAAACGGCTTCTGGTAAAAATTTCATCTAATCTATGACCCATTTCGCTGTCCTGTAAATTATCTTGCTGAAACTTATCAAAATTGCTCTTATGTTATTGATGATATTATTTTCTATTTCTGTCTTATGCAGACCTTTATTGATGCAGATGATAAGAATCCTTACGAACATTTTGATTATAAACTTCCTGCTGATAAAATTGATTCCGTTGAATTTAATGGTAATATTTCTGTTGCTGACTTATTTACAATTATCTCTAATATTTATAACTCTAATTTAACGATTTTAAAAAAATCAAACCAACTGCTTCCTGATTTTAAATACAATGACAAGTTATTTACGCCTCCACAAATCCGTGCACGTTTGACCGAACTTACTGACATTGGTATTCTTATAAAAACAAATTCTTCTAAAGAAATCAGATATCATTTATCTTCTGATATCTTTTTAAACCTGACCGCAGATGAACTTTACGACCTTCAGTTAATGACTCAGTTTTTTTATAATAGTACTTTTTTAACGATACCCGGTTTTATCTTTCATCTACACTTGAAGCCTATTCAAATTCTATTTTTCTTAAAGAAAAAGTGAATTTTTTTTACAAACAAAAAAATCCGGTCTTCTTTTATAAAAATCATCGCCTGCAAACCGTAATTGATGATGATGTAACCTGGACGATTTTAACTGCGATACACAAAAAAGAAGTACTACAATATTCTTATAAAACTCAAGACTCCGAAGAACTATTATTTCATTCGCTTCCAATAAAACTGGTAATTGATAAGCAATACGGGCGTCAGTACTTTTTTGGTTACAGTTATGATGAAAAATTTTTTTATGGCCAAAATTTCATCTATTATTGATATTCAAATTGATAAAAAATTTAATGTGACTAGAAAATATGAATGTTTTGAATTAGAACAATCAGATGAAACTCCTGATACTTTAGACAGCTTGTATACTCAGACTTATAAGGAACAGACAAAAAATATCTGGAATGTTGCACTAAATGATACAACCTCTATTGTAACGATACATTTTTCTTTTCCAACAGAAAACTATAAAAAATGGTCGAACTATTTAATTTCAACCAAACGTCATGGGACAATAACGAAACTTGAGAACGGACAAATTGATTTTACTGTCGAAGTTCAAGATGAATGCGAGTTAATTCCCTGGATACGAAGCTTCGGTGCTTATGCAGTAGTTGATTCCGAAACGAATCCTTTTCTCGCACAAAAATTAAAATTCGACTGGAAAGAGGCTTTAAAACAATATGAAACTATTTAATAAATATAAGAATAAAAATTTTATGTATCTCACAAATTACATTAACAGCTGTATCTCTAATGAAGAACTGGCACTGACTCCAGAGGAACTGGAATATCAATTATTAGGAACTTCTCAAAGCACCTTTGAAGAATTTATTCATGCAGTTTTAAATCAATCTGTTTTTCCAAATCATAATGCAGGACTTCTATATAAAGATGACCAGAACAAGCTGCAACCCATTAGAGAAGTTCCTATTCCAGTTCGGGCAAGCATTGCAGAAAAAGCCTGGCTTTACTATGTACTTCAAACCAGTAACTCCGATTTATTTTTAAATTCAGAGTTAAAGCAAAAACTTCTTGATGCCTTATTGAAAGATATAAGTTTTAAAGATTATCCCCTCCAGCAACATTATATAGATATACGAGAGTTTTCTACAGAAAGCTGCCTGGATATTACTCCACAATTTATTACCCATTTTCAAACAATTGTCCAGGCAGTCCAACAGCATCGGCAGCTCACTGTTACCAATCACAGTGAATCCGGTAAAATTTACTCTAACGAAATTGTATATCCCTATAAAATTGAATATTCACCACAATTTAATTTATTTTGCCTCTCATGCTATCCAATTAGTGCCAAACGCCCCGTTAAAATAATTCTCTCAAATCTATCTTCTGTTTCAATTGGAACTGTCATTCCGAATTATGATGAATTTATTATAGATTTTGAAAAACAACTTCTAATATTAAATTAACACATCCAATTCAGTTAGAAATTTTAAACCAGAGAGAAGCTTATGACCGGTGTACTTATCTTTTTTCTTCTTATGACACTTATTGTTATGAACAAAATAATAAACTCACTATGACTATCTACTATTATCATTTTCAAGAAGAAGAAATTTTTCGCAATATTCTCTTTCTAGGGCATTATGTAAAAGTAATTTCACCACAAACCGTTGTTGAAAAAATTATTCAAATCATTCGTTCCGCTTATGAAAATTATCCAAAATAAAAATACCGCCCTCCAAAAGTCAAATTTTTAGTCTAACTTTTTGGGGGCGGTACAGTATCTAATATTTGAGATGCTTTTTAATTTCAATCTTTTTCTTATTCCCAATTTTCCTCTAACAGAAAATCAATCTGCCGAACTACTCTACATCTCCTACCGATAACTCACCTCACTTATCAACTCTCCCTGGCTCCGTATCCACATCTTAATCCCCTCTCCAAACACTTCTGCCTCAATCGTATATCCGCTTTCATCCTCATGCAGAATCCTTGCAGTCGGCAGGCGGTCAAGCACTGCTTCAACGGAAATTCCACTGTATTTAAAGCGTACTTCTGCAGTGGTCCGCCATACATAAACTGAATCCGTTTCCGAAATTCTCCTTCTTCAAATCGGTCTTTGTATGGAATATTGAATTTTTCTTTTGAAATTTTCAAAGAATGGATTCGATCCATTCGATAAATCGTTGGAAAAGAATCCTCTAAGATATTAAAATCTTCCCGCACCTTTTTATCATCAATAAATGCCGTCAGATAAAAATAATACTCCGAAAACATAATCGCAACCGGTTTGAGTTTTCTTGCTACTGTTTCTTTTCCTTTCATCTTTTTGTATTCGATTTCTATGTACTGATGTTCTCGAATTGCCTGCCCGATATTCCACATTATCGATAAATACTGTTTTATGCTGTGGCTCTATGTAATGAAATTCTTCATTTGTTATAAATTTTTAATTACTCTTTGATTCTCAAGTGGAACGCAACATTCGATTAATTTATCCAGAATATCTGTCATCTCTCTTTTTGTCATCGAACGGCTTTCTAAAAGGATTTTACAGATTGCAAGTATTTCACTGCTTTTTAATTTTACTTTGTAAATATGTTCCAGACAGTACCCTTTTTTTCTGTAATCATAGTTAACTAAATCATATACTCCGCTTTTATTATCGGTTCGTCTTAAATATTCCCGAATTGAATCAATGTCTCTTTGAATGCTTCGCTTTGCCACTCTATACCGCTCTGCCTCTTCTTCTTTGTTGATAACCGCTCCGTTTAACAGTCTGGTATAGATTTCTAAAACTCTGATAATTTTACCTTCATTCTTATCTTCGTTTCTGGTTTTGTTTTTCTCTTTACTTTCGTTCTTTTCTTTCATATATGGCTTTCCTCCATCGTTTGATTGAATCATAGCATTTGATATAGACACATTCCGTCCATCCTTTTTATTGTTTAAAAATTTTTTCCTTTTATAATTTTCTAAGAAAAGCCACTCCTCTTGCTATCTCTTAGTATACCTTTTTTGCTCTTTTTCACAATATTCCGCCCTGCATTTTCGGCTATTTTTTCTCTTTTTTCTTTTTATTTTCTTTATCTGTCGTTCTATTAAGGACATCCTCTGTCACTCTCCCTAACAAAGGGGCATAAAAGCAGAGAAAGTCTACATTTTTCAAATCAAAAGAAGAATATAACACAAGAATACACTTTTCGATTTCTTCTGTTGCTTCCCGCATTGCCATCTCTCCTTTTGCAGTTTCCCATATAATTTTTAAATGTTCTACCGATACGCAGGCTATTCTGGTAAGCCACTCTGTTGAAAGCTGTGAAAATTGATATGGAAGAAGCTGTTCTTTCCCTGCGGTCTTTAATGCTTCTGCAATGACGTTTTTTAATTCACTATTTTTATTTGTATTTATCTCCTGTTCAAACCAGCTTTTTGCCAGGTTTTCTAAAAACTGTGAATTTTTCAGCCACTCATCCTTTTGATTCCAAAACATAAGCTGACATCTGGCTTCTCTTGCTAATTCCAGCGCAACTTCTTTCGTATTATAACTATTCCACTTTGTTTTGCATTTTCTTACGGTTTTCTTCTGCTCAATATTAGTTCTATCTATTTCTTCTGTTTCAAACAGCAGTTTGCTCATTGTTCTGTTTGATTCAGCCAGTTTTTGATTCATCTCCAAAAGAATATTTCCAAAATAATCAATGGAAAGTCCTTTCGCTTTATCCTGTAATTTTTCCAGAAACCACGATTCTTTTGTGATTCCTGCTCTCATGCTTCGATTAAAATCTTCTAATTCTTTTTCATAAAGTTCTACAGAATCTGCAATCTTTTTTGAATTTTCATTTCTCCCTTCGAGAAATTCCTGAAAAATCTCTTCTATTTTTTCCAGTGTTTCTTCTGTCATTTTCTCTTCTGTAATTTCTAATTGTTCTCCTTTTCGATATTCTTTTGCAGATTTTGTCCCATTCATTCAAATTCTCCTTTACATTATTAAAAAAAACCTGTCGATATGCTTACTCCTCTTCTTTTAATTCTTCTATATTTTTTATCCTTTTATGTATCTGTTCACAGGAAACTTTATAAAATTTCTCCTGCAGTTCTCTCGGATACTTGCTTCCAAGCAGTGTAAACCAGTCAATCTCATGCAGAGAATATACATTTAATGTTTTTTTCTCATAAGCAAACAGGTAAATTTTATCTTGATACATCCACAAAAAGACCGGTGATAATTCTATTTTTCTTTTATCCTTAAAATGAACCCTGATTTTATCCTGTTCTACAACACACTGCAATAAATCCCACAGCATTTTCAGCATTGCATCTTCGCTTACCCCTATATCCATTTTTTTATATTTCTCTGCCATTTTTTCAAGTGACTGACGGCGGTTCAATTCCGTTGCCTTCACAATACTGTCTACCATTCCCACATATTCTTCCCTTTGAAGTACCTGACATGTTTTTATCATTTCCAACAAAAAAGATGCTTCAATTGCAGTCAACGGTTTTATCATATCCGGTTTATCCAGATAATAATAATTTTCATTTCTTACATATTTCACTTCCTGCCCGGAAAATGATTCACTTAATGACATACGGATTTCAACAATGTCTCTGTCAAATGTTCGGGCACTGACTTCATTCTTCTTGCAATAAGATTTTTTATAAACTTTCCCTCCTCTCAGCAATTCCAACTGCGTAGAAAGTATTCGCATAGCCTTATCTGTTCTCGCCATTTTTCTACTCCTCCATCGCTATTATCATAGCAATGGAGGACGTCATATTTTGTCGTACCTATTATTTTTTTATTATAAAAAACAAAAAGAACCTCAATAATAAGCAGCCCTTTTTTCAATCATTTTTATGAGAAAGCAATTTCCTGTAAATCAAAAATGGATAAAAATCCAGCCTGTCTCTGCCAAATTTCTATCCATTTTCTGAATATTTATTTTTCTATTTGATTTTTCATAAATTCAAGCACTTCATCCACTAACTTGTCTCTGTTTTCTTCTGTAATAAAAAAGCATTTGCAGTTTGGATGATTTCGCACTTGATTTAAAAAAGGGATTTCTTTATCTTTTACTGCTGCAAGAATCGGAATGTCTCCGTCAAGTCGTTCTAAAACTGCATCACAAAATGCCTTTTCTTTTGACTCCATGAATCCAATCTCATCAAAGCAAAGAATCGTTCCCTCGGGTACTGGCTGTAACAGCTTGTCTGCATAACGATTAAATGCATCGCTGATTCTTTGTGTTTTCTGGTTTTTGCAATATCCCAACAGATTTTCTTCGGAATAATGCCACGGTGCTCCTATCGTATGAATATAAATGGGAGAACCCAGCGTTTCATCCTCCATTTTTGATTCTTTTTTTGTCTCAAAACCTGCTACCGAATAATTCAAAGTTTCTATTACTTTACGAATTAACGTACTTTTTCCAACTCTGCGTGGTCCGACAATTAACGCATGTTTTCTCATAGCTTTTACACTTCCTTCTTCCATACAGATTTTCTACTGTACCCCTGTCATCTTCCATACTCCAAGAAAAATCAACAAGAAAATAACATTTGAGATTGTAAAAATCAAAAAATACTTTCCTTTTCGTTCTGTTTCTTCCTGTGCAATCTGACGATAAGAAATCAAACTGGCCATTGATGCAATTAATGTACCAAGGCCACCCAAATTCGTTCCGATAATCAGAAGGGAAATTTTATTGGTAAATCCGGATAATAAAAGTGCAGTCGGAACATTGCTGATAATCTGACTTGCAAGCACTGCCACAATTACCTCCCGTCCTTCTATAATCTGATTTAGCCATAATGAAAAAGCAGAAATTCTTCCTGCATTTCCAATAAAGATAAAAAATGCAACAAACGTAAGTAATAACGAATAATCTACTCGTTTCAAACTTTTTTCTGTCCCATAGAAAGATAAGAAGCAACACAATCAAAAAAGAAATTCGATAATCCATGATATGTAGGACTGCAAGCAGACAGATTCCAAATAATATCAGATAAACTCTTATTTTCTTCCAGTTACAAAATACTTGCTCTTCTGACTTCCACTCCATTTGAATTACTTTTTTCTTTTCTT
>ENA-OQCN01001218-OQCN01001218.1-human-gut-metagenome-genome-assembly--contig:-NODE-1218-length-12919-cov-2.170810_pt1 | contig 12919 bp, 19 predicted proteins | sample MGYA00242497_ERZ504576 | MGnify/ENA primary metagenome ERZ504576 (study PRJEB26092, sample SAMD00036296) | human gut metagenome | host: Homo sapiens | study: EMG produced TPA metagenomics assembly of...
GGCTTGTCTGCGCCGCGCTGCTGACCGCCAGCATCACCGAGACGAACATCATGAGCGCCCAGGGCGAAAGCTCCTACGCGACCTACAACCAGAACGCCACCATCAACTCCGTCGGCACGGCGGAATACCTCATCGACGGCGCCAGCTCCTATGAGGCCATCTGGGCGCAGCCCAAGCCCGCCAGCGGCGACCTGCATCTTATCAGCTATGAAAAGCGTGAGGGCGTCGCCTATGTCAGCGTCGAGAACGACGGCGGCGAGGCGGCCATCTCGCTGCCCATCTACAACTACGGCAATTATTATGCCGCCGACGAGAGCGGCGCACCGTTTGCCATCACCAGCGGCGAGAATATGCGCATCGTACTGACGATCCCCGCGGCTACACCGGCACGATCCATGTCCGGTACCACGCCCCCGGGTATTGGCGCGCGTTTGAGGTACTCTCCGCCGTCAGCTGCTGGGGGTCATCGGCTGCGGCGCTTTTGTCCGCCGCAAGCGCCGCACCCCTGCCACTGTGTAAACGAGGTCACTACCCATGCCCAACCGCATCAACTATCAGCTTGAAATGGAAAAGGTCCTGCGCACGCTGGACGGCACCCGCCCGAAGCTGCTGCTGCACGCCTGCTGTGCGCCGTGCTCGAGCGCAACACTGGAGCGCCTGTCCGCGCACTTTGACCTGACCATTCTTTACTACAATCCCAACATCTACCGCCGGAGGAATACCACCGCCGCGAGGCCGAGCTGGAACGCTTTGTCGAGCAGGCCGGGTATCACTACCCCGTGGTGGAACTGCCCTACGACCCGCAGGAGTTCTATGCCGCCGTGAAGGGGTTGGAAAACGAGCCGGAGAAGGGCGCGCGCTGCACGGTCTGCTATCGGCTGCGGCTGGAGCAGGCCGCCCGCTATGCCGCCGACCACGGCTTTGACTGGTACTGCACAACGCTCTCGATCTCCCCGATGAAGGACCGTGCGGCTGAACGAGCTTGGCACCGAGCTGGGCAGCAGTACGGCGTGCCGTTCCTGCCCAGTGAGTTCCGCAAAAAGGACGGCTACAAGCGCAGCTTACAGTTGAGCGCCGAGTACGGCCTGTACCGGCAGGATTACTGCGGGTGCGTGTTCAGCAAGCGGGAGAGGGAGAAGCAAAACTCTTAAAGCCTTCCCCCTTGGGGGGGAAGGTGGCCCCGCAGGGTCGGATGAGGGCGAGTCTGCCTCTGCCACCCATTTACGGGCAATATCCGCAAGGCTTTCCCTCATCAGTCAGCGGGCGGGGCCGCTGACAGCTTCCCCCTTGGGGGAAGCCATTCCACCCGATACTTTTCTCACATACAGGAGAGCCCCCTATGACCTTCTATCAAATTGTTTTTCTCTTCTTCGCCTACTCGTTCCTCGGCTGGGTGGGGGAGGTCCTCTTTACCGCCGTCGTGCACCGCAAATATCAGGACGCGGCGTGCTGAGCGGTCCGCTCTGCCTTCTGTACGGCGTCGGCGGGCTGGTCATCACCTTTGCCCTCGGCGACATTCGTGAGGGCTGGTTCTTCCTGCTTGTATTCAGCGCCGTCTATGCCACGGTCATCGAGTGGATCGGCGGGCACATTCTGGAGTACACGACCCATACCCGGTGGTGGGATTACAGCGCCATGCCGTTCAATCTGGACGGCTATGTCTGCCTCGGCGCGTCGCTGACCTGGGGTGCGCTCGGCGTTGTCGTGCTCAAATGGGGCAACCCGCTGCTGCTGGCGCTGTACAGCCTTGTGCCGCGCGGCATCTGGGTTGTTGTGCTGCTGGCCGCGCTCGTCGTGTTCTGCGTCGATCTGGTCGGCACGCTGCTGGCCATGGCCGGTCTGCGCTACCGCTGGCCCGCCGCCGCGGCTGTAGAAAACCGTCTGGCAAACCTGACCGTCCGCGCGGCATGTGGATCCTTGACCACGTCGAGCGCCGTATGGCGAAGGCCATCCGCACTGACCTTTGTCCGCCCCAAACGGCAGCAGACCGACACGTTTGCCGCCGGGTGCAGCCCGTATAAAATTGTTTTACTGTTCTTCATCGGCGCGTTCCTCGGCGACATCACCGAGACGATCTTCTGCCGCGTCACCGGCGGCGAGTGGATGAGCCGCTCCAGCGTCGTGTGGGGGCCGTTCTCCATCGTGTGGGGCCTGGCCATCGCCATGGTCACCCAGCTGCTCTACCGCTACAAGGACAAGCCCGCCAGCTGGCTGTTCGTCATGGGCACGCTGCTGGGCGGTGCGTATGAGTACCTGTGCAGCGTTTTCACCGAGGTCGTTTTCGGTGCGGTGTTCTGGGACTACAGCGCGATCCCGTTCAACCTGGGCGGGCGCATCAACCTGCTGTACTGCTTCTTCTGGGGCTTTGCGGCGATTGCCTGGTTCAAGGTGCTGTTCCCGCCGATCTCCGCCTGCATCGAGAAGCTGCCGCCCCGCGGCGGCAGAGTGCTGACCTGGCACTGTGCATCTTTATGGCGGCGGACATTGCCGTCAGCTCCGCCGCGCTTGTGCGGTACAATGACCGCCTGAACGGCGTACCTGCGTCCAACAGCATCGAGGTCTATCTCGACGGGCACTACGGCAATGACCGGATGAATCAGGTCTACCCCAAGGCCGTGCATACGTCCTAAAGCCTTCCCCCTTGGGGGCTGCGCCCGCAGGCGCGTGTCGGAGCGCAACCGCCGGAGGCGGCTCTTAGCGCGTAGACTGAAGGTGGCCCCGCAGGGCCGGATGAGGGGCGAGTGTGCCATCATAACCCGTTCATGGGCAATATCGGCAGGTACAGCCTCATCAGTCACCTTCGGTGACAGCTTCCCCCGATGGGGAAGCCTTTTAAAATTCTTTGTATATTCCGCACAGATGTGCTATAATAATTTTGTAGCTAATGTATAAGTTTTGAGGAGGCGATGGGTCGTGAACCGTGCAGATGGAATCGATTGCTACCAGAAAGCCCTTCGACAGGGCCAGCGCGATTACCGCGAGAAGATGAACGCTGGGCAGTCGCCGTTTTTGCCCGTATTGGACGATATTCTGCAAAACGTCCCTGTGGAGAACCAGATTCCGCTCGGCCAGGTAGAGATCCCGCTGGAGCTGCTCGTTGGTACCAAGACCTCGGGCCGCACAGCGGCGTTTGCGTCCAACTTATGCCGCTGCTCGGTCTCAAGACCGAGTTTGCCACCAAGTGGATCAACCTGTGCGTGTCCCATCTGGATGAGGCATCCGTGACCCCATCACCTGCTATGAGTACATGGGCCGCTTCTACGTGCAGGAGGGCAATAAGCGCGTCAGCGTGCTGAAGTATTTTGACGCCAGCAGCATCACCGGCAATGTCACCCGCGTCGTGCCGCAGTACAGCGACGACCCCGCCGTGCAGATGTACTACGAGTTCATGCACTTTTACCCGGTCATGCAGAACTATCTGCTGACCTTCACCAAGCCCGGCAGCTATGCCGCCTGCAAAAAAATACTGGGCAAGGCGCCGGACGAAAAGTGGACTGGCGAGGATCGAACCGAGGTCTTATCGCTGTACAACTGGGTCAAGAAGGCGTTTCTGGCCCACGGCGGCGCACGGCTGCAGTGTACCGTCGGCGACGTGCTGCTGCTTCTGCTGCGCGTCTACACCAAGGAGGAGCTGGCCAATTTAAGCCCCAGCGAGCTGAGCGAAAAGCTCGACGCCCTGTGGGACGATGTGCTGGCCCTGCAGAAATCGGACCCCGTGCAGGTCAGCGACAAGCCCGCCGCCCCGAAGCAGACCGGCCTGCTGGATTTTATCCTGCCCGGCAAGCACACCGCGCCCAGCCATTTGAAGGTTGCCTTTGTGCATGAGCGTACCCCCGGCACCAGCTCCTGGACAAGCCAGCATGAGTTTGGCCGTACCCAGCTGGACACTGTGTTTGAGGGCAAGGTCGAGACGCAGCCTACTTCAACGCCATCCCGGGCAAGAACGCCGATGCCCTTGTCGAGCAGGCCATCACCGACGGTGCGGATGTCGTCTTTACGACCAGCCCCAAGCTGGTAGGCGCGTCCCTGCGCGCCGCCGTCCGGCACCCGCAGGTACACATCCTGAACTGCTCGATGGAGATGCCCTACGCCAGCATCCGCACCTACTACACCCGCGTGTATGAGGCCAAGTTCATCACCGCGCGATTGCCGGTGCCATGGCGGGCGGGGACCGCATCGGCTATGTGGCCGACTACCCCAGCTTCGGCGTGCCTGCCAACATCAACGCATTCGCGCTCGGCGCGCGGATGACGAACCCCACGTCCGCATCGACCTGCAATGGACCTGTCTGCCCGACCAGATTGACCCGCTGCACGTCTTTACCCAGAAGGGCATCACGGTCATCTCGGGCCGCGACGCACCGATGCCGAACCGCCCGCAGCGGGAGTTCGGCACGTTTCTGGTGCGCCCGGGCGGCGTGCTGCAGGACCTGGCCACGCCGTTCTGGCACTGGGGCCAGTTCTATGAGAACGTCATCCGCACCGTTTTGAACGGCGGCTGGGTGCGGGACAAGTCCGGCACCGATGGCCGCGCCGTCAATTACTGGTGGGGCATGAACAGCGGCGTCATGGACGTGCTGCTCAGCCGCGAGCTGCCGCCCGATGTGACCCATCTGGCGCAGATCCTGCGCACCGGCGTCACCTCCGGCATGATCGACCCGTTCCACTGCCGGATCACCGGGCAGGACGGCAGCGTCAAGAACAGCGGACGCCACGGGCTGGACCTGGAGCAGATCGCCACATGGACTGGCTGTGCGACGCCGTTGACGGCCACATCCCCGAATATGACGAGCTGGCCGAGGTCTCGAAGCCGATGTACCGGATGCAGGGCATCCACCGCGATCTTCTTCCCGTCGAGAAGGAGGCCGAGCTATGAAGATCCTGGCCGTTGCGGACGAGGAGTGCAAGGCCCTCTGGGACTACTTCACCCCCGACAAGCTCGAGGGCGTCGAACTCATCATTGCCTGCGGCGATTTGAGCCGCCATTATCTGGAATACCTTGCCACCATGCGCCCGTGCCGCTTTTGTACGTACACGGCAACCATGACGAGAGCTACGACACCCGCCCGCCGCAGGGCGTCATCTGCCTGGATGACGACGTGTACGTACACAACGGCCTGCGCATCGCCGGGCTGGGCGGCAGCTGCCGCTACCGCACCGCGCCTGGCAGTTTACCGAGGCCGAGATGAAAAAGCGCATCAACCATCTGCGCGGCAAGATCGACCGCCATGGCGGCATTGACATACTGGTCACCCACGCGCCGCTGCACGGCTACGGCGATATGACCGACCTGCCGCACCGCGGCTTCACAGCGTTTTCGGTCCTGCTGGACCGCTACCATCCGCAGCTGATGCTGCACGGGCACATCCATCTGAACTACGGCTGCTCCATCCCGCGGGAGCAACAGTACGGCGCGACCCGCATCGTCAATTGCTATGAGCGGGTGTATCTGGACGTGGACGCCCCCGCCCCCAAGCCCCGCCAGCGGCTGTTTGCTTCGCTGCTGGGACGGAATGCCCGGTAGGGGCGAGGCATGCCTCGCCCTCGGCCTTCCCGTGGGCATTCTTCTGCCTTTCACGCTGAGGGCCGGATACGTCCGGCCCCTGCCAAGCGGCACGGCTAACTTCATCAAACAAGGAGAACTATTCCCATGACAAAAATCGCAGTATTCGGTGCAGGCACCTGGGGCATTGCGCTGGCGCGGCTGCTGGCCGCCAACGGGCGCGACGTCACCGTATGGAGCGCTATCCCCGCCGAGCTGAAGTCTTTAAGCACCACGCACCGCCACCCCAACCTGCCCGGTATGGAGCTGCCCGCCGCAATGCACTACACCGCCGACATTGCCGAGGCCTGCACGGGCCGCGACATCCTGCTCTTTGCCGTGCCGTCCCCGTTTGTGCGTGCCACCGCAAAAAAGGCCGCGCCGCACATCCCGGAGGGCCAGCTGATCGTTGACGTCGCCAAGGGCGTCGAGGACAAGACCCTGATGACGATGAGCGAGATCATCGAGGATGAGCTTGCCAAGGCCGGGCGCAAAGCGCGCGTTGTGGCACTGTCCGGCCCGACCCACGCCGAGGAGGTCGCCCGCGACATGCCCACCGCCATCGTGGCCGCCAGTGCCGACGAGGACGCCGCCAAAACCGTGCAGAAGGTCTTTACCACACCGGCCTTCCGCGTCTACACCAACGATGACCGCCGCGGCACCGAGCTGGGCGGTGCGGTCAAGAACGTCATTGCGCTGGCTGTCGGCATTGCGCTGGGCTTGGGCTACGGTGACAACGCCAAGCCGCGCTCATCACCCGCGGCAACGCCGAGCTGTCCCGACTGGGCATCGCCATGGGCTGCAAGGCCGAGACCTTTGCGGGCCTGTCCGGTATGGGCGACCTGATCGTCACCTGCACGAGTATGCACAGCCGCAACCTGCACGCCGGTATGCTGATTGGCCGCGGCAAGTCGGTGGAGGAGGCCAAGACCGAGGTCGGCCAGGTCGTTGAGGGCATCAACGCACTGCCCGCCGCCTGCCGCCTGGCCAAGCAGTATAAGGTCGAAATGCCCATCGTCCAGGCCGTGGAGGCCATTCTGGACGGCAAGCTCGAGGCCCGCAGCGCGCTGATGGCGCTGATGGGCCGCAGCCTCAAGCGCGAATAAGGAACACCGCCATGACACAAATCAAGGCCGCATTTTTGATATTGACGGCACGCTGCTTCCGTTCCACGCCAAGGCCCTGCCGCAATCCACCGTGCAGGCGCTGGCCGCACTGCGAAAAAACGGCGTCAAAAACGTTTATTGCCACAGGCGCCCGCCGGTGCACCTGCCGTACCTGCACGCGCTGGACGGCATCCCGTTTGACGGCTATGTGACGATGAACGGCCAATACTGCTATCTGGCCGACGGCACGCCGCTGTACAGCCGGTACATTGACCGCGCCGCCCTGCGCACGTTGCTGCCGTATATCGAAAAAGAGCGTATCTCCGTCGGTTTTGTGGGTAAGAATTTCTGCCTGTTCAACCACATCAACGATTTGAGCCGCCAGTTTGCGCTGAACCTGCAGCAGGGTGAGGGCGATGTCGCCGCGTGCATCGAGTCCGACGCATCTATCAATTGAGCGCCTTTTTACCCGAGGAAAACGAGCCGGAGTTTCTGCGCAGCTGCCCCGGCTGCATTGCTGTGCGATGGAGCCCGGATTTCTGTGATATTCTGCCCGCGGGCGGCGGCAAGCCCAACGGCCTGGCCCACACGCTGGCCCATCTGGGCCTGACGCGGGAGCAGTCCATCGCCTTTGGCGACGGCGGCAACGACGTGACGATGCTGGAATATGCCGGGATCGGCGTCGCCATGGGCAACGCCTGCGATGCCGCCAAGGCCGCCGCGGATTATGTCACCGACGACATTACCGCAGACGCCTTACAAAGGCACTGGCGCATTTTGGGCTGATTTGAATAAATTGTCTTTCCCCAGAGGGAGACGCCCCGCAGGGGCCGCATATATGCGGCCCGCAGCTGTACGGCAGATGACCTCTTGCGGGAAAGCCGCGGGCCGGGCATGCCCGGCCCCTACCGCTATCTATAAAGCAAGCCCCTGACCATCACTCGGTCAGGGGCTGTTTCTTTTACACTTTTTTCCGCACAAACGCCTTTGCCGCAACCACACACGCGGCGTAGACCACGCCCGCAATGGCCCAGATGAACCAGCTGTACTGCGGCTGGCCGTTGCCGTTGGGGCCGAAGGTGTACCACAGGAAGATGGCAACTACCACCAACCAGTAGGCCGCGGTCAGCGCGGTCAGCCGCCCTTTCACGGCCTTGTGCCCGCGGGTAAAGTCCCCGTCCTCCAGCAGCCGATCCATGGCGTCCTGCACCGTGCCCACCCGCACAAAGGCGTACACACCGCAGGCGACCAGCACCAACAGCAGACAGATGGACATCGACATCAAAAACGACACGCCAACCATCACAGCCGCAAACAGGGGCACCGCCGCCAGAATGCAGAGCGCCGCACCAATACGGTTGGCCCGGTCATACTCCGGCGCAAAGACGGCGCGGCGCTCCCGCACCAGCGTTGTCACGCCGTGCTCGGTCTCGATGGGCTCCTTTTCCAGAAACTCATATTCCCGCACCGCCGCGCCGCACTGCATAAACAGCACAACGGCCACAGCCACCAGCACCACCAGCGCGATCATCCCCAAGCCGCCCGCCAGATTGTCGTTCAAACCAAGCAGCCCGAGCTCACTCACTGTACCCAGCGCCAGCAGCGGAATGGGGCTGACGATGCAGAGCGCCGTCGCCAGCGCCATCTGCGGCGCGTTGGCCTGTGCTTGGTCAGGTAATCCTCCGCCTGCGCCAGCGTCACCCGGGGCAGGGGAGAGGGCGTCTGTACCGCGGCAGGCTGCGGGTCGTCCTGCGTGTCTTTTAAAAGGCAGTCCGTCGTCACACTGAACAAACTGCTCAACTGTAAAATTTTGTCAATGTCGGGCATCGACTGTGCGCTCTCCCATTTGGAGACCGACTGGCGGCTGACGTTCAGCCGCTCGGCCAGCTCCTCCTGCGACCAGCCCGCCTTTTTGCGCAGAGCAATGAGCTTATCGGAAAATGTCATGGTGTGCCTCCTCCTTGGCAGCCTTATGGCAATCGTAGGGGCGCATTCTATATGCGCCCGTCAACGGCTGCCGGCCTTGCCGGCGGATGTGGAATCCGCCCCTACGGGTTTTCGGAAATTTTCTGACCTTATCTTACCAAATTCCCCGGTTGCGCGCCATACAGTTACGCCGTCAATCTGTCAACCGTGGGTTGCGTTTGCGGGCAGACGCCAGTTGATTTCCGCTGCACCGTTGTTTTTTAAAAACGCATTCACCTTGCCGAACGGCGCCGAGCCGAAGAACCCGCGGTAGGCCGACAGCGGGCTGGGGTGGGCGGATTCCAGCACCAACACCGGGCGATGGGCGGCAGCCCTGGTTGAAATCGGCGCGTACTTCTGCGGCGGGCTTGCCCCACAGCACGGCGGCCAGCGGGGCGGTGCCGTGGGCGGCGGCGTATTCCAGCGCGGCACGGGTAAACGTCTCCCACCCGCAGCCCGCATGGGCGTTGGCCGCGCCCTGCTCCACGGTCAGCACCGTGTTCAGCAGCAGCACACCCTGTCGCGCCCACAGCGTCAGGTCGGTGTGTGCGGCACAACCGGGGCCAAGCTCGGTCTCCAGCTCCTTAAAAATGTTGCGCAGACTCGGCGGAGCCTTGCAGCCGTCCGGCACCGAGAAGGACAGCCCCATGGCCTGACCCGGCTCATGGTAGGGGTCCTGCCCCAGAATGACGACCCGCACCGCCGATACCGGGCAGGCGCGGAACGCGGCGAAGATGTTCTCCGCCGCGGGGTAGACGGTTTTTTCCGCCGCAGCCGCCGTCACAAAGGCGTCCAGCTCCGCAAAGTACGGCTTTGCGCGCTCCTGCGCAAAAAACAGCTGCCAGTCAGTGCCGGACAATTTGTCGAGTTCAGTGGTCAAAAGCATAGTGGATCTCCTCGGTAGTTTTGTAGGGCCCGCTCGTGTAAAACAGTCGGCCTTTCACGGGAAAACTGCGGGCCGCATATAGGCGGCCCCTGCATAGGTGCCCCACACATTTTTCACAAGTATATCACACCCCCGCGGGGCTTGCAATAGCGGCAAAAATGCGGTATAATAGCATTTATGCTGCGGCGTTGTGCCGCAAAGCCAATCATAAAGGGGAGAACCAATTCATGCGTTCCATTAAAACCAAACTGTTCAGCCTTGCTATGGCTGTTTCCATGGTGCTGGCGCTGGCTGGCTGTGCCATGTCCGCGCCGTCCACCGTCGGCTCCATCGGCGGGGTCGAGATCCCGGCAGGCATCTATCTGCTGGCCCAGTACAACTCCTACAACACCGCCTCCGGTGTTGCGGAGCTGGCCACCGGCGAGACCGCGTCCGACGTCAAGGCCGTGCTGAAGGCCACCTGCACCGGTACGATCAACGGCGAGGATGTCACCGCCGTCGGCAGTGACTACGTTGCCCAGCTGACGACCCACGCCATTGAGTACTATGCTGCCGTGGAAAAGCAGTTTGCCGAGCAGAACGGCGTGCTGGACGACACTGCCACCGCCGAGGCCGCCAAGACTGCGGACAGCTTGTGGAGCTCCAACGGTGACCTGTACACCGCCAACGGTATCAGCAAGTCCAGCGTGGAGGCCTACCTGCTCAACGCCCAGAAGGCCAAAGTCCTGCTGAAGATGACTTACGGTCCCGACGGCACAAGCCCCGTGACTGACGCCGAGTACACCGACTACATCAACAACGACTGCTACTACATCGAGGCCGTCCAGTTCCCTCTGGTCAACTACTCCACCTACTCGATGGCAGATGACGACCAGAAGGCCGCCATCATGGCCACGGCAGAGAGCTGCATGGCCGAGCTGAACGAGACTGCTACTGCCGAGACTGCGTCCAGCAGCGCCCTGTACACCGCCGCCATGACCTACGTGCCCGAGGCAATGGCCGCCATGGGCAGCACGATGGACGCCAGCCAGGCCGTCTACTACGCCGCATCCCAGCTGTACACGCCCAGCGATTTGAACAGCTACGGCAGCGACGAGTACAACAACCTGACCGACCCGCTGGATGCCGCCGGTATGAACCACTGGACGACCATCGACCTGGGCACGACGGTTCTCGTCGCCCGCAAGATCGACCCGTTCAAGACCTACACCGTCGAGGATCTGGACAGCATGTACGACCTGCTGACCAGCATGAAATCTGACGCCATCCAGGATGAGCTCTACGCCGCCGGTGCTGCGCTGGACCACAACCTGAACAGCGCCGCCATGAACACCTACAGCGCATCCAAGATCAAAAAGAACGTCTGAACCTGAAAATTCAGCCGGGAGCAGCATTGTTTGCTCCCGGCTTTTTTGTTGAGGAGGGTCCCCCATGACGAAAAACAAATACACAAATCTGCTTTTGCAGACCCTGGGCTGCTTCATCTCCGCCGCCGGTATCTACAGCTTTGCCGTGGCCGCCGAGGTCCCGGTCACCGGCATTGCGGGCATCTGCGCCATCTTATACCGCCTGTTCGGCATCCCCATGGGCCTGAGCAATGTGCTCATCAACATCCCCATCATCCTCTGCACCTATAAATTGCTCGGCAGATCGTTCTTTATTCGCAGTGTCTACTGCATGGTGCTCTTTGCAATCTTTACGGACTATCTGCTGCCGCTGATGCCGGTCTACCAGGGGGACCGCCTGTTGGCGACGATTTGCGGCGGCGCGATCGGCGGTATCGGCGATGCGCTGATCTACATGAACAACTCGAGCACCGGCGGCCTTGACTTCATCACCATGGGCATCAAGGCACGGCATCCGCACCTGCCGTTCGGCAACATCACGTTTGCGGCAGCGCTGGCGGTCATCCTGCTCAACGGTGCGGTGTTCCAGGATGTTGATTCCATTATTTACGGTATCATGTTTAATTTTATCGTGTCTGCTGTCATCAACAAGATGATGTTCGGCTTCTCGTCCTCGATGCTGGCCATGATCGTGACCGATGACGGCAAGGCCGCCTGCGCGGAAATTGACCGCGTGGCGGACCGCGGCTCGACGATTTTGCAGGGTCACGGGGGCTACGGCGGCCAGCCGAAGGACGTCGTGCTCTGCGCCTGCTCCAACAAGCAGCTCTACGAGATCGAGCACGCCGTGCAGGCCATCGACCCCGGCTGCTTCATCATCATGCTGCAATCCAACGAGGTCCACGGCGAAGGCTTCCGGCAGCTGGAGTTGGGGAAGAGCGAGAACCGGAACGAATAAATTTCAGCGAAAACGCGTTTGTTTTAGCAACTCTATGGAGCATAGGTTGCCAAAATGAGCGCGTTTTCTTTATAATGGGCACAGAACAAAAAGGAGGTTTTAGACATGGATGCCACAAAAATCGGTAGATTCATTGGAGCGGAGCGCCGCGCTAAGGGCTGGACGCAGCGCCAACTGGCAGATAAACTCCAGCTGACCGACAAGGCCATCAGCCGTTGGGAGACAGGTAAGGGGTTGCCGGATGTTTCTCTGCTTTTGCCGTTGGCTAACGTGCTGGATATAACCGTAGGTGAGCTGCTGGCTGGCGAACGCCGCCTACAGCCGCCTGCCATGCAGACGGTTGAAGCTGAGGCCCGCACTACGCGTCAGCTGGTAGACTACACGCGGGAACTTGGCCCCCAATTGCGCCGCCGCCGTTCCTACACCATATTGGCCGGATTTCTGCTGTTTGCTGCGGCGTTCTTGACGCTGCAATTTTTGCGGCTGGTTCTGACAGGTGGGGCGGGCATCCATGGCTTTGGCATAGAATCTCTGTTATTACTCGTTGCTCTTCCGTTTGTTTTTACAACATCCGCCTTTTGGCTGCTGCGGCTGCTTTGCACCGATGCCCTGACCGAGGTCCGAGCCTTCCGTCGTGCATCCGCTATGGCCGTGGCTGGGCTGTGGCTGCTCGATTTGTACTTTGCTGGAGTGTTTGCCGGGTGTGTTGCGTTCCCTGTGTTGGATTTCTGGCAAGCCTCATCGTGGCAGGAAAATTTAAATCTCGTACCATTTCGGCAAATCGCACAATATCTGCTCTGTCTCGTTCCAGGTCAAGGGTATCTTAACGGCTCCGGATATGCGTTTCGCGGGCATTTTGTCTTTTGGATGAACTTTTTTGTGTTTTCCTTGCCAGTTCTTCTGCTGCCGCGCATCTCACCCCGCTGGCGTGGGGTGGGTGCCGCCGTCTGGCTTGCTGTGTTGGGCGGCAGTGTGATTGAGGTCACGCAGCTCTTTGTGCGCACCGATACCGCACTGTTCCGTTTTGATGTGGACGCGGTAATTTTGCGCGTAGCCGGGGCCGTTGTATTTTGGTGGATAGGCAGGATACCCGCTGTCAAAAATTGCTGGTGCTGTT
>ENA-OQCN01001219-OQCN01001219.1-human-gut-metagenome-genome-assembly--contig:-NODE-1219-length-12916-cov-6.064509_pt1 | contig 12916 bp, 14 predicted proteins | sample MGYA00242497_ERZ504576 | MGnify/ENA primary metagenome ERZ504576 (study PRJEB26092, sample SAMD00036296) | human gut metagenome | host: Homo sapiens | study: EMG produced TPA metagenomics assembly of...
CGAGCTTCGTCTGAAACTGGAAACGGAAAATGCAAAGCGTGAAATTAATAAAGCATTATCTGCAGAGCAGCTTCACATTAAACGAAAACTGTCAAAGAAACAGCAGGAGTTAAGAGAAAAAATTTTTATTGATCTGCAGGCAAAGCTGGAAATTTTTCGTAAGAGCAGTGATTATCCACAGTGGCTTGAGGAAAAGATAAAAGAAGCACAAAACATTGCAGATTCAGATGAGATTCAGATTTATTTATCAAAAATAGATGAAAATTTAAAAGAAGTATAGAGGCAGAAACAGGGATTTCCATTCAACTTTCAGAAGAACCGTTTATGGGAGGAATGAGAGCAGTGATTCCTGCGAAGAATATACTGATTGACCAGACATTTTTAACAATGTTTGAAAGTGAAAAAGAAGAATTTAATTTTGACGGAGGGCTGCTAAATGAGTAGAACAGGAATCATATATGGAATTAATGGCCCCGTCATTTACCTGAAAGGAAATACCGGATTTAAGATGTCCGAAATGGTTTATGTGGGAGAAGAACATCTGGTAGGAGAGGTCATTGCGCTGACAAAAGATACAACGACTGTTCAGGTCTTTGAGGAGACAAGTGGATTAAAACCCGGAGAAACGGTAACTGCAACCGGAGATGCTATTTCAGTCACATTAGGACCTGGAATTTTAGACAATATTTTTGATGGTATTCAGCGTCCGCTTTCTGTTATTGCAGAACAGTCCGGAAAATATATTTCCAGAGGGATGCAGGTCGATTCGTTGGATACAGAGAAAATGGAATGTAAAATTTCTGGTAAAAGAGGGTGATGAAGTCCACGGAGGAACCATTTTTGCACAGACACAGGAGACGGCTTCGATTATGCATAAGTCCATGGTACCTCCGAAAGTAGAAGGAAAGATTAAGAAAATCCTTCCGAATGGGACATATAACGTAAGCGAAATCCTTGCGGTAGTAGAACAGGCAGACGGAAGCGAATATCCATTGAAGCTTGCCCAGAAATGGCCGATTCGTATTCCGAGACCGACAAGCAAACGATATCCGGCAACGGTTCCGCTTGTCACCGGACAGCGAATTTTGGATACGTTGTTTCCGATTGCAAAAGGCGGAACAGCGGCAGTACCTGGAGGATTTGGAACAGGAAAGACGATGACCCAGCATCAGATTGCAAAGTGGTCCGATGCAGACATTATTGTATATATTGGATGTGGAGAACGTGGAAATGAAATGACTCAGGTTTTGGAGGATTTCTCAAAACTGCATGACCCAAAAACGGGAAATGCACTGATGGCACGTACCACCCTGATTGCGAACACTTCAAACATGCCGGTTGCAGCACGTGAAGCTTCTATTTATACCGGAATCACACTTGCTGAATATTACCGTGATATGGGATACGATGTGGCAATCATGGCAGATTCCACTTCAAGATGGGCAGAGGCACTTCGAGAACTGTCCGGACGACTGGAAGAAATGCCGGCAGAGGAGGGGTTCCCTGCTTATCTGGCATCAAGACTGTCTGCGTTCTATGAAAGAGCTGGCATGATGCAGAACTTGAATGGAACAGAAGGTTCGGTATCAATTATCGGAGCGGTTTCTCCTCAGGGCGGTGACTTCTCTGAACCGGTTACACAAAATACAAAACGATTTGTGCGCTGTTTCTGGGGGCTGGATAAATCCCTTGCCTATGCAAGACACTTTCCGGCAATTCACTGGCTGACCAGTTACAGTGAGTATTTAAATGATTTGGCACACTGGTATGGAGAACATGTTTCCCCCAAATTTGTGGATGACAGAAATAAATTAATGGCAATTTTGAATCAGGAAAGCAGTCTGATGGAAATTGTAAAATTGATTGGTAGTGACGTGCTTCCAGATGACCAGAAACTGACCCTTGAAATTGCAAGAGTCATTCGTCTTGGATTTTTACAGCAGAATGCATTCCATCCGGATGATACCTGTGTTTCTCTGGAAAAGCAGTTTAAGATGATGGAAATTATTTTATATCTGAATCAAAAATGCAGAAACTTGATTGCAATGGGGATGCCGATATCAGTGCTTCGTCAGGAAAACATTTTTGAAAAAGTAATCTCTATTAAATATGATGTACCAAACGATAAGTTAGAGATTATGGACGATTATCAAAAAGCAGTAGATGATTTCTATGATACAGTCATGGAAAAGAATGGATAAGGAGGGAACGGCATGGCAATCGAATATCTTGGCTTAAGTGAAATCAACGGCCCTCTGGTTGTGCTCGAAGGGGTGCAGGATGCAGCCTTTGATGAAATTGTAGAATTTAAAGTAGATGACGGCACAAAAAAAAATCGGGCGTATTGTAGAAATTTATGAGGATAAAGCTGTCATTCAGGTATTTGAAGGAACAGAAAACATGTCTCTGTTAAATACCCATACAAAATTGACCGGACATCCGATGGAAGTAGAATTATCTCCGGACATCCTTGGGCGAACCTTTAATGGAATCGGAAAACCAATTGACGACCTTGGTCCGGTGATTCCGGAAATGAAATTAAATATTAATGGTCTGCCGTTAAATCCGGTCAAACGAGAGTATCCGAGAAACTTCATTCAGACAGGTATCTCTGCGATTGATGGTTTGACAACCCTGATTCGTGGACAGAAACTTCCGATTTTCTCAGGAAACGGACTTCCACATGATCAGCTTGCAGCACAGATTGTAAAACAGGCTTCTCTTGGTGGGGACAGTGATGAGAAATTTGCGATTGTATTTGCGGCAATGGGCGTAAAATATGATGTAGCAGAATTTTTCCGCAGAACTTTTGAGGAGAGCGGTGTTGCGGACCACGTAGTCATGTATCTGAATCTGGCAAATGACCCTGTAGTAGAGCGATTGATTACACCAAAGGTTGCACTTACTGCGGCAGAATATCTGGCATTTGAGAAAGGCATGCACATTTTGGTTATTCTTACTGATATTACTTCTTTTGCGGAAGCGATGCGAGAGGTTTCTTCTTCAAAAGGAGAGATTCCATCAAGAAAAGGTTATCCGGGTTATTTATACAGTGAACTGGCAACCCTTTATGAACGTGCAGGAATTGTAAGAGGTGGAACAGGTTCGGTTACACAGATTCCGATTCTTACAATGCCAAATGATGATATTACGCATCCAATCCCTGACTTAACCGGGTATATTACAGAAGGTCAGATTGTACTCGAGCGTCAGCTTCATGGGCAGGCAATTTATCCGCCAATTAATGTCCTTCCATCCCTGTCTCGTCTGATGAAGGATGGTATCGGTGAAGGTTATACGAGAGAAGACCATCAGGATGTAGCGAATCAGCTGTTCTCCTGTTATGCAAAAGTAGGAGATGCCAGGGCACTTGCATCTGTTATTGGTGAAGATGAACTTTCACCGCTCGATAAAAAATATCTGGAATTTGGAAATGCATTTGAACAACAGTTTGTCGGTCAGGGACCGGATGAAAACAGAAGTATTCAGGAAACCCTGGATCTCGGATGGAAACTGCTTGGAATGATTCCAAGAGATGAGCTCGACCGTATTGACACGAAGATACTGGATAAATACTATCATCCGGAAGAGAATGCATAAAGAAGAGGTGATGTTATGGATCCGAATACCTTTCCAACCAAAGGAAATCTGATACTGGCAAAAAATTCTCTCGCTTTATCCAAACAGGGCTTTGATTTGATGGACAAAAAAAGAAATATTTTAATTAAAGAACTGATGGAGTTAGTAGACCAGGCAAAAGATATCCAGTCACAGATTGATGTCACATTTCGTACGGCTTATTCGGCACTTCAGAGAGCAAATTTGGATATTGGAATCAGCTATGTACAGGAAATTTCAAGAACTGTTCCGGTGGAAGATTCGATTCAGATTAAGACCCGAAGTGTTATGGGAACAGAGATTCCATTAGTTCAGGCGAATGAATCATCCAATGCGCCAACTTATGCTTATTATGGAACAAAGGCTTCTCTTGATGAAGCAAAGGCAGCGTTTGAAAAAGTAAAACAGCTGACGATTCGTCTTTCAGCGGTGGAAAATGCAGCCTATCGTCTGGCAATTAATATTAAGAAAACCCAGAAAAGAGCCAATGCGCTGAAGAATATTACAATTCCGAAATATGAAGAATTGACTAAATCCATCAGCAATGCACTCGAAGAAAAAGAGAGAGAAGAATTTATAAGGTTAAAAGTAATTAAACGAATGCAGGGAAAATAAAAAACATAATTTTTATAGAAGAGAAGTTGTTAAAAGAGGAATTTTAACAACTTCTTTTTTTACCAAAATTTAACATGAGACAGATTTTATATTTTACTTTGCTTTTTTATACTGAGACTCGTAAATGAGAGCAATACTAAAAAAGATAAAAATCATAAAGCAAGGAGAATTCAATTATGAAGAAAAAAGTAGCAGCATTATTAATTACAGGAATTATGGCAGTGGCAATGACAGCATGTGGAAGCAGTAATTCAGGAACAGACAACAGTGGAAGTACAGATGGAACTGCAAAAACAGAGAGCAGTGCCGATACAGACAGTGACTGGGATAATACAAGAGACATCACAGTTGTATCAAGAGAAGATGGTTCTGGTACAAGAGGGGCTTTCGTAGAATTATTCGGAATTGAAGAAGAAGTAAACGGAGAAAAAGTAGATATGACAACAGAAGAAGCAAATATCACAAACAGTACTTCTGTTATGATGTCTACCGTGGCACAGGATGAATACGCAATTGGTTATATCTCACTTGGTTCTTTAGATGATTCCGTAAAAGCTGTTAAGATTGATGGAAGCGAAGCAACAGCAGAAAACATCAAAAATGGAAGTTATAAAATTTCCAGACCGTTTAACATTGCAACAAAAGAGGATTTAAGTGACGCAGCACAGGATTTTGAGACTTTATTTTAAGTACAGAAGGACAGAAAGTAGTGGAAGACAACAAATACATCCCTCTTGATGATGTGAGTGATTATAAATCAAATGGAGCAAGCGGAAAAGTTGTTGTTGCAGGTTCTTCTTCTGTATCTCCTGTAATGGAAAAATTAAAAGAAGCTTATCAGGCAGTTAACAGTGATGTAGAAGTAGAAATCCAGACAAGTGATTCTACAACAGGTATGCAGAATGCAATTGATGGTGTATGTGATATCGGAATGGCTTCCAGAGAATTAAAAGATTCTGAAAAAGAAGCAGGTCTGACACCAACTGTTATTGCAATGGATGGTATTGCAGTAGTCGTAAACAATGATAACCCGACTGATGAACTGAGTTCTGATCAGGTAAAATCCATCTTTACAGGTGATGTGCTTACATGGGATGAGGCGCTTCAGTAAAGAAGACTTAAGAAAGAATCAGTAGCCTGAAGAAGGTTAAAAGGGTGAACAGAATGAAAAAATATAAAGAACAGGTGATGCATGCGGTGTTTTTTATCGCCGCATGTGCATCCGTACTTGCAGTCGCTTTGATTTGTCTGTTTTTGTTTGTAAACGGAATTCCGGCGATGAGAGAGATTGGAATCTTTAAGTTTCTTTTAGGAACGATGTGGAAACCGGGAAATAATATTTACGGAATCCTTCCGATGATTATGGGAAGTATTTATGTAACCGCAGGTGCAATTTTAATCGGAGTTCCGATTGGAATTTTAACTTCTGTATTTATGGCTTCCTACTGTCCAAAAAAAGTATATCGTTTTTTTAAATCGGCAATTGACTTATTGGCCGGAATCCCATCGGTTGTATATGGTTTCTTTGGTTTAATGATGTTAGTTCCACTGATTCGCGATTTATTCCACAAAGGAAACGGAAGCAGTATTTTAAGTGCTTCTATCCTGCTTGGAATCATGATTCTTCCGACGATTATCGGGGTGACGGAATCTGCAATCCGTGCCGTACCTTCCAATTACTATGAAGGTTCTCTGGCACTTGGCGCAACAAAAGAAAGAAGTCTGTTTTTCGTTGTGCTTCCGGCTGCTAAATCCGGTCTGATTGCAGGTGTGGTACTTGGAATCGGTCGTGCAATCGGTGAAACTATGGCAGTTGTAATGGTAGCAGGAAATCAGGCACGTATGCCTGCCGGAATCTTAAGAGGTGTCCGAACCATGACATCAAACATTGTACTGGAAATGGGATATGCAGCAGATTTACACAGAGAAGCATTAATCGCAACAGGCGTGGTATTATTTGTATTTATCTTAATTATTAACTTCTGCGTTGCCAGATTAAATAAGGGGGAAAGTGGTCATGCATAAAAAAGAACATCAGGGAGCGAAAATCAGTGCCGGTATTTTAAAAGGTCTGGTCTTTGCATCAGCCGCTTTAACCTTCTTAGTCTTATTTTTCCTGATTGTCTATATTTTGGTTCATGGAATTCCGAATCTGACACCACAGTTATTTGCATGGAAATATACAAGTGAGAATGCTTCCATGCTTCCATCTATCATTAATACGTTAATTATTGTGATATTATCACTGGTCATTGCAGTGCCGCTTGGTATTTTTTCCGCAATCTACCTTGTGGAATATGCAAAAAGAGGAAATAAATTTGTAAAAATTATTCGTCTGACGACAGAGACACTTTCCGGGATTCCATCTATCGTATATGGTCTGTTTGGTGCATTATTTTTTGTAACCGCCTTAAAATGGGGTTATTCTTTACTTGCAGGTGCTCTGACATTGTCAATTATGATTCTTCCGCTGATTATGAGAACGACGGAAGAAGCATTAAAATCCGTTCCGGATTCCTTTCGTGAAGGCAGTTTCGGACTTGGAGCAGGAAAACTCAGAACGGTATTTCAAATTGTACTTCCAAGTGCAATTCCCGGTATTTTAGCCGGTGTCATTCTTGCAGTCGGACGAATCATTGGAGAAACAGCAGCTTTGATTTATACCGCAGGTGCGGTGGCAGAAGTGCCGTCGAGCATCATGGGTTCTGGTTCAACTTTAGCAGTACACATGTACAATCTTTCCAGAGAAGGTTTATATATGAATCAGGCTTATGCGGTATCCGTTGTCCTGTTAATTTTTGTGCTGCTGATTAACTGGGGTTCCGGAAAAATAGCAAAGAAACTTACGAAAGGGAAAGAATAACGGAAATGGAATTGAAAAAAAATCAGAAAATAGAAGTCTCAAATCTGGATTTGTATTATTCAGATTTTAAGGCATTAAAAAATATAAATATTAAGATTCCGCAAAATGAAATTACAGCATTTATCGGACCGTCCGGATGTGGAAAATCGACGCTTTTGAAATCATTAAATCGTATGAATGATTTGGTAGAAGGATGCCGGATTGATGGACAGGTTTTGCTGGATGGAGAAGATATTTACGGAAAGATGGATGTCAATCTGCTTAGAAAACGTGTCGGAATGGTATTTCAGAAGCCAAATCCATTTCCGATGAGTATTTACGATAACATTGCTTATGGACCGCGTACTCATGGAATCCGTTCCAAATCCAAACTGGATGATATCGTAGAGAAATCCCTGCGTGATGCTGCCATCTGGGAAGAGACAAAGAATCGTTTGAAATCCAATGCACTTGGAATGTCTGGTGGACAACAGCAGAGACTTTGCATTGCAAGAGCACTTGCAGTTCAGCCGGAAGTACTTTTAATGGACGAGCCGACCAGTGCCCTTGACCCAATTTCAACTTCCAAAATCGAAGAACTGGCAATGGAATTAAAGAAAGAGTATACAATTGTAATGGTTACGCATAACATGCAGCAGGCAGCTCGTATTTCTGATAAAACTGCATTTTTCCTTTTAGGGGAAATCGTAGAATTTGGTGAAACAGAACAATTATTCTCTATGCCGAAAGATAAGAGAACAGAGGATTATATTACAGGGAGGTTTGGTTGATATGCGTACAAGATTTGACCAGCAATTGGAAAAACTGCATGTGGAATTAATTAAAATGGGAAGTTTATGCGAGCAGGCAATCACACTGGCTGCGTCTTCTTTAGAAGTTCAGGAAGAGAATACTTTGCATAAAGTGGCAGCACTTGAGAGTGAAGTAGATGCAAAAGAAAGAGAAATTGAAGATATCTGTATGAGACTTCTGCTTCAGCAACAGCCGGTAGCAAGAGATTTACGTGTTATCTCGGCTGCCTTAAAACTGATTTCTGATTTGGAAAGAATCGGCGACCAGGCGGCAGATATTTCTGACTTGACTCCTTATATTGTAAACAGCAGTATTGCGAGTAAAGTTCAGATTCATGATATGGCAAAGGCAACGATTGACATGGTAACAAAAAGCATTGATGCGTTTGTAAAAAATGATTTGGAGCTTGCAGAAAAAGTTATTGAATCAGATGATATCGTAGATGATTTATTTAATAAAATAAGAGAAGAACTGATTCTGGAAATTCAGGGAAAAAATAATGACCCAAGAGCGGCAATTGATATTTTAATGGCGGCAAAATATTTTGAGAGAATTGGCGACCACGCAGTTAATGTTGCAGAATGGGTACAGTATTCTATTACCGGTGTGCATAAGAGTAATGAACATCATATAGCAGACAGATAGGAATGAGGTGAAAGGATTGGTCTATCTGGTAGAGGATGATGAAAATATAAGAGAACTGGTCACATACACATTAAACAGTCAGGGGATTGAAACAGAAAGCTTTGAACGCCCATCTAAATTTTGGAAGGCAATGCAGCAGGAGATTCCATCTCTGTTTTTGCTTGATATTATGCTGCCGGAAGAGGATGGACTTAGTATTTTGAAGAAAATTAAAAATACAAGCCAGACCAAAAAATTGCCTGTTATTATGCTGACTGCAAAGGGAAGCGAATATGATATAGTATTAGGTCTCGACAGTGGAGCGGATGATTATATCGCAAAGCCGTTTCGTATGATGGAACTGATTTCACGAGTGCGTGCTGCATTAAGGCGAAGCGATCTGAAAGAACAGGAAAGGGTCAAAGAATATCAGTTTGGAAAAATCTATGTTTGTCCATCCAGACATATTGTGAGTGTGGACGGAAAAGAAATCTCACTTACTTTAAAAGAATTTGAACTGCTGTGCGTACTGCTTTCTGAACAGGAAACTGTATTTTCAAGGTCAAAATTGTTAGACCGTATCTGGGGCTATGAATTTGATGGGGAAAGCAGAACAGTAGATGTTCATGTGCGGACACTCAGGCAAAAGCTGGGAGATGCCGGAGACTGTATCAAAACAGTAAGAGGAGTAGGATATAAGATAGGAGGAAAAGCTTCATGACAAAACGGATTTTCCGCTCAATTATGCTGGTTTCTGCAGTCTGCATGGTGACAGGACTGGCATTTCTTATGGGCGTTTTATATCATTTTTTTGGGAATCAATTAGAAAAAGAATTAAAAGCAGAAGCATCTTATCTGGAACTTGCAGTAGAGGAAAATGGAGAGAGTGTACTTGAGAAGCTTCCAAAAAATTCGGCAAGGGTGACCTGGATTGCGGAGGATGGAACGGTTATTTTTGATAATAAAGCAGACGCTTTTGATATGTCGAATCACAATGACAGGGAAGAAATTAAGGATGCACAGAAAAACGGTGCAGGAACTTCTGTCAGACAGTCTGATACATTAGGAGAAAAGACGGTCTACTATGCAAAACGTTTGTCTGATAATAGTATCCTTCGTATTTCGAGCGATCAGTATACGGTGATTGCTCTGTTAAAACAGCTGATTCTCCCAGCTGTCTGTGTGCTGGTTCTTATGATATTATTAGGAGCATTTTTTGCATCGAGACTTTCCAAACATATCGTAACACCATTAAATGAGCTGGATTTGGAACATCCGGATGAAGTTGATACTTACGATGAAATGGCTCCATTTATTACAAAGATTAATAAACAGAAGAAGACCATTCAGAAACAGCTTTCGGATGCAAAACGACAGCAGAAAGAATTTCAGATTATCACAAAGCAGATGCAGGAGGGACTTCTTGTCATCGATACACAGACAGATTTGCTTTCCAGTAATGCCAGTGCACTGGAACTTTTAGATGCCGGACAGGTAAAAGATAAAGAAAGTGTGCTGTCACTGAATCGTAGTGAAGCATTTGAGAAGACAATAGACAAAGTCTTACGTGGAGAACATGTAGAGTCCGTATTAAATTTGAGAGAACGTTACTGCCAGGTTTGTGCAAATCCGGTATTTGACAAAGAAACGATAGCAGGTGCAGTGATTCTTTTAATTGATGTGACTGAAAAAATGCAGAGAGATTCTTTAAGACGGGAATTTACAGCAAATGTCTCTCATGAATTAAAGACTCCGTTGACTTCGATTTCAGGCTTTGCAGAAATCATTCAAAGTGGTTTTGTAAAACAGGAAGATGTTCGGAAGTTTGCAGGAAAGATATTTGATGAGACACAGAGACTGGTTACCTTAGTGGATGATATTATAAAAATTTTTCAGCTGGATGAAAATTGTCAGCCGTATCAGAGAGAGAAAGTAGATATCTATAATCTGGCTAAAGATGTATTGAGCAGGCTTCAGGAATCTGCTAATAAAGCACAGGTTCAGTTGAATATGGAAGGTGAACATGCAGAGCTTGAAACCGTACTGCCGATTTTAGATGAAATTGTTTCTAATCTGTGTGATAATGCGATTAAATACAATAAAAAAGGCGGAAGTGTTACTGTTACAGTATTAAATACAAGAAATCAGATATGCCTGTCTGTCCGTGATACCGGAATTGGAATCACAGCGGCGGAAAAGAGCAGAGTATTTGAACGATTTTATCGTGTGGATAAAAGTCATTCAAAAGAAATTGGTGGAACCGGTCTTGGACTTTCGATTGTAAAACACGGTGCTGCTTATCTGGGAGCAAAAGTAGAACTGGAAAGTACCATTGATAAGGGAAGTACATTCCGTCTGATTTGGCAAAAATAAAAGAAAAAGACCTTTTGAACATTGTTCAGAGGTCTTTTTTGAATTGAAAATTAGTATTTTGAATTTTATTTTGAATTAGAAATTACTGCATCATACCTGCAAGTACCTGATTTACCAGTTTGCCATCTGCAATTCCTTTTACTTTTGGCATCAGGACTTTCATGATGCGTCCTTTATCTTTTCCGGTTGGTGTTTCAATTTCAAGTTCTTTTAAAACTCCATCGATTACTGTTTTGATTTCGTCTTCATTTAACATTTTTGGTGCAAATTCTTCGTATACGGCGATGCGTTTGCTGCATTCTTCGATAATATCAGTTCTGTCAGCAGGAGTCATTTCTAAGGTTTCTTTTGTCTGTTTGATTTCTTTTAAGACAACTTCATTTTCTTCTGCTTCTGTTAAATCTTCTCTTTTATCAATTGCTTTGTTTTTCAGTGCGGATAAGAGCATGGACAGAGAGTCTTTTCTTTCTTTGTCTTTTGCTTTCATCGCAGCTACCATTGCTTTTCTTACTTCATCTGCTTTACTCATAGTGGTTATCGCTCCTTTTCAAAATATTTTCTAATTTAAGAGTATAACACTCTGAAAAAAAAGAATGAAACCCCTAATTAGCGGATTCTCCATAAATTCCAATGAAAATAGGAAGCGAGGAGACGGATGACGACAGTCACAATCAAGCCGATAATTGCACCGGCGGCTTCACCGACAGAGTTTCGGCATATCACACAGGCAGCACCTCCGGCAATGGAAGCGCAGGCATAAATTTCCCGAACCAGAATATAAGGGGTTTCGCCTGCCATGATATCACGAACTACACCACCCCCGACTCCGGTCAATACTCCGACAAAAACAAAGAAAAAGGCATTGTCTTTGTTCATAACATTTGCGGCAGCCTGAATCCCGACTACAGTAAAGATTCCAAGTCCGAGCGTATCACATAAAAGCATGATGGTATCGTAATATTTACTTTTAAACCCAGAATCTAAGATAGAAGGATTGGTGTAGACAATTGTAAACAGCAGGGTAGCAGTCAGCACCGAAAATAACACATATACCGGTTTGGAAAATGCAGCAGGAGGAGTGACGCCGAGAATAATATCACGCATCATTCCGCCACCGACGGCGGTAGTCGCTCCTAAAATGTTTACGCCAAAAATATCCATTTTTTTTTCGATGGCGATCATTGCACCTGAAGATGCAAATGCAATTGTGCCGATAATTTCAAGAATAAAGGTAAAAGTATCCATAGATGTCCTCCCAACAAAGACTTTTGTGAGTGAGAAAAAGTCTTTGAAAAATTGTAGAATAATTAATATTGTATTAGTACAACAAAGCAGTTTCAGTATAGCATAAAGACGTAAAAAAAACATCTTTAAATGGCACAAAGTCCGTGAATTACGGACGTTAAAAGATTTGACTTTTTATGGATTTTTTGTTACTCTATTTAAGACTATAAAGTGTAAAATTGTGAAGTTGGAAAGGGGAAAAATGGAGAAACATAAAAATGGGAGCTTTACAAGCTCAATTGGTTTTGTATTGGCCTGTGTAGGTTCAGCAGTCGGTTTGGGAAATATCTGGATGTTTCCATATCGTCTTGGAGAGTATGGCGGAGCAGCATTTTTAATTCCGTATCTGTTTTTTATTCTGTTGTTTGGATTTGTCGGGTTATCCGCAGAATTTGCATCAGGAAGAAAAGTAGGAACAGGAACGCTTGGTGTGTACGCTTATTGTTTTAAAGAAAGAAAACAGGAAAAACTTGGAAAAATTTTAGGCTGGATTCCGCTTATGGGTTCACTTGGAATTGCAATCGGATATTCGATTATTATTGGATGGGTCTTAAGATATTTAGGTGCGTCAGTAACCAATACCGTGCTAAAAGAGGATTCCGCAGAATTTTTTGCCGGAGTTACCGCATCCATGAAAAACGTTCCGTGGCATATGATGATTGTGGCGATTACGGTTATCATTTTATTAGTAGGAGCCGCATCTCAGATTGAACGGGCAAATAAAGTACTGATGCCGTTATTTTTTAT
>ENA-OQCN01001220-OQCN01001220.1-human-gut-metagenome-genome-assembly--contig:-NODE-1220-length-12916-cov-2.981703_pt1 | contig 12916 bp, 13 predicted proteins | sample MGYA00242497_ERZ504576 | MGnify/ENA primary metagenome ERZ504576 (study PRJEB26092, sample SAMD00036296) | human gut metagenome | host: Homo sapiens | study: EMG produced TPA metagenomics assembly of...
TCTGAAAATTTTTAAAGATTCCAATGCAGAGCCAGCCTTAAACACCACAAACTGTCGATCTCGCTTTTTACTGATCATTTGATACAATGATTCCAGAATCAGTGGCTCATCATCAACAATAAGCAGATTATACATAAAAAGCACCCTACCTTTCTATCAATCTTTTATCCATTTTTTAGAACAGCAATCTTCATTCTCACGCAAAATCCACCTTCAGTCCCACTATTTACAGTCAAGCCGCTTTCTGATCCGTATAATAGCGAAATTCTTGCCTGAACGTTCGTTAATCCGTGAATCTCTTCTTTATTTATTTCTCCCCTTTCCAAACGCTGCTTAAGTTCAGAAAGTTGCTTCGGTGAAATTCCATCTCCATTATCCTCCACTTGAAACCATAAATATCCGTTTTCATATCCGGCTGATATGTGTATGATACCTCCTGATGCGATATTTTTCAGGCCATGCTGATATGCATTCTCAGCCAAAGGCTGTAAAATCATAGGTGCGATTTTTATTTGCATAATTGACTCTGGCATCTCATCCATAATAATTTCAATCCTATCCTCAAAGCGAATATTCTGAATATACAGGTAATCTTTTACCTGCTCTAATTCCTGATTAAACGTCACTTCTCTGTCACTAGACTTTGTAATATACTGATAATACTTTCCAAGATGCTTCGCATACTCAGCAATCTCATCATTATCATCAAGTTGTGCCATTCTCGATATCGTAAACAAACTATTATAGAGGAAATGTGGCTGGATCTGATACTGCAGCTGCCGAAGCTGTGAAAGCTTGCTCTGATACTCCGCATCCATCTTTTCTTTCATCAGCCTGTTTGTATCCATAATCATTTGATTATATTGTTCGTAAATCTGCGCAAACTCATCATTTTCATTCATGTTCAGTAAAGGCGGCATTTTTTGTTTTGCCATCGCTTCCATAATCCGATTTAGTGGGTGCGCAATGATATGCGTTGCATAAGATCGGAATGCAAAATACAGTATCAGAACCAGCAGTATCATAATAACGTCCATCACAACAGTTTTCTTCAATGGATCTTGAATCGCATTCTTAGGATATCCATATAAAATCCAAAGTCCTGATTTTTTACTGTAAGAGCCACTTATCATAATATCCGATTTTATTCGTAACGCATCTACATTATCATTATACTTCAATGCCTCAGTTAATTCATAGCTGATTCGATTTTCCCAATTTTCTTCCTGCGGTGTCGTTTTGTCCCGATATACAACCACTAATTTACCAGATTGATCTGCTACCGCAGCAAAACCAGTTTCATCAATTTGAATGTTTTGCTCAAGAAATGTTTTTAAACGCGAAGCAGTTATAACAGAACGAATATAATATACACACTTATTTTCTTTTCCACTTATCGCTAATGGATAATATGTTGTTAGCAAAAGATCCCCTGAATCTGATAACAAACACAGCCTGTTATCATAAAATTCGTCTTCCTCATAAGACTCAAGAATCGGCGCATTTCCACTTACAACCTTATGATGCTGTGGAAAATAAATACCAATCTTGTCAATTAGTGTGTATAAAATACGAATTTCTTTAAGCTTATCTGACAAGCTCACACAATCTGTCATGCGTTCATATGACGAGCGATAGTCCCAGTACATATTTATCTTGCAACACCCTGACTATAAAGCAGGTTGCTCTGTGCCATTTGAAGATTATCTAGCTGTCTGTCAAAGCTGTCCTTCCATTTTACTACTCTCACATCAATATCTTCCATAAGCCGTTCTTCCAGAACTGTTTTATAATATTTGTTAATGCACAGCCCAGTACACAAAAAAGCAACACATGTAATCAAGACCGCAATATTCAACTTATGAAACGCATTTCCCTTTACTGGTTTTTTCATTCATTTATTCCTTATCCCTTTACTGATCCAAGTACCATCCTTTTACAAAATATTTCTGAAGATACGGATATGCAGCAATAATTGGAAGCGTTGAAAGAAAAATCTGCGCACATTTTACTGTACGGTCGGAGACAAGCGACATCGTCTGCCAATCCAGTGCTCCACTAGTCGTCGACTGTGTGTCCACAAGAATAGTATTCAAATAACTTTGAAGTGGATACTGCTCTGGTTTATTCATATAAATAATTCCGTCAAACCATGCATTCCAGTGATACACAAGCGCAAATAGAAAAATCGTTGCAATTGATGCTTTTGACAGTGGCACATAAATTTTCATCATGATCTGCCATTGATTCGCACCATCGACAATTGCAGCTTCCTCTAACTCATCTGGAAGCGCCCTAAAGAAATTAAGCATAAGTACAACGCTAAAGACTGGAACTGCTCCAGGCAATACTAATGCCCATATAGTTCCTAAAAGATTCAGACTTTTTACAGTCATAAAATTCGGAATTAAGCCACCGTTAATTAACATTGTCAGAAAGAAAAACCATGTATACGCTGTACGGCTATGAAATCTCGAATTTTTCTTTGACAGTGGATATGCCGTCATGATACACAAAAGCACATTTAACGCTACACCCAATAGACACCTCTCCAGTGTAATACCCATTGCTCTCCAAAACGCTTCTCTTTTTGCTACGTATTCATATGATTTTAAAGTAAAATCCACTGGTAAAAACATAACTTTTCCTGCAGTAACAGCTGTATTACTACTTAACGAAATTGCCAGTACATTCACTAATGGAAGTATACATAGTAAAGCCAACAATGTCAAAACAATTCCATTAATCAGAGAAAAAAGCTTTGATCTCCATGAACTTTTGATACGATTTTTATTTTTACCTGTCATATTCATTGCTCCTCTCTCTAAAAAATACGATAATCAAAAACTTGTACGCGATATAATAAGATACCGAAATAAAAAAGCATGATACTACTGATTTAAACATACTCATTGCCGTAGCCGGACCAAACTGTGCATCCAACATAGCAATACGATAAATAAACGTATCCAGAATATCTCCAGTCGCATATACTTGAGGACTTATTAAATTCTGTATTTGATCAAATCCTGCATTTAGCACATTTCCAAGCGAAAGTACGGTCATCAGAATTACAATCATGCGAATTCCTGGAAGCGTCACGTGCCACATTTTCTGAAGTCGCCCTGCCCCATCCATTGTTGCTGCCTCATACAAGCTCATATCAATACCAGTGATTGCCGCCAGATACACAATCGTTCCGTATCCAAAATTTTTCCATACATCTGTCCATATGATAGTTTGCTGAAAATACTTGTTACTTCCCAAGAAAAACGGTGCTTGAATTCCAAACATATTCAAAATACGTCCAATCATACCACTTGAAGGTGATAAAATATCAATTAACACCCCCGCAAAGATAACCCAAGATAAAAAATACGGAAGATAAATTGCAGTCTGAACAGATCTTCTAAATTTATTTGATTTTACTTCATTTAGCATAAGTGCAACTAGTACTGGTATTACAAGATTTAACACAATTTTCCACAGTGCGATTACAATTGTATTTCTTAACGCCGCCATTGCTCCTGGCATATTTATTAAATACGTGAAATTATCAAATCCAATCCATTTTTGATCACCAAAAATCCTTTTGCCGGAATAAACTTCTGAAACGCAATCTTCATTCCAACCATGGGGACATAACAAAAAATAATCGTAAATATCACACCTGGGAGCAGCATTAGATGAAATGGCAGCTCTTTTCTCAAATTTGTTTTCTTTTTCTGTCTCATCTTTTCCATACAAATCCTCTTTCTGAAAAAGGGCAAGCCATCGCCTGCCCCTTCCCTCTTTATAAAATCATATAACCTGATACCATCTTTAAAAAACGATTACTGAACAGACGCATACCACTCATTTACTTCGTTAGTGATCTGCTCTCCACCAAGAGAATTGAAGTCTTCCACAAACTTATCAAATTCATCCACAGATGCCTCACCAATGATAATCTTGTTAAACATCTCATCGCGCATCTTCTCAAGTGTAGACATCTTTTCAGTCATAGTCTCTGTCGCGCGCCTACAAAACGATTAATCAGAATTCTTCCATCTGACTGCATCTCGTCAATGGATGCGTAAGAGCTTGGTGCCGGTCCATAAATTCGCTCCCAGCCCCATACAGACTTTCCATCTTCACTTCCTGAATAATAACGCTCAAGCTTATCCCAAATAGATTTTGCTTCACCCGTAAGCTGATCTGTTGTATCATTTGCCATTGCTTCCTGAATATCTCTGTATGCATAAATGTTCTTTAATGGCATAGAGCATTGTACTGGTGATAATTTCCATACACCTCAGCTACTGGCGGTGCATAATAAACAGAATTATCTCCTGTCTCACCCCAACATTTTTCAATAAACAAATTTGCCATTTTAATTAATGCCTCTGGATGCTCGAAATCCTTTCTAACAACAAGCCATCTCGTGGTTCCAAGATCCGCCTGAGCTGATGCCTTTTCATCTCCAGCAGTCGGAATTGGGCACGCCGACCATACTGCATCATTGTCCAGATTATAATTTGTCTGGAACTGTACGAGTGACAGCCACTGCTGACCAAATGTTAATCCACATTTTCCTGATGCTCCAGCCTCACCTGCCTTACCAGAATCCATAACACCAAACTCAGGATCAATCATACCCTTCTGATACAAATCTGCCAAAGTCGCAAGTGCTTCCTTACACTCTGGCTGTGTTGCTCCATAAACAAGCTGTCCATCTTTCTCTACCCAGATCGTTGGATATGCACCATATGCATTGAAGAATCCCTTCAATCCACCATAACCACCGCCAAATACATTTGGAGAACCTGCAACACCGATTCCATAGGTATTGTTCTCACCATCACCGTCTGGATCTTCATTTGTAAATTTATCAATAACGGTTAACAGTTCATCCATTGTCTGCGGAATTTCAAGATCAAACTTGTCTAGCCAGTCCTGACGAATCCACATCAAATCCACAGAATCAACTGATCCACCTGTCACTGGAAGACCATACATTTTTCCATCAATTGATGCTGCTAAAAACGGATCATCGCCTTCCTGTGTCAATGTTTCCTTTGTAAAATCTGCTGCATATGCTTCATATACATCCGATATATCTGCAATCAAATCTGCCTCTGCTAACTGTACCATCTGTGTTGCCGTAACCGACATAATATCTGGCAACTCACCTGTTGCAATTGTGATATTGATTTTCTGGCTATATTCATCATCACCTTTTACAATCCAATCATATACAACATTAATTCCCAACTCATCACGATAAGTATCAAGCCAAAATTGTCCTCTAATGTCTGTCCAGGAAGATTTCCCAATGCATAGGTTTCAATTGTATCATCAGTTGCTCTCACGAAATGTACATCTAGGGTCTCTTCATATTTTCCAAACGGATCTGCCTCAGCTTCGCCTGCATATGCTGGTATTCCACTAATTGCAAAAACGACTGATACTGATAGCGCTGCTAAACTTCTACTCTTCATAAATTTCCAGTCCTCCTATTCTCATGCTTTGAATTTGGGCCCGACATCAGTTTTAATTTACTGTGCAATTCAGCATTGATTTTGATAGTTTTATTATATGTCGCACATGCACAAAAATTCAATTGTATTTTTCTGACTTTTGTTGTGTTTTTTGTATCTTTTCATTTTAAATTCGTATCATATTGTTATTATATAGTTTCTATCTCTGTTTTTATTTATTTGTTTGTTTTTATTTACCAACTATATTTTATTGCAGATTGGCTACCCAGACTAAATTTACAACTATACATACAAAAATTCCCTCTTCACTGAACTTTCTGGTTCAATAAAGAGGGGTTCCTCAAATTAACATCTCTGCCGCAAACACGATCACACAGCATATTACTGCCACAAGAAACATGCTTACACCCTTTCTTGCAGCAATGATTCCTGCTATAAGTGCCAGTACTCCTGCAATCGGCACAGCAGTCGTTTCTACAATCGCTGGAAAGTCATGACAGATAACGTTACATACGGTACATAGAATAAAAATGACTTTAAAAATGGATTTTCAATTTTCTTTCGGATCAGTGTAAGCGGCACCGCGCGCACGGCAAAGGATACAAGCGCAGACACCATGATATACAGATAAATATTATGCTGCATCGTTTTTTCCTCCTTCGTGCGTTTCGTCCTTCACTGGAAACAATACTGCGGCTGCTCCTGCGATTACAATTGTCAAAATTATAGTTCTCATACTTGCAGACAAAGTTTTTGTGACTGGAAGCCATGTAAACAGGCCACTGAATACAAAACTAATCAAAACAACACCGCCTAAAATCTTGTTTTTCTTTGTAGGCGGAATGACAATTGCTAAAAACATGCCATACAATGCAACACTAAGCGCACTTACGACAGAAGCCGGCAGGATATTTCCTGCAACAATTCCTATTGCCGTTGCAGATGACCATGCCGGCAGTGCGAGCGCCATTGCTCCATAAGTATAGAAAGGATTCACATTTCCAGGTCTTGCAATGGAGATTCCAAAGATCTCATCGGTAATGCCAAATCCAACTAATACACGGTGGATAAGCGGTGCATCTGGTGCAAAACGCTGACTTAATGCACAGCTCATCAAAAGATATCTTGCGTTTGTTATAAGGATGACAAGTGCCATCTCAATGTAAGGTGCACCTGCCTCTATTACAGTAAATTCTGCATACTCACCTGCTGATGCATGGTTGAGCATACTTGATACAAAACCCTGAAACGGGTTAGTCCTGCTTTTCTTGCCATAATTCCAAGTGAAAATGCAACTGCGAAATAGGCAAGTGCAATGGGGATGCTGTCATACATCCCCTTGCTGAATGCTCTCTTGTTACTCATTGTACTGCTTACTGCCAGCCTTATCTGACCAGTCATGGTCTTTAATACGCTGATACTCCTCCATGGAAATTTTAAGAATGGTTCCGTGTTTAAAACCATATGGGAACGAAAATGCGGCGTCACTTCTTACGAAGTTTCCACTTGCTAAACTATCTGCGACAAATGGCACATACCCTTGTCCTGCACCCGGCACGCCATAGTAATCTAAGAAAAGACACCATCTGCCATCCTCTAACTTAACAGCTGTTGCTGCCTCATATTTGCCTTCCTCGATTGTCTCCATACTCTTATCAAACGCTTCAATTCTCGTATATGGTCCAGTGATTTCATCTGAACGAAGCAGCAGTATACGCGCTGGATTTTGACCACACTTAACAAACAGATAGTAGCTTCCATCTTCCTCATAAAGTGCGGAATCTATTATATCATGTTCTTTCCACTCATATAAAATTTCCGGCTTTGAAAATTCTTTAAAATCCTTTGTGCGGCTATAAAAAATTGCTTTTTCACCGTAATTATTTCTTGCATGAGAAGAAGACCAGTGCACAACATAATCTTCTGCCTTTTTATCATAAATAACATCTGGTGCCCACAAACAGCCAAACTGTTCGTCTCCAATCTTTGCAAGACGCTGCTCCGTCCAGTTTACAAGATCATCTGACTCCCATATTGCAAGGCTTTTACTTCCGTTATGACCGATCTCATCCCACGAATGATGATACTGTCCGCGCATTCCATAAGACAAGCTTAAATCTGTTGCCAGAATAACAAATTTTTCCTTTCCAGTCTGTGGATTTTTGCAGCGCACTACAGTAAAATCACGCACTCCCTTATCACCATAATAAGCCCAAAGCACTGGCGCACCGCCGTTTACCTCTTCCCAGTTAAAGCCATCCTTGCTTACACCAAAATAGACCTGCTCTCCATCCGGCGTTGTTTTCTCTCTAAAATGTACAAATAAATATGCCTGCATCTTTTCATTACCTCCTTGTTTCCACGGGGACAGGGACAGTGGCTTTTTTCCTGGGTACACTGGCCCTATTCTTATCCCCATTATTTTCCCATTTCTCCTATCATAGCACAGCAAAAATAGAAAAACAATGATGAAAAAACTCCCCCGTGGCTTATTTAAAAGTCATGAGGAGTGTACTTCACTATTTTTATTTTTAATTATGTCGATTCTACTAGTTACGCAGGAAGCAGGCTGCTTCTCTTTAATGCTATAAAAACAACCTTACCTAATGCAATTGCAATTACCATCTTGAGTAAATCAAATGGGATAAATGGCATTACACATACGCTTAATGCATAGCCTACTGTACACTGTGCCTGGATTACAAACCAAACTGTTCCAAACAGATAAGCAATTGCTGTTCCGGCTACCATACCAACAAAGCTCCAAACAATGTTTCTGTTTGTCTTTTCCAGAACAATTCCGCTGATTAAGGCAAGCAGAATAAATCCTACAAGATAACCGCCTGTCGGGCCTGCCAGCTTTGCAATACCGCCTGTATAACCAGAAAATACAGGAAGTCCAACCACACCAAGAAGCATATAAATCAGATAGCTGATGCAGCCTTTCTTTGCGCCAAGCAGGTAAACAGTCAGGTAAATTACCAGGTTCGTAAAGGAGATCGGAACTGCTCCGATCGGGATGGACATTGGTCCCAAAATACACATAAGTGCCGCCATAATCGCACACATTGTCATTGTCTTGACAGATTCATTTCTCATAATTATTTATTCCCTCTCTTACTTTGTTATCTTTTGAGTCTTCTCATATTCTGGTGTCACATTTCTTCCGATTCCCTCAAGCATTTTTTTATCGCTTCTAATTGTTGCACAGGCAACTGTTGTCAACATATTTCCTGTGATCGTTGCTGATACACCAGATTCAAATGCTAATTCTCCATCATTTGTCAAAAGTGCACGTCCAGCGCCAAGGCGAATATCTGCCGTTGGATTAATATAGCGAAACAACGCAACAGTACGCAAAATATCAGGTTCTGAGATTCGTTCAAGATTCTCAAGTGGTGTGCCTTTGATTGGCATCAGTGAGTTTATCGGAATTGAATCGACACCGCACTCAAAAAGACTTACTGCCATATCAATACGATCCTCCCACGTCTCACCCATACCGATAATTCCACCGGAACAGACATACATGCCCTCTTCCTTTACCATCTTTAATGTGGCAATCTTTTGCTCATATGTATGTGTCGTGCAGATCTGTGGAAAATAACGTTTTGAAGTCTCAATATTGTGATGATAGCTTGACACACCTGCCTCATGAAGTCTGTGAAGCTGCTCTCTTGTCAGAAAACCCATTGAAGCACAAAGATCAATGCGACATTCCTTCTTCATCGTCTCATACGCGTGAATAGCCTTTTCAAACTCTTCACCTGTAAGTGCCTTTCCTGCCGTAACGATTGAGAAACGATCTACGCCTTCTCTCTCATTCATCTTACAGGCTTCTATAATCTGCTCCTCCGGTAAAAAACCATATACCTCACAATCTGTGTGATGATGCGCCGACTGCGCACAATACTTACAGTCCTCAGGGCAGCGTCCGCTTCTTCCATTAATGATTGAACAAAGATCTACCTTATCTCCTACAAAATGCTCACGAATTTTATCCGCGCCTTTGCACAGGTCATCTAAATCACAGTCCAGAAAAAAAGACAGATCATCTTTTCTTGTCAGTCTCTTTCCTTCAATAATCTCCTCTGCCAGCTTTTGCATATCCATGTTTTTTCCTCCTCCCGGCAAATTCGAATTGATTGTACTCTTTTTTGTTTTGATTGTCAACCTATTTTTATTTTATAGTTAACATTTCTTTCATAAATAAAGCTACAGTTCACACGTCATGTTACGAAAGCCCGAAGGTGCAATGGCTTTCACGTAACTATTTTAAAAATAAGCAAAGCAGCTTCCTCTTCCAATTGTGATATGGACGATATCTAATCGGCAGATCTATCCACGTTTTCTTGTCTACAATACTTTTGTAATGAGTAAAGGTGTCAAAGCCTGTTTTTCCATGATAGCTTCCCATACCACTCTCACCAAAGCCGCCAAAAGGCATCTCGCTTGTTGCCAGATGAATCAGCGTGTCATTTATACAGCCGCCGCCAAATCCGATTTTTTCTATTACACTTTTGGCTGCGCACTTATCCTGTGTAAAAATATAAAGTGCCAGTGGGTGTGCCATACTGCGAATTATATCAACTGCCTCATCAATAAAGTCATATGTCAAAACTGGAAGAATCGGTCCAAAGATTTCTTCCTGCATAACTAAATCTGAAAATGTTACATTATCCATTATGGTCGGCTCAATTTGCAAAGTACTTCGATTTGCAGTTCCGCCAACAACAACCTTTTGATAATCAATCAGTCCATGAAGCCTGTCAAAATGTTTCTCATTAATGATCTTTCCATATTGTTTTCGTTTTAATGGCTGCCTTCCATATTGCTTTTGTATCTGTTTTTTTAATTCATTCACTAGCTCATCTTTTACCGTGCTGTCACAATAAATATAATCTGGTGCAACACATGTCTGTCCGCAATTTAAAAATTTTCCAAATACAATTCGTTTCGCTGCAAGCTTTATATCAGCTGATTTATGAACTATACATGGACTCTTTCCGCCAAGCTCAAGTGTAATTGGCGTTAGATGAGCAGAAGCGCAACGCATTACTTCTTTTCCGACAGACTGACTGCCTGTAAAGAAAATATAATCGAAATGCTCATTTAACAAACATGTATTTTCTTCCCGCCCGCCTGTAACAACTGCCACATATTTTTCATCAAAACATTCTCCTAACATGCGGCTGATCAGATCACTTGTATTTGCAGAATATGCACTCGGTTTTACTATAGCCGTATTGCCTGCTGCTAACGCATCAACTAATGGTTCAAGCGTCAGCATAAGAGGATAATTCCAAGGACTCATAATCAACACAACACCGTATGGAGATGGCTTTTGATAGCTTCTTGAATGAAACTGCGCAAGCGGAGTGCGTACTGTCCGTTCTTTTGCATATTTGCGCGTATGCTTTATCATATATGTCAGCTCACTTAAAACAAGTCCTGTTTCACACATATAGCTCTCAAAAGCGGATTTTCCTAAATCTGCACGAATTGCCTGATTGATCTTTTTTTCATATTTTATAATACATGCTCTCAGTCTCTCTAGCGCACTTATACGAAACGATACATTCAAAGTCTCACCAGAATTAAAAAAGTCCCGCTGCTTTTTGACTAACTTTTCAATTTCTGTCTGTGTCATGATTATATCCCTCCCCAAAATTTTCCCCTTTTAGAAAGATAAGACTTACGCCATATACATGATAACAACAAACAATAAATTATTATTTGTTGTTCTTACATTCTCTAGCATCTCCATCAGCTTTGTAAATGGACCGATATTTCCACCTATAACTATCTCTATTTTTAATGGCTTGTCCCATGCTTGTAAAATACCATGAAGCTCCTCAAGCTCACTATTATAATCTGCCGGCATTCCTTTCAGACGTCCGAAACGCTTCAGCGCATCCTCCTCTGTCTTTAATCTTACCAGATCAATTCGTATTTTTTCCATAATCACTTCCTCCAACATTATCCACATTTGAATACAAAACAGCAATCGTGTTTTGTTTATATTGATCTATTATAGCTGTTTTGTGTGTATTTTTCAACTATTATAATGTTTCAGCGCAGAAAACCCCGGCCATTCGCAAGAACGTACGCGGGATGAATGCGCCGATTGTATACAAACCAGACATCATTCCAACAGATTTTTCTTCTGGAATTTGGAACCTATTTTGGCCTTATGTTCTTTAGAGCGCTGAGATTCAATGTACTGCTTTACTGTTTCAAGAGAAACGCTTCCGGTAGTGGCGATAAAGTAGCTGCGGCTCCAGAATGAGGTATCATCCCATAGATGTACTGTTTGATCTGTTCAGGGAATCGCTTACGCATCTCTCTTGACAACTGAGTCTTGATACTTCTGACAAAGACGGATACGTTTGTATTCGGTGGCAGTGATACCAGCAGATGGATATGATCTCTGTCTGTCTCTGCTGACAGGATTTTTCCGCGGAATTGCTCCGCCATATGATTTGAAAACTCCTTCATGGCAGAACTCATTTCTTCATTAATTACCGGTTTTCGATAATGCGTGACGAAAATCATATGATAGGTAAGGCAATAGATACAATGCTGCCCCTGGTTGTATCCATCTTTCTTTACCCTGTCTTTTTTGTCTTTGATATCATCAGCATTTCCGGATATACGTTTCATAATAATACCTCTCTCATTTATAGCTAAAATGATTTAAAACTTTGTGTATAGCTTGATTTTACATGTATTTTATCGTATACTATATCTGTAGTCAACCATATTCTCACGTTTTTTAAAAAGGAGGGTTCTGTATGCATACCATATCAATATTTGTGGATAAAAACCGGATGCCAAAGCCTGCATCGTATTTCGAGTGCCAGACTCACCTTGCAAAAAATTTGCGAAACGCAGCAAACTTTATCATTCGTAACCTGCGTACCGGACTGAAAAAAGCTCCGGATACACGCACCGCCAATGAGAATGAGGTTCTGGAGACCGTACGTATCGGTATTGAGATGGCAAAGGAAAAGATGCAGGGTATCGGTTTTCCGGGAAACGAATCTCACGTGGACAATACGAGTCAAAGAACGGTACGATTTTAAATGCAGATGTCAACGGTGCAGGAAATATCATTCGCAAGATCTATCCGAATGCATTTGATGAAGTAAAAGATTTCTCCTACACGAATAAGACGGTCATCCGGGTCACCAGAGAAGCACTCTGCCTTGTAAAACACAAAGAAAAGCACGCCAGACCACGAAGAAAAAGTGGTATGAACCGATGGCTGCATCATCGCAGACAGGAACAGAAGCTTGTCTATTTTGAGCTATTCAAAGCAAGCAGTGCCAGGGATAAGACCAGGTATATCGAGGAATCAAAACAAAAAGCCGCCCAAAAGACGGCTTAAAGGTAAACCCGTAACAGGGTGTAGAGGCTTGTGATGGCCCTTTGAG